>Ga0209636_10003596_pt1 | contig 15800 bp, 14 predicted proteins | sample DeeMarSWOR152_54_FD_187464 | JGI IMG/M metagenome (GOLD analysis project Ga0209636, IMG submission 187464) | Marine sediment microbial communities from White Oak River estuary, North Carolina - WOR-1-52-54 (SPAdes) (version 2) | ecosystem: Environmental > Aquatic > Marine > Intertidal zone >...
TATCGGCGCTCTTTTCGACGATTTGAACAAAAATGGACTTCTTGACGGTGGCGACATTGTTATCCATGCTGGGCCGGAACCGCTTCATTATTCATACCTAAGAGAAGGTTACTTTGACGGCCATGTCGTTACTCTAAGACCATAAATAATCTAAAAACTGTAGCCCCGTTGAACTTAGTAAGAGTATAACAGTTGAAAAACTGCCAAAAATTGTCAAGTTGCCCTCGTATTGCTCTACTTTGCTGCAATTGTGTCTGCCCTAAGATAGCTACCGATTGCACAATCTGTTTATGACCGCCGGTTTCCGAAAAAAGGCTATTTTTCTGTTTTTCTTGGGCTTTGACAAAAATATGGTATAATGTGTGTATAGACTATAAAAGAAAGCGGTTAATGTAGGAGGACAGAACAATGAAAATCACAGGTACCTTAAACACAGCAATCTTAATATTAGTTCTGGCTTTTTGCTGCTCCTTGAATATGTATGCACAAACAGACTCAAACGCAACTAAAGCTGGAAGGAGCGCCATTTTCCAGAGGGTTCTCAGAATCGGGGCTCAAACAGAACAGCAAGATGCTGAAACTTCTCAATTGGCTAAACCAACAGGGCCGAGAACAAGACAAAATTCGGTGAGAATGGCGGATTTCTATCTAAAAGATGGAAAGCTCATATTTGGAAAATTAATCTCCGAAGACAAAAACAAGGTCATCATCGAGGAATTAAGCGGAAGTAAGATTGTTGTAACTGCCTACAGCAGAAGAGAAATTGATCCGAGGACACTACAAACCAGAAACGTACCGGAGTACAAATACCATATGGACCTTGCTGAATATTTTTCCGGCAGAACCTGGGATTTTAGGGACGACCCGGACGATTTTATACAGGCAATCCGGTGCTACGAAAAAGCCAAGCAGGTAGTGGTGGGAACTTCCCGGATAGATACCGAAAGAATAGATCAAATAAATGAAAGAATAAAGAAGCTGCAAGCAGACAGAGAGGTTTGGGCAAGAGAAATCGAATCGCGTGCCAAGCTAAAGAAACTGGAGTTTGAGGCTGAAATTCAAACACGGCTTAGTGAAATTGAGGATAAGATTAGTGCAAGTAGCCAGAAGATCGATGAGAGTGTGGACCGACTCGATAATGTTATAAAAGAAATAAAGGATAATCATCAGAGGCTCGAACAGGCTTTTTCAATGATGGAGCAGGATATACGTCGGCAATTAAACATAATGGCGGGTCAGATTGAAGCCAATAGAAGGGTAATTGACCCATTTTACGGGTATATCCGCCCTCGATATCCTTATGGGTACTAAAATAGGCCTGGTTATTAGTGTTAGTCTGACGAGTGGAAAACTGACGAAAAGCGCCTGAGCCAGTCTTGATTCTTTAGCTGTTCAGAACTCTTTTTACTGTTTGTCTTGCTTTTTCGAGAGCTTCAGGTGTGCATTGTATTATGATTAAGCCCTCGTTGGTTGACACCTGCCTAATATTGTGATTCCACCAATACTACGTAGTCTTTCATCTTCCTGACCTTGTTTTGCAGAGCTCTGTACAAGCCCTCAGCGGTTTCTTTAATTGTCATGTGCGAGTTGGTGTAGGGGTTGCTCCTTGTGCCTTGCTCAACGGTTTCTATCCATTCGGCCGATATGGTCCCGCTCCCCGAGAAAGCACCTGCCAATCCGGCGGCAGTAGCGGCAAGACAATCGGTATCACGACCGAAGTTAACCGAAACGACTATTGCATCCTTGACATTTCCTTTAGTGGCGGCAAACACCGCCAGGCCTTTGGTTACAGTCTCGTAAATAGAAGAAGCACGATAATGTTGCATCCTGGCATCAGCACAGTAGGGACTTTCTTTGTCGGTGTACATCTCATTAAGCCCCCTCCTGATATCCAGAGGCTTACTGTACTTTTTAGCTATGTCAAGGCCATGCTCTATTTCCTTTCTGATTTTGGAAGTGGAATATTTTAGAGCCGTTTCTATGACCGACTCCACCGTGGCATCGGGTCTCATCGCGTGCACGACAGCAGCGTTGTAAGCAGCACCCCAGGGAAAGGAATCACTCGATGGTGGCTGATATACTCTTCCAATCTCGTAAACGTCTCTTATCACTCCTTCTGTATCGCAGGCGTTAATCAAAGCGATAGCGTGGAGCGAACGGGCCGTAGTGTTCAAATGCGGGTACTTGGACAGCCTGCCGAGTTCCCACGCAGGCACAGTGCCCGATTTTGCATGGGCCAGTAGTTCTCTGTCGAAGGCTTCGGTCATATACTTCATTTTGTTTGGGTCCAAAACTTTCACCCATGTCTTTACTAAATCTTCCGCTGTTATCCTGTCCTGCTTTTTGATAATAGCCGTGCACATAAGCTTCTGGCGTTCAATGCCGTCCTCCGTGCTCCCTGCGGGGTGGTCCCAGTCCACGTTGTAGTGGTGATAGGCCACAAGCTTATCGAAGATGCCATATTTCTCAGCTATTCTGTCCATGTCCCAGCCCTCTACGGCCGCTCCCATGGCAGAACCTATGCGTGAGCCGGCAAGACATCCGTAAATCTTATCGAACAAGCTGGGTCTTGAAGGATTTCTTGTTTTCCTGCTTGCGATGGCGGCGGAAGACGATTTGCTTGCCGCCAGGGCAAGAGTTCCTGCACCGACGGTCGAGACAGCCGCGCGGTGCAAAAGCTGCCGTCGAGTAAAATCTTTTTTCCCCATAAATGTGATCCCTTCCTTAAATGTTGAAGTATCTGTCACTTTTCAGCACTTGAGCTCTTCTCGGATCAAACAGCCGTCACAGGGACAGAATGCGCGAATGTTCTCTTCGGGCGTGGCAGGTGGCACCTCACAGCCTGGCATTAAAATGAATCTGTCCCCGCCAGCTTTGATACACTGCCTCGCAGCTTCGGCAACATCTTCCGGGCTGCCTTGCAACAAAACCGCGGATGGGTCGAAATTGCCACACAACGTAATCTCCGGCCCCACAAGTTCCCTTGCCTCATCAAGAGGAACCATCCAATCAACATCTATAATATCGGCACCGCTTTGGGCCATGTATGCAATATGATTTTTTATATTGCCGCAAATATGCAACTTCACGGCAGCACCGGCTTCGTGAATGGCATTAATCTGTTTTTGCTCGAAGGGCAAGACAACCTCTTTATACATATCAGGTGCGATAAGACTTGCTACCGCATCACCCATCCCGATCATGTCGGCCCCAGCGTTGATTTGGGCATCAGCAAAGGAAATTTCGTTTTGGATGATTAATTCGCCTGCCTTGACGAACATTTCCGGCTTATCCACCAGGTCCAGCATCGCATTTTCCACGCCCCGCAGGTCGGCGTACTCTGCCAATGGCCCCTCCACCCAACCCAGCACGCTGTGGGTCTGTCCCACCTGGGCGGCCATCTTCTGCACACTTTCAATCCGCTGTTTCGTCCGTTCTGCGTTTTCAATATCAAATGGTTTTATCCGTGATATGTCATCGTGGGTTCTTACCAGCAGCTCTTTGGGCATGCCCACGCCATCGGGGGGATATTCAAATTGCATCCCGTAGGCAGATGCTTCCCGCCAGGGGTCGCTTATGGCGCTTATCTGGTCGATATTAAATGCCCTGGTAACCGCAAGCTGTGCCTCCACCAATACGTCTCCGTCGAGGTAATAATCCCTGTAAGTACGACCGATAAAATTGGCTGCCCAGGCCATAAAGATTGGGGTGACAGCGGTACGGTCGTAAGAATCTCCATTTAGAATTGCATAAATTCGCTCTTTCGGAGTCATAAGTCACCTCGAGAAACCAGTTTTCTATCGTTTCAGCCCTGTGTTTCGCGATTTCCCCGATAAGTCCTATCGTCGGATTAAACGCTTGATTTGTAAGATTCTAAGTGATTAACGCCGAAGATTCATGCACTTTTTCCAATCTTTTCAGCTCACAAGGCTGCAAATTGAGCTTGATGATTTTAATAGCCCCCCAGTATTGTAAGCTAAATTTATCTTTTACAAATTAGAGAAATGAGTTTGAGAGTGCTATTGATTCTGATAAAATGCTGACTCCATGAAAATGAAGAGCGAATTGTTTGTCAATATTGCAGACCAAATAAGGGTTGGTTAGTAAGCGAACAAAAGGAGGAATAGAATTATGCTTAGAGTGGGAATTGTTGGATTCGGATTTATGGGGCGGATGCACTACAAGTGCTGGAAGGCCATCGAAGGTGCCGAAGTAGTGGCAGTCTGCGATGTAAATCCCAACATAGAGGAAGACACTGAAAGGGCGGTCGGAAATATCGGAGATACGGAAGAGGCGGTTGATTTCAGCAGCTTTGAGTTATATACGGATTTCGACAAGATGCTGGAGGGAGAGAAACTGGATGCGGTTTCAATTACACTGCCGACTTATCTGCACGCGGATTCTACCATAAAGGCGCTCGCTGCTGGAGTTAACGTCATGTGTGAGAAACCGATGGCGCTGAACCCTGCGGACTGCGAGCGGATGATTGCAGAGGCCAAAAGCAGCGGAAAGGTTTTGCAAATCGGACACTGCGTCCGATTCTGGCCCGAATACGCCAAAGCTAAAGAGATAGTCGATAGCGGCAAGTATGGCAAAGTGATTGCTGCAACGTTTCAACGTTTGGGCGCCGCGCCAACGTGGAGTGTAGATAATTGGTTCATGGACGAAAAACGCAGCGGTGGAATGGCCTTGGACCTGCACATTCACGATACGGATTTTGTGCAGTATCTGTTTGGGATGCCGCGTGCTGTTTGCAGCTTCGGGGCAAAAGGTTCAGACGGAGGCCTGGTACACATAGTTACACAGTATCTTTACGGCGATGATAAGGTGGTAACCGCGGAAGGCGGCTGGGCAATGATGCCGGGGTTCGGATTTGAGATGAGCTTTAACATTGTGCTGGCAAAAGCAACGGTTGTTTATGACCTGACCCGGCTGCCGATGTTCAGGGTCTGTCCGGCTGCGGGAAAAGCGTTTACGCCAAAGGTTGAAAAAGGCGATGGCTGGTTCCTGCAGATAGCCCATTTTGCAAAGGCGATAAGCGGGGAAAAAGTGAGGGCGGTAACGACGCTGGAGCAGTCGCGGGATTCGGTTAAAATCGTGGCGGCTGAAAAGGAATCGGCGAGGAAGATGGAAATAGTATCGATTGGCTAAGCAGGAAAAAAATTTAAGTTGGAGAATGGCACAATGAAATGTAAAGATTGGGCTGTGGGAGTTTGCAGTTGGTCGTTGCAGACGGATGTCGCCGGGGTGGCAGAGGCGATGAGCAAAATTGGGATTGAGCATGTGCATCTGGCGGTCAGACCTGCATTAGAAAAAAAGGGAGACGATTTCCTGGCTGCAGTCCAGAAGCAAAGCTGGACCATAAGCGGCACAATGATAGATTTTCCGCAGGAAGACTATTCGACGCTGGAGAGCATAAAAGTAACCGGCGGCATCGCACCGGACGAGTACTGGGAGCAGAGCCGTGAACTATTTATAGGGGCGGCTGCGGTAACGGTCAAGCTGGGGGTGAAATACCTCTCGATGCATGCCGGATTCATCGATGAAAGTGATGCGGCATACGCCAAGAAATTTTACGACCGGATCAGACTTTTAGCTGATGTAGCGGCCGAGAAGGATATTATGCTGTTGCTGGAGACAGGCCAGGAGACGGCGGAAGAGCTGCGACAGTTCCTGGAAGAATTGAATCATCCGGCGATAGCGGTGAATTTCGACCCGGCGAATATGATTCTTTACGACAAGGGCGACCCCATCGAAGCGGTACGGGTGCTGGCGCCGTGGATAAAGCATATTCACATTAAGGATGCAACTCGAACGAAACAGCCGGGCACATGGGGATTGGAGGTTCCCTGGGGCAACGGCGAAGTGGGGCCAGAGGCATTTTTGAATGTGCTTGAGGAAATCGGATTTGATGGAGTCCTGGCGATTGAGCGCGAAGCAGGAGACGATAGGTTCGGAGATATTAAGCTGGCGGCCGAGAGACTCATGAGCTTTAGCGAATGAAACCCGTTGGAGATTAAGATTCCGGCGGCACAAATGTGGACATAAGTTAAGGAGAACAAAATGGAATGGAAACTTTACCTTGCCCTGAGCTTTGCGATGTTCATGGAGTACGCGGTCTGGGCCGCCTGGATGCCCGTACTGGCCGCACGACTTCTGGGACCCCTGAAAATGAGCGGCAAGCAAACCGGATGGATTTACGCCACGTTTCCTATCGCGTGTATTTTCATGCCACTGGTGTCTGGGCAGCTTGCTGACAAGTATGTAAACACTGAGAACATTCTTGGCGTAGCCCACTTGCTCGGCGCAATTCTAATGTTCATTGCTGTGCGTAAAACAACTTTTAAAAGCCTCCTTGTAGTCATGTTTCTCTACTCTCTCTGCTATGCTGCCACACTGCCGCTGGCCAACTCCATCATGTTTCATCACTTGGCCAAAAACAACCTCGACCCCAACGTTCACTCTAAGTGGATCTTCATCTGGGCTCCAGTTGCCTGGGCCTTCATCGGCTGGTCCCTTACCGGCTGGCGCTGGATATTCAAAACCGGAGAGCAGGGACGCGACTGCCTCTACCTGGCAGCTATCCTTTCGCTAATAATGGGCGTGGGATGCTTCTTCTTACCCGATACACCGCCCGCTGAATCCGGCACCGCCCCAATACTCCAGGCTATGAGTATGTTCAAAGATGAGAATTTCCTTATCTTTATTATCGTCTCAATGGCCTTCTTCGGCCTGATGCAGTTCTACTTCCTCGGCACGGCACCATTTATGCAGGATATAGGAATCCCAAGCAAGAACGTCCCTGCCTCAATGGGCATCGCACAGGCCGTACAGGCAATAGCCACCGTCCTCCTGATGGACTTCATGCTTAAACATTTCGAAATCAAATGGACCTTGATCGTCGGAGCAACGTGCTGGCTCGTACTGTACATAGCCTATATAAAGCAAAAACCGCGATGGCTGATTATTGCCTGCCAACCGTTCCACGGCCTAGCCTACGTGCTATTCGTCATTGTCGGTCAGATATTCGCAAACAACCTGGCGTCAGATGAAATACGAGGCTCTATGCAGTCCCTGCTTTTTGCCGCCACTACAGGCGTCGGCCTGTTCCTCGGCACGCAGTTCGCCGGCATAATAATGGACAAATGCAGAAAAGAAGGCAAGTTCCAGTGGCGTCAGATTTTCATGGTACCGGCCGCGATAGCAATCGTATGTATTTTGGTCTTCGTGTTTTTCTTCAAAGGATAAGGAGGAAAAACGTAAGGCAGGAATTTACAAAGTGGTGTGATTAAGGATTGCCGGCGGCAAAAGGATAGTTTTTATACTCGAAATTTCTTGGTAGCAGGATGAATTCGCTGTTACCATCCTTTTTTGCAAAAGATTACAGGAACAGTCTTTAACAATATATATATATTCAACAGCAAAGACCTTCTTTGGATATACAGGTAGTCGTATTTTATTTTATGCTGGGGTTTCAAATCGTAGAAGTTCCTGATCTGAGCAAGGCCTGTCAGCCCCGGCCTTACCGCCAATCTCAATTCACGCAAAGCCCTGTGAAGTTTGACAAAGTGTGGCCGTTCCGGCCTGGGACCAACCAGGCTCATGTCCCCACGCAGTACGTTGAATAACTGAGGAAGCTCATCTAATCCTGTTCTTCGTAAAACCTTTCCCACTTTCGTAACGCGCGGGTCATCTCGGCTTGCCAGGACAGGTCCAACCATCTTCTCTGCATCTTTCACCATCGTTCTAAATTTGTACAATGTGAAGATTTCGCCGTCTTTGCCTACTCTTTGTTGTTTGTAAAGAACAGGTCCAAGAGAAGAGGCTTTGATAAGCAAGGAAATTAAAATCGTCACGGGCATAGAAATGAGCAAAATAAGGATGCTGCCTATTATGTCCAGGCTCCTTATTAAAAACTCCTCCATATCCGGTCTCTCACCGACAAAAGTGCTTAGAAAGTTAAATGAATTCTCTCCATTAATTTTCCCGGGCAGTAGTTCCACATAAATAGAAGGGTTAAAGACAACATCTATTTTTAACTTTTGTATAAGATAGATCAAAAGGTTCAAGTCCTTTTCATTTTGGATTCTCTCGCAAATAATAATCTCATCGGTGTCCATATATTTAAACAATTCCTCAATCTCATTAATTTTTATTCTTTTTATTATCGCAGCCTTTTTTCCTACAATGTCATATATGTCGTCCTCACCGACCACCACAATCTTCTTTTTGATTTTTCCCTTAGCTTTCAAAATACGTTGGTTTAGCTGAAAAATCAGAAGAAGGTTTATAAAAAAGGAAAGAATAAAAACACTCGTTGGGAAAGCACCCCAATGAATTCTAAAGACATAAACGAAAGCTACGCTCAATAATGTACCGAAAAACACGCCTAAAAAAACTCTTTTGAACAGGTCCCACGAAGATTTGAACCTGTTCTTATAAACTTTGAAGAAGGATAAAGCTGATACGTAAATCACGGTTAGAAATACAAAGCTTTTCTTGAAAGGCAGGAAATTATGCTCAGGCAATGGCAGGCCGTATCTGACGAGGAAGGCCAAAAGAAAACCCGCATTTGTAAGAACAATGTCTGCCAGAAATAAAATTATCTGAATGGCCATGTTATTCCTTTAACACTCCGTCACATAAAAGCTCATCTATGATTGTTTAGTCTTTTTCATCCAGTGCCTTTTCTCGGCTTGGAAAGCATTATTACTGCCCGCCACGCTCGCTTCTTGAAGAACGCCAGTTTGAACAAGAGTCTATCAATATTCTCCATCATCTTGAGCAAAAAAGCAAACACTGCAAGTTTCCGAAACGGTATCGTCAATAAGGACATGAGATGGAAATATCTAATATCAACCTGGCCGAAAAAACACTGCATCAACCTTAAGTCTCCATTGAGCAAAGGATGTTCATCTCCACTTCTGAATTGAGGTGTAAGACGCCTATACAGATTAATAAAAAAATTGTCTCCAAGAGGTTCCATAAATACTGCCTTCCCATTAGGTTTAAGGACCCTTGTTATTTCACCAAGCGCTCTATTTAAATCAAGATGATGAAGAACGGCGTTGCCGCAAACAATATCAAAGTAGTCGTTATCAAACTTTAATTCCTCGGCGTTCATAATAAGGAATGATGCGTTTGATGCCCCGTCCTTTTGGAAAGCCCTTCTTTTAGCTTCCTCAATCGTTATATCGGAAATATCAATTCCAGTTACAATAGCACCGTTCTTCGCCAGGTAGAAAGTATCTTTTCCTGACCCGGACCCGCAATCGAGAACGCGCTTGCTCTGACAGTTTGATCGCAATACTCCTTCATAAAATTCCCTGCTGCTGCGCGTGATGGAGTACCATTTGGCAACCGGGGCTCTGACTTCTTCTGTAACCTTTTTGTTCTGAAATTCCCTTTCTCTTTGTATCCGCAGCCCTATAGATACTTTCTCTCTTGGAAGCATTTTGTTACCTTGTAGTCGGAGTATCTTTGATTTTTATCGTCGCCTCTTTTCTCACAGGAATCACGTTAAAAACGCTTTTCAGATAACCCAGGCCCAATGCAAAACGTATAATCCCAAAAACAGCCAGCGCCCCTATGTATATCAGCGCCAGAAACACAAAGCTGTTTTTGTAGGGCGAAAAATTATCCTTGGGAAATGGAAGGCCGTATCTGAGCCAAAAGGAAATGAGAAAACCGAGATTTATAAAAATCACGTTTGTTAAGAACAGTAATATGTGCATCTTCATAATATCGGAGCGGAATGTTATTACATTGTAAACTTTCTGTAGCCGTGGTAAGCGTATTTAAGGAAACAATTCATGCTTTTACATAAGGGCAATCCTTCAACTTCGCGATACACCTTCCATTGATAAAAAGCCGCCTTTAGTTTATTGTTCGAAACAGAATTATGTCTGACTCTATATAAAGCTAAGGGCTCATTCAGTCCATAACCTGCATAGCCCATTTTTGTTATATTTAGCCAGAAACAATGATCTTGTCTTTTAGGGATATCTGGCATATACACCTTACCTAAAATCTTACTATCATACATAGCCGTTAAACAGGCAATAACATTCGTCGATAATAACTGTTTATAAGTTACTATCTCAGGAACTTCAATCGTATTACTTATAAGATTCCCGTCTTTATCGATTTTCTTATATGCTGTGTACGAGAGTGCACACTTGTGCTTTTGCACGAAGCGTATCTGCTCATCAAGCTTTTGAGGTAACCACATATCATCGCTGTCTAAAAAAGCAATATACCTGCCTTTAGCTGCCTTTATAGCAGCATTTCTACTCTCTGCAGGTCCCCTGTTTTGTGCAAATTTGATTAAGCTGATTCGATTGTCCTGACTTGCCCATTGTTCGACGATTTGACATGTATTGTCTTGCGAGGCGTCGTCTACGACAATCATTTCCCAATTATTATGTGTCTGTTGGCGCACAGAGGCTATCGTATCAGCTATGAAAGCGGCGGAATTATATGCGGGAGTAACAATTGACACTAATTCTTGATTATCCATAAGAAAATTTAGGCTTCAAATCTCATGACTTGTATTGATTTTTGTAATATTGGTTCCTCTAATAACACCTTCGTTAAAACATCAGAGGCAAAGAAACATACACAATAAAATTTTTAGAGAATGCAGAAAGTTGAGCCAGTTTCGTTTAAAGTCTTCAACAGTAAAATTTTGGGCAAATTTATAGCCTGCTTCGCCCAACTCCGAGTGATTTAGAGCAAAATTAACCTTGTCCCTTAGTTTTTCAAAATCTTGGCAAATTATTTGCCCTCCTTCTTCTAAAAGTTCTCCCATTCCACCACAACCAGAACCCACTACCGGAGTTCTTGATAACATCGCTTCATGAGCAGTTCTGCACCAACCCTCTTTAAACTTCGACATTGTAACTACTACTGAAGAAGCTTTAAGTAATCGCAAGTAATCGCGACGGTCCAGTTCCAAATTTACCGCTGGAATCTCAACCTGAGGCTTGCCCGAAGTTACTAAATAAGCATTAAGATCTTTGAGGGCATTATGACTTTCTACAACCCCTTTTTTCTTTTGAGCATTACCTATGTAGATTACAGGTCTTTCACTTAAATTATTCTTTTTTTTAAAGTCATCTATTTCCTTCTGATTGAAACTAAACTCTTTTATATTGAAACTATTGTAAATTTTGTACACGTTTGTACAGTTTCTTTGTTTAAAGAAATTTTCCCAATAAGTTGAAACCACTATAATCGCATCAAATTTCCTAAGATTTTTCAAAGCCATTTTTTCTAACAAGCGTAATATAACTCTCAAGATAAATGGTTGTTGGGAATAGTCAATATGATGAATTAGAGCAATATTCTTCGTAGGTTTTTTGTTTAAAAACAAAAAGGACGCTTCCAGATTCCTAATTATAATGTCAAAATCTTCTCTCTTGCTTATTTGAAAAAGCCGCTGTAAAACCAGCGGAGCTTCCAAATATTTTAATCTACCTTTGCTCCTAAATCCTATGTTTATAAATTCAACTTCAAAATTATTTGATAAAACCTCAGCTAACATTCTTTCGTAAGCGGCTCCTCCATATTTCCGACGAGTTGTATTAATTATGGCTATTTTCATTCGCTTTTTCTAACCTTAAGATCGGCCTTACCTTACGATATCAGCCGATGACACTATCGAAGCTTATGGCATTCTAAGCCACAGGTCTTACTCCGGCCGATCAACACAACTGTAAATCGGATAGGAATAAAAACTACTAAAATTCTCGAAATAGTTCCTGAAAAATTGCTCTGCGAAAATGCAATAAAAAACGGCAGGCATAAGAAAGCTGCATATGCCGAGTGCGAGTGTGCCCAATATAACTTCAATATGTACATCAGGCCAGGTTCCTTTTAACAGCGTAATTACAGGCGTAACGGATAACCAGTCGCCTATTCCCCACGTATGAACAATCAAAACTCTTCGCATAGCGTTTTATGAACAGTTTTCAAATTGCTAATATGTTTTCTTTTCCCGATCAGAATAACTAACACGATTGCACTAAGAAAATAAAGTCCAAATTTTGCTGAAATAATTCCGGCAATAGCTGACTCCCAAAATTTGAAAAGAAATAAGAACACGCAGGAGTAGACAAATACAGCTGGAGGGCCAAAATTTAAGTGTATCAGGTACTCATATACTCCTCTTACAAATAGACCACACAGAAGCGAAATCCACAGCATACCTGCAAAATGGAAGTTAATATAAGCTTCTCCTAATATTGTCGGAGAAGCGGCTATTCCGGTGCCTTCAAAGCGCTCTCGAAAATAAGTTTGAGCGAAGGTTTTACCAAAGGTTACAATCGGTTTTTCAGGCCAAATTTGCCTTGGTATCCATACAACTGCCAAAGACGCAAATGTGGCTCCATATTGATAATTCATAACCTCTGGCGTATCACGAATAATAATCGTCAGTGAATCAATGCCGTAGAAACGACTAATAAGACTTTTACTTACAGGGTGAGATTGGACAATGGTGGGAATAGCCTCTGGTAAATTTAATAAACTTTGCCTTCGGTACGCCTTGAAAATCGGAAAGGAGAGGAAAACACAAACAATGAACAATGCCAAGCCGCGCAAACGAATCTGGCTTTTTAGATAATGCCATACTACTAACAAGATTAAAATTGGGAGAAGAAATTCCCTTTTCTTGCCTGAGAAAAACCCTATCGTAAGGACTATTGTTAATAAAATAGCAAATGTCGGAACCTTCCCTTTGCCTGTAGCCATTGTACGAGTTGCTGAAAGAGCAAAAGTAAACAGGATTAGAGATACACCTAAGCGTAAATATCCTTGGCCGGCACGTGTCAGTATATCCCGTTTGGGGCTGACGAAATATTCAATTCCTCCGTGAAATCGGATTAAAAGATAATAGGAAAGTAATCCTATAGCTACTATTACAGGCCAAAAAAAGTTGAACTTTTTTTCACTCCATGTTCGTGGAATCACCGGCAAAACCTTGGCGGCAGCTTTGCCGAAATGTGAATAATAACCAACCAGGAAGGCTAAGAAGCAGGGAGCTAAAAGGAACAATGCTTTGATAAAAGCAAATTGAGTTTTTTCATCAAAAGGAAAATCACCAAGGAAAGGCGAGCCTAATGTGATGTCAAAAAAGGGACGAATGACAAAAAGGAGAAAAAAGTAAGCTGAGGCCCAATAAATCGGCTCAAAAAGATCAGCATTTCTCTTCCGCAATAACCCAATAAAAGGAATCAGTGTAATGGCAGCAAGAATACCAGTTAATAAATATGTCAAATAAACATCATCCATTTTCTATATTTGATTATATCCCCATTGCTCGACAAGATTTTCCCCTAATAATTGACTAATCTTCACGACTTCTGGTTTGTATTCTGTCATAAGTTTGCGTTGAAATTCCGGATCAAGTGGTTCGCGGGGCTCTCTTTTCAATAATGCTTTGTTAATTTGTGGAGTAATCTTTTGCCAGACTGATTTAGGGATAATATTTCTCAATTTTCTAATTAGTGTTGAATTTCTCAGGCTCTTGTTCAATAACACAAATCTCGGTTTTTTGCTTGTGTTGTGTCGGTCAAACTTTGGGACAAAATTTGTGTTTACACCGAGAAATTTTAATATCTCATTGTATATTGATTTATTGTTCTCTGTGAAAACCTCATAGATATTCACTTTTACATTGGATTTGCCAAACAAATCATAGTACCTGACGACCTGTTCGTAATATTTAATTCTTTCAGAATGGAACAGTGCGCTTGGATGTTTGATTGCTGAGGGAATATCCTGCCCAAGTTTCCTTTGTTTTTCCAAGGAAATAGATGTCTTAAAATCCTTGACATTTTCTCTTGCGGTAAGAATTCGTTGAGAATACAAAGAATACAGGAAGCTCACCGGCTCTCTAAGCAAAATAATTATTTTTGCGCGTGGATTGAACTTGTGTATTTCAGCAGCAGCAACTTTCGAATATAAGTAACTTGTTGAGCATTCACCGATTATTTTCTCACTTTTTACATCGGCAAACAGCGAAAGATAGACCTTTTGTTCCCTGCTCCAACTGTCAAGATAGAAAGACTTTTGTTTATGGAACAAATCACTTTCTTCAATAAAGTCTTTACAGAAAAAAGCTGGCTCCTTCACTGGACACATAAATATATCCGGATGCTGTTTTAGAAAGTTGTACAAAGCGGTAGTGCCCGATTTAGGATGGCCGACTATAAACAGATTGGGTTTTTTCATTTCCTTTATTTGCTAAAGTTAAAATCAATTATGATAAACATATTCGACCGACTCTGTTAACACCTAAAAAAAGCTTCGTTTCAAGAAGGAGCTGGCACTGTTATTTAGGCAATTTGGTCATATCCCCATTGTTTCACAAGGTCAATTCCGAGAAACTTACTTATCTTAACTACTTCCGGTTTGTATTTTATCATAAGTTTTGTTCGCAATGCAGGATCGAGTGGCCTGCGGGGTTCCTTTTTCATCAATATATTATCCTTAACTATGTCCTTAATTTTTTGATAGAAACGTCGCGTGCTGAGCAGCTTTATGGCTTTCTTTGTAAGCGAGTAGTGTGTGATCCAAAAGCTCAGCTTGATAGATCGTGGTCTTTTGCTGACATTGGCTTGAGCGAAATTGGGGACAAAATTAGTATCAACGTTTAGGAATTTAAGTATGTCTTTATAAACTCCGGCATTATCTTTTTTGAAATCGTCGTATATGATAACTTTGATTTGTTGTTTATCAAACACGTTATAATATCTGACAACCTGGTCGTAATACTTAACCCGCTCGGAATAAAGGAATTTACCGGGCCATTGCGTAAATGGTGGAAGGTTTTTGCCGGCCCTTCGCTGGGGTTCCAAAGACAAGGCCGTTTCAAAATCTTCCACAGTCTCCGCAGGTTCAACAAGTAACTGAGAGTGCAAAGAGTGGAGAAAAGCTACAGGCTCTCTAAGTACTATGATTATTTTAGCTTGCGGATTAAAATTAAATATTTCCTGTGCTGCTACCTTTGAATAAAGATATTGCGTTGTGGATTCTCCAAGAATTTTCTCATCATTCGCCGCAGCAAATAGAGACAAATAATCCGCCTGCTCTCTATACGGAGTAAACTGCTTGCCCTTATAAAATGCGTCAATTTGATCAATAATATCTTTCGAAAAGAAAAGGGGTTCCTTCACCGGACTCATATATATTTGAGGATGCTGGGCCAACATGTAGTGTAATGCAGTTGTTCCTGATTTGGGCTGTCCTACAATAAAAAAATTGGGTTTTTCCACTATTTAACTCCATTATTTAATCGAACTTGTAGCCATGCATCTGTAACTCTTTTTTGAAAAGGGTTTCAACTATCTTGCGGTGTTTATCCGAGAAAACGTCTTGGTATGGTCGGTTTTCTGTTTGGTAATGACTTTTTGCGTAAGTTTCCAGAGAATCTTTAAAGGGTACACCGAGTCGCTTGAATATTTGTTCTAAGTCCTTCGATAAATTTTCATATTTCACAACTTGATCAACGATAATCCGCTCATGCTTATACCCATCAGTATAAAGGGTATAGTTAACGGGAAAATCACCTCTTGACATGTATTCATCGAAGGAAAGCTTCCCGTTACTTTTGTAATATAAGCGATAATAGCGAGATAAGGTCTTTTCCCAGGGATTTCTCTCAACACAGAACTTAAAAAAATTGTCCCATATTTTCTTGGGAAGCCTTGCCCTGACACGGAATGCTGGTATGTGGTTATAGAACCGCTTTCGTTTCAAGAAATCTTTAATGGTTCTTGCTGCTTCGTGGCGAGATT
>Ga0209636_10003597_pt1 | contig 15799 bp, 11 predicted proteins | sample DeeMarSWOR152_54_FD_187464 | JGI IMG/M metagenome (GOLD analysis project Ga0209636, IMG submission 187464) | Marine sediment microbial communities from White Oak River estuary, North Carolina - WOR-1-52-54 (SPAdes) (version 2) | ecosystem: Environmental > Aquatic > Marine > Intertidal zone >...
GTTTAAAAGTTTTGCAAATCTTGAAATATAATAGGACAAATGGCCTGCACCGAAAATAAAAACCCTCGGTTGTTCGCAAATGGTTTCTATAAAAATCTCCCTTCCATCCTTTAACGTTTCTTTCGCAGCTTGTCCCTGTTCAATTGCTCTTTTTATGAGTTCTATGGTTTCAGAGGGAAAGTTAGCATCAGCAGCGATATTAAGTTGCTCAGCATTTTTAAGAATGATTTTTTCAGGGTGTTTCCTTGGGGAAATAATCGATATCAATGCACTTTTTCTTTCATCCTCGCTAATGACCGAAAGCTCTTCAAATAATCCAAGAGAACTTTTGTCAAAAGTTTCTGCTAAAAATTCTACTGTCCCCCCACAGATTGCTTTTTCATTATCTGCAGCGCCATCGAGGTTGAGCTTGAAAACTTGGACTTCAGTACTTGGTAGGATATTTTTAGCTGTATCAATCATTTCAGCTTCAATAGAACCTCCCCCTACAGTTCCGAAGCTCTCCCCTTTTTTACCCCAGACGAGCATCTTATAACCTACTTTTCCCGGAGTTGAGCCCGTAGTGGATATCACCGTTACAAGAGCAATATTTTCCCCGATTCTAAGAAGCTTCACCACTTTTTTATATATTTCAATATCATTCATAATTTGAAAATTTTACTTAGATTCTTTTGAAAGTCTGCCTTTCTCAAAAGGTATCTTTAAAATACGAATTCTGTTTTGTATATTTTTCTGAAGCTGTTCTTTAAAGCGGATTTATCTCTTGCATTGTTCGAAGGTAATTGTATAAAAAAATCCTGTGATAAGAAATGGCCTTTTTATATAATGTTTCTGTTGATTGCTCTTATAAATGACTGAATTTAAAGCTGTTTATATTACCTTGTTGAATATTTGCAGGTAATCTTTGCAAAAAGGAGGCTGATATGATGGAAAACATTTCTTTCAACCTCAATGGCAGGCCCATAACCTTAACCGTCGATACCCAGCGAATGCTTTTATGGGTTTTACGCACCGACCTTGCTCTTACAGGAACCAAATACGGCTGTGGTGTAGGGCTATGTGGTGCCTGCACCGTTCTTGTTGATAATAAAGCCGTCCGCTCCTGTCGTTTTCCGGTAAAAGATGTTAATGGAAAAGAGGTCCTTACTATTGAAGGATTAGCTAAGAATGGAAAGCTTCATCCGATTCAGCAAGCCTTTGTAAAGCATGATGCCCTACAATGTGGCTTTTGCACGCCGGGTATGATTCTAAACGCCTATAGTTTGTTATTGAGAAATCCTCAACCCACTCGGGCACAAATCGTCGAGGATATGGATTACAACCTGTGTCGTTGTGGGTCGCATACTCGCATCATCCAGGCTATTCAGGATGCAGGTGTGCAGATGAAAGGAGATAAGCAGAGATGAAAGATAACAAGTATACAGACCTGGATTTCAGTGATATAAACGTTCTTCCCCGCCTTACTCGTCGGCAATTTCTAAAACGCCTCGGTGGTGGCATCATAATCCTTTTCTGTATCCCAGATTCCTCGCTGCTGGAAGCGCAAAGGAGCCGCGGTGAGTACCCCGAAGACTTTAATGCTTATCTTAGGATTGGTGCCGATGGCAGGGTAACCTGCTTCACGGGAAAGATTGAGCAGGGCCAGGGCATAATAACCTCACTGGCACAGACCTTAGCCGATGAAATTGATGTATCCTTGGAGTCGGTTGATATGGTTATGGGAGACACCGACCTGTGCCCTTGGGATATGGGCACTTTCGGGTCTCTGACCACGCGTTTCTTTGGACCGCCTCTAAGAGCCGCTGCTGCCGAGGCTAAGGCTGTTTTAATAGAGTTGGCAGCTGAACATCTAAAGGTGCCTGCCGAGCGCCTCGTAACAAAGAATGGCGTGGTATTCGATAAGAACCAAAGGCAAAAGAAAGTTACCTATGCCGACTTGGCTAAGGGAAAAATTATCGAAAGACACTTGAAGGAAAAACCTGCGGTCAAGTCCGTGTCAGAATTTAATATCATCGGCAAACCTGCTTTACGTTTGGATGCGTTCGATAAAGTCACCGGCAAAGCTAAGTATGCCGGTGATATCAGACTTCCTGATATGTTGTATGCAGGGATTTTAAGACCTTCTGCTCACGGTGCAAAATTAAAAACCGCCGATACCTCGGTAGCTGGGGAGACCGGAGGTGTTCAGGTAATCCGGGATGGGGATTTAATCGCAGTCCTCTGCAAAAGTCCTGACGAGGCTGAAGATGCCCTCGCAAAAATCAGAGCCCAATTTGACCTGCCCGAAGCGAAACTTGACGATAAGAATATTTTTGAGCATTTACTTAATAACGCCCCTAAAAAGGAAGTGGTAGACCGTGCAGGTGACATCACAAGTGGAGAAACCCTTGCCGATGTTGTAGTTGAGCAGACATACTTAAACAGCTATGTTGCCCATGCCCCTATAGAGCCACATACCGCTCTGGCAAAAGTCGAAGGCGATAAAGCTACTGTCTGGGCATCTACTCAAACTCCTTTCCCTCTCAAAGACCAGATAGCAAAGACTCTGGGTTTTTCTTCTGAAAATGTTCGTATCATTACTCCATTTGTCGGAGGAGGATTTGGCGGAAAAACACAAAGTCAGCAGGCTGTGGAGGCGGCAAGGTTGTCAAAATTAACCGGAAAACCTGTCCAGGTCGCCTGGAGCAGAGCAGAAGAATTTTTTTATGATGCCTTTCGTCCCGCAGCGGTCATTAAAATAAAATCAGGGGTTGCAAATTCAGGCAAGATTGTTTTTTGGGATTTTGATGTTTATTTTGCAGGACAAAGGGGTTCCAAGCTGTTTTATAATGTGCTGAATCATCGCACCACCGCTTTTGGAGACCAGGGACAAGGCTCAACCAGTGCGCATCCGTTTGCCACTGGCCCGTGGCGCGCACCCGCCAATAACAACAATACCTTTGCGAGAGAATCACAAATCGATATTATGGCTGCAAAAATTGGAACCGACCCTGTAGAATTTCGTCTGAAAAATCTCAGCGACCAGAAAATGATTAGAGTCCTGAAGGCAGCAGCGGAGAAATTCGGCTGGACTCCCTCAAAGCCGCCCAGTGGCCGGGGATTTGGTGTAGCACTTGGCATCGATTCAGGCAGCTATGTAGCTACCATCGCCGAAGCTGAGGTGGATAAGACAACAGGCCGAGTCCAGGTCAAGCGAGTAGTGTGTGCTCAGGATATGGGCCTCGTAGTTAATCCGCAAGGGGCTAAATTACAGGTCGAAGGTTGCGTCACAATGGGATTAGGTTATTCCCTGTCTGAAGAAGTCCATTTCAAAGGCGGTGAAATTCTTGACTTAAACTTCAACACGTATGAAATACCCCGCCTCTCGTGGACACCAAAAATAGAAACAGTGCTTATAGAGGCCGATGACATGTCTCCTCAGGGAGGTGGCGAACCGCCGATTATTTGTATGGGTGGTGCCCTCGCCAACGCTATTTATGATGCAACGGGTGCAAGAGTCTTCCAGTTGCCGATGACCGGCGAACGTGTAAAAGAAGCAATAACAAAACTGCACGAGGCTTAACTTCTCGCTTTATCTTTGGAATGACACCCGTGGTTTTCAACAGAGCGCAGATGTATCTTAATCGGATATGGAAGATTTTAATAACAAAATCTTAAACATAGCGCATTTTTGATTGGGATGGGATTTGTATGAGGTTAAAGATATATGCATTTATTGTTATGTTGGTAGTTTCGATTATTGTAAGTTCTGCTTCAGCCCAACAGAAGCCTGTCGATACTAATAACGTCGATGCTGATAACCTTGTCCGCTTGGAAGATTATCTCCAATACGCCGCACTGCATAATGCAGCTCTCAAGGCAAGTTTCCAGCAATGGAAAGCTGCTCTGGAGCAAATCCCTCAGGCAGAGGCACTACCCGACCCTAAGTTCACCTATAGCTATTTCATCAAAGAGGTGGAAACCAGAGTTGGCCCGCAAAGGCAAAGGTTTGGCATAATGCAGACCTTCCCGTGGTTCGGGGAAATTGAGGCCCGGACAGACGCAGCTGTCGCAGGTGCAAAAGCCGCAGGTAAGCAATACGAGGCGACAAAGTTAAAACTGTTTTTCCAAGTCAAAGATGCCTTTTATGAATATGCTTATTTAGCCAGGGCAGTTGAGATAGCCAGAGAAAATCTTGAGCTAATCAAGAATTTCGAAGAAGTTGCACGGACTAAATATATGGCCGCAGCGGCAGACCATCCTGATGTGATACGAGCTCAGGTGGAACTGGCAAAACTTCAAGACCAGCTTAAGAGTCTCGAAGAGTTGAGAGCGCCAATCGTAGCAAAACTTAACGCAGTTCTTAACCGAAGCTCGTTTGAAATGTTACCTTGGCCTGAAAAAGAAAGGGTTCAGCCGGTTGAAATTAGCCGACAGCAGATAACAACAATACTAAAAACGCAAAATCCACAGCTTCAATCACTTGATTTCGAGGTCCAGAATGCGAAGAGCAATGTAGAATTGGCAAAGAAAAAGTTCTATCCGGATATAGGTGTAGGTGTTGATTGGATTCAGACCTCAGACGCACGTATGGCCGGTATGGCAGATAGCGGGGAGGACCCCATTATTCTTATGTTTACTATGAATTTACCTATCTGGCGAGACAGTTATAAAGCAGCCCAGTTACAAGCTGAAGCAAATCTTAGAAAGACATCTCTGCAGAAAACCGAGACCGAAAATACGCTTTTGGCCCAGGCAGAGCAGCTCTTATATGATTTCGAGGATAGCAGAAGGAAGGTAAGCCTTTATGGGGATATTCTGCTACCAAAGGCCGAAGAGTTGCTTGTAGCATCTGAAACTGCTTATAGAGCTGGAACGATAGATTTTCTGAGCCTGATAGATGCACAGCGAACACTATTGAAATATCAGCTTTACTATGAACGGGCTCTTACCAATAACGCCCAGAGATTAGCAGAGCTCGAAATGCTCGCCGGTACACAACTGCAAACCGTTGCTCAAGGAGCTACTGGCAAATAAGTCCGCTTTTTGGCTTTTCGGGGGGGTGTAGCAAAATGGGTCTATGACAAGGTAAATTTAGATAATGGAATAAAAAGATATTTTAAAATTGAAACAAAATCCTATCGGAATAGTATAGTTACTAAATAGCAGGTGAATAATATGGATATTTCACGTCTCAAAACATTGCTGGGTAACCGAATGGTAATGGTTACCGTTTTGGTGAGTATAGCTTTTCTTGCAGGTTATTTCTTTAGCTCCATATTACAAAAACCCCGACCCAGTTTGGAGCAAGTTCAGTCCGGTCCACAAGAAGTTTCGCAGCAGTGGACCTGTTCGATGCACCCGCAGATTCGCCAGCCCAAGCCGGGGAAGTGCCCCATTTGTTTTATGGATTTGATTCCTGTATCTGTAACCGGTGGCGAAATTGAGCAAAGGCAAATCTCCCTCTCTCAAGAGGCTGTAAAGCTTATGGAGATAGAAACCTCCGCTGTTGAGAGAAAGTTCGTTACTGCTGAAATCCGGATGGTCGGAAAGATAGATTATGATGAGACAAGGATTAAAAATATTACCGCTTGGGTCCCCGGCAGAATCGACCGGCTATATGTGGATTTTACCGGCATCACCGTCAGCAAAGGTGACCATATGGTTTATCTGTATAGCCCTCAACTGATTAGCGCACAGGCCGAACTTCTCCAGGCAGCCAAGGCAGCAGAAAATATAAAACCAGACGCCTCGGAGCTTATCAACAGGTCAATACTGGCAACTCTTGAAGCAGCCAGAGAGAAATTGAGACTGCTCGGTCTGACACAGCAGCAGATTGTTGACATCGAGAAAACCGCTCAACCGGTCGACCACATAACAATTTACGCACCTATGGGTGGTCTCGTCATCCATAAAAACGCTGTCGAAGGTATGTATGTTGATACCGGCACAATCATCTACACCATCGCCGACCTCTCTCGCCTTTGGGTCAAATTGGATGCTTACGAATCCGACCTGCCTTGGATTCGATATGGCCAGGAAATTGAATTTACAACTCAGGCATATCCAGGAGAGATTTTCAAAGGCACAATTAGCTTTATCGCCCCTGTTTTGAATCCTAACACCAGAACTGTTAAATTGCGGGTAAATGTTGATAACCCCGACGGCAAACTCAAGCCCGAAATGTTTGTCCGTGCTGTAGTCCGGGCAAACATCGCTCAAGGAGGCAGGGTTATGGACCCTGAAATGTCTGGCAAATGGATTTGCCCTATGCATCCCGATATCGTCAAAACGCAAGCAGCAAAGTGCGATATATGCGGTATGGATTTGGTAACTACCGAATCGCTCGGTTACGTCAAAGTTGATACCCCTACCGAGGCACCTTTGGTTATTCCTGCATCGGCTCCTTTGATTACTGGAACACGGGCCGTTGTTTATGTTCAGATTCCCAAAACGGAAAAGCCCACATACCACGGTCGAGAGGTCGTCCTTGGACCGCGGGCAGGGGATTACTACATCGTAGAATCCGGCCTGGAGGAAGGTGAAATTGTTGTAACACACGGCAACTTCAAAATTGACTCCGAACTTCAAATCCAGGCCAAACCGAGTATGATGAATCCAGCGGGACAACGGAGTCAGCATAATCACCAACATTAAATGGTAATGATAAAACCTTTTCTGAAAGGAGGTTAGAATGAACACGAAGATTGGATATCTGCTGCTGGTAGTTTCGATGTTAGCCGCATTAGTTATATTTGGAGGGTGCGTGCAGAAATCAGCCGGAGGTAAACCTGCTGGCCAGCCGGTAGGTAAAAGTGAGAAAATACCGGTTATTCTCGATACCGATATCTGCGACGACATTGACGATACGTGGGCGCTTGCATTGCTTCTTTCCTGCCCGGAATTCGATGTCAAACTTATTACGACCGGATTCGGCAACACGACTGCAAAGGCAAAAATGGTTGCAAGGTTTTTAGAAACTGTCGGCAGGACGGATATACCTGTTGGTATAGGGATACAGCATCACAACGGCAGCCACAGATATGATGTGTGGGCGAAAGACTACGACCTGTCATCATATCCGGGAACCATTTATCAGGATGGAGTGCGGGCATTGATTGATACTATAATGAAGTCACGGAAACCAATAACGGTGATAGCTATTGGGCCGGTGCCCAATATAGCTGCTGCCCTCCAGCGTGAGCCGAGGATAGCCGAAAAGGCAGATTTTATCGGGATGCACGGCAGCATTCGCCGAGGGTATGATGGCAAGCCGCAGCCCGATGCCGAATATAATGTCAAGACTTTTGTAAAAGAGGCGCAAAAGGTCTTTACTGCCCCGTGGAATATGACTATTACTCCTCTGGACACTTGTGGTATAGTTCAACTGAAGGGCGAGAAATATCAGAAGGTGCTGAAGGCAAACAGTCCTCTGACTCGGGCGTTGATGGAGAACTATCGAATCTGGAAGAAAGGGTGGATAGCCGAGGAGAATAGGGATTTAAGCGAGGCCGAGGTTGGTAAAAGGGCTGATGAGCAGGTCAATACCGGAAGCTCGAAACTTTTTGATACAGTGGCGATTTACCTTGCGATGAGAAGCGATTTAGTGCAGATGGAATATCTCGGCATCCGCGTTACGGATGATGGGTACACGGTGATTGACGAAAAGGCAAAGAAAATCAATTGTGCCACGAAGTGGAATAATCTTGATGCTTTTGAAGACTTCCTTGTCGAACGGCTGACAGGCCCCGTTGGTCAGGCGGATAAAGTGAAACCGGAATGATAAAAGAGCAATCATAGTAACTAACATTAAACGGAAATCAGAAAAACTATTACCGAAAGGAGCTTAAAATGAATGCAAAAAGAAGATATTTACTACTGGTAGTTTTGGCGTTGGCTGCCTCGGTTACGCTGGCTGGCTGCAAGAAGAAAGAAGAGCCGGCACCTCCACCTGCCAAGGCACCGGCAATAGAGGAAATAACCAAGCAGGCAGAAAAGATGAAAGAGACAGCAATTGAAACGGCGGAAGAGGCGAAAAAGGAGGTAATGGAGGCAGCAGCTAAAATCGAGCAAACGATGTGCCCTATAATGGACGGCAACAAAATCGACAAAAACGTCTTTGTCGAATACAAAGGTAAGAAAGTCTATTTCTGCTGCCCAGGCTGTAAGGAAAAGTTTCTGGCTGAACCCGAAAAATACACAGCCGAATTGCCTCAGTTCAATAAATAGACTTTGAGCAAAGGTTAGTCAATGAACGCCAGCGAGAAGAATGCTCACCAGCCTTCCGGACCGATAGCTGCTGTAATTCGCTTCTGTCTTGAGAATAAGCTCGTTGTTGCGCTTCTTTTTGTATTCATAATCCTTTGGGGACTGCGCAACGCTCCTTTTGACTGGGAATTCGGTTTTATGCCCAGAAACCCAGTCGCAGTTGATGCCATTCCAGATATTGGTGAAAACCAGCAGATAGTTTTTACCGGCTGGCCCGGCCGCTCACCACAGGACGTCGATGACCAGATAACTTATCCTTTAACTTCAACTCTCCTTGGTGTGCCGGGTGTAAAAACTATCCGCAGCTATTCAATGTTCGGCTTCTCAAGCATCTACATAATCTTTAACGAAAAGGTCGATTTCTACTGGTCGAGAAGCAGAGTCCTCGAAAAACTGAACTCTCTGCCGGAAGGAACGCTGCCCGAGGACGTTCAGCCTATGCTCGGTCCCGATGCTACTGCCCTTGGCCAGATATTCTGGTACACGCTCGAAGGACGTGATAAAAACGACAATCCCACCGGCGGATGGGACCTTGATGAATTAAGAAGTATCCAGGACTGGTATGTCCGTTATGCCTTAATGAGCGCCGAGGGAATCAGCGAAGTGGCTTCAATAGGAGGTTTCGTCAAAGAATACCAGATAGATGTAGACCCTGATGCTATGCGAGCCTATGGCATTGGCCTTGATGACATTTTCATGGCTGTAAAGAACTCCAATATCGATGTCGGCGCAAGAACAATTGAAGTAAACAAAGTTGAATACATTATCCGCGGACTCGGTTTCATAAAAGAATTGTCCGACATCGAAAATACTGTCGTAAAGGTTAACGAGAATGTGCCCATTTATGTTAAGGATATTGGCGTTGTTTCGTATGGCCCTGAAATGCGCCGCGGCGCTCTTGATAAAAGCGGCGCCGATGCCGTCGGCGGCATCGTTGTTGTTAGATATGGCTTTAACCCCCTTGAGGCTATAAAAAACGTCAAAAAGAAAATCGAAGAAATCTCGCCTGGCCTGCCAAAAAAAACTCTGCCTGATGGAACCGCATCACAGATTAAAATCATACCGTATTACGACCGCACCGGCCTTATCTACGAAACGCTCGGAACGCTTGAAACGGCCATAAAACAGGAAATTCTTATCACTATTATAGTTGTCATTGTGATGCTTATGCACCTCCGCAGTTCAGTTTTGATAAGCGCTTTGCTGCCTCTTGCGGTGCTGATGTGCTTTATTGGAATGAAAAGATTCGGTATCGATGCTAACATAGTCGCCCTCTCAGGTATCGCTATCGCAATTGGCACAATGGTCGATATGGGTATAATCGTCTGTGAAAACATCTTAAGACATCTTGAAGACGCAAAACCGGAAGACGACAAGCTGGAAGTAGTTTTCAAAGCAGCGTATGAAGTCGGAAGTGCCGTCCTGACGGCCGTATCTACCACGGTCGTTGGTTTCTTGCCCGTCTTTTTTATGACTGGACCGGAAGGAAAACTTTTCAAACCACTTGCCTTCACAAAAACTTTTGCGCTCATAGCTTCTATTGTTGTTGCTTTGACCATTATTCCGCCCGCTGCGCATATTTTATTTACTAAAACTTTCCGCGTAAAACGATTGACACGCTATATACTGGCTGCCCTTACGATAGTTGCCGGCATAGCAGCGGGCTTTTGGGTGGGGTTCTGGGTCGGTTTAGTTATTGCTGCCATCGGTGTTTATCATCTTGCTAAAGACCGGCTGCCTCAAAGAACCCAATCGAAAAGTGTCCTGACCGCAAATATCTTCGCAATAATCCTTGTTGGGATATTTCTTACTATAGACTGGCTGCCCCTCGGACCGGCTAAAAGATTACCATTGAATATGATTTTCGTGGTTCTTTTAGTAGGTGGTTTGCTTTTGCTTTTTCACTATTTCCGGAAATACTATCCAAAAATTCTCCAGTGGTGTCTTGAGCACAAGCTGAAATTCTTGTCGATTCCTGTTGTTATAATTATTTTAGGTCTGCTTATTTGGTCCGGGCTCGGAAAGGAATTTATGCCGCCTCTCGACGAAGGCTCATTTCTATATATGCCGACCACAATGCCGCACGCATCCATTGGTGAATGTCTCGATATAATCCGCAAGCAGGATACTGCCATTCAGTCAATCCCCGAAGTTGATTCAGTAGTCGGTAAAATCGGCAGGGCGGAATCGCCTCTCGACCCTGCCCCCATTTCAATGATTGAAACCCTCGTCAATTACAAGTCCGAATACATCACCAATAAGGATGGTCGCCGTATGCGTTTCAAATACGACAGAACCAACCGCCGGTTTGTTCGTGATGATAAAGGCAACCTCATTTCTGACGAAAATGGAAGACCGTATAGGCAGTGGCGCGACCATATTAAAACTCGCGATGATATCTGGGATGAAATCGTCAAAGCCGCTCAAATCCCCGGCACTACCAGCGCACCAAAGCTTCAGCCTATCGCTGCACGTATCGTAATGCTGCAGAGCGGTATGCGGGCGCCTATGGGTGTTAAGGTCAAAGGACCTGACCTCCAGATCATTGAGAAAGTCGGTCTTGAAATTGAACAACTGCTCAAGCAGGTCCACAGCGTCGAACCTACCGCGGTTATTGCCGACAGAATAGTTGGAAAACCTTATCTCGAAATCGACATCGACCGGAAAGAAATTGCCAGATATGGCATTAACATTAGCCACGTGCAAGACATTATCGAAGTGGCGATAGGCGGCGATAGAATCACAACTACTGTTGAAGGCAGGGAAAGATACCCTGTTCGCGTCAGGTATATGCGAGAGCTTCGTGACCAGATTGACAAGCTCGGAAAGATTCTTGTGCCAACACCCGATGGTGCTCAGATTCCTCTTATACAACTGGCTCAAATAAGATATATCCGAGGCCCACAGGAAATTAAAAGTGAAGATACCTTTCTTGTGGGATATGTCCTGTTTGATAAAAAACCCCAGTATGCCGAGGTCGATGTTATCGAACAGTGCCGTGCTTTCCTGAAACAGAAAATCGATTCGGGCCAGCTTGTTATCCCCAAAGGTGTCAGTTACAGTTTTGCAGGCACATACGAAAACCAGATACACGCTCAAAAGACCCTGATGGTAGTTATTCCGCTTGCTCTGTTTATCATCTTTATGATTCTTTATCTGCAGTTCAAATCGGTTATCCTCAGTGCTCTTGTCTTCACCGGTATTATTGTCGCATGGTCGGGTGGTTTTTTAATGATATGGCTGTATGCTCAGGACTGGTTCCTCAATTTCAGTCTTTTCGGCGTCAATATGCGTGAGCTTTTCCAGGTCCATCCCATAAATCTTAGCGTTGCAATCTGGGTGGGTTTCCTTGCTCTGTTTGGTATCGCTTCCGACGATGGTGTAGTAATGTGCACCTATTTGCAGCAGTCATTTCAGGCCGGAGCAGTAAACACAGTCGACGATATTCGCCGCTATGTGATAGCAGCAGGTACCCGCAGAATCAGGCCCTGTCTTATGACTACTGCTACGACCATCCTTGCCCTTATCCCAGTCCTTACCTCCACTGGCAGAGGCTCAGACATTATGGTGCCAATGGCTATACCTTCTTTTGGAGGAATGACGATTGAGATACTTACAATGCTTGTTGTGCCTGTTTTGTATTGCTGGATTAAAGAAGTTAAAGCCCGAAGACAGCTTGTAGTATCGTAAAAAACTGTTTCCAGCCCTAAACGGTGCTTTTACCGTCCTAAAAAAAACGAACTGGTGTTTGGTAGCTGGTTCGGATAGTATAATGCTTAGAGACCTTGACATTTTGGCAAATCAAAAAGCTAAAAAACTTAAAAAAAACAAAATCCGCTTGAATGAAGGAGATAATTATGAATAAAAAAAATATATTAGACGCCGGTATAATTATAGTTGTTATTTTGGTTGTGGGTTTCCATTCTATTCTTATCGTTGGTTCTGAGAAGGCACAAACCGTGCGGATAGGCTATCTGAATATCGTAACCAGCCTTCCCCTTTTCTTGGCAGAGGAAAAAGGATTTCTCAGACAGGAAGGAATCGAATTTGAAACCATGCCTGTTTCTTCAAGCAATCAGATTGTTGAGGATATTGTAGCTGGAAACTTGGACTGCTTCGTAGGTGCTTCTGCTGTCCCTGTTTTGCAGGCTGAGCTTCAGTCCCCGGGCAAGTTGAAAATCTTTTCGGTTAGTGAAATCACACCTCAGAAACCTTTCGATGCCTTACTGGTCAAAGAAGGTTCGCCTATAGAAGGTTTGTCTGATTTATCGGGTAAAAGAATTGGCGTATTCCCAGGCTCGACCGCAACAAACCTCTTAAAGAAGTATCTTAAAGATAAGGGTATTGATGTCTCTGCCATTACTTTTGTCCCTATGCCGCCTCAGGAGCATCTTCCCGCACTTCTGCAAGGCCAAGTCGATGTAATCTTTGCTTATGAACCCACAATCGCTATCGCATTGTCAGGCGGCGGTGTCAAACAGATACACGGCTCTGTCTATGCCCAGATGCTTTCGCCTAACCCCATATCGGTCTCTGTGGTAAGCACCGCATTTTTGCAAAAGCACCCCGAAGCTGCTGTAAAGGTCATACGGGCTTTGGAAAAGGCTATGAACTATATGAAACAGCGGGATAAAGAAACACGGCAGCTCTTGGTAGAACGAATGAAACTTTCTGACGATGCCGCAAATCGTTGCGTCTTTTTATATATGCTCGGACACGACAAAATTGACCCCGCTCTGCTTCAGCGATTCGCTGATATGCTGACAGCGCTTGGCGAACTCAAAGGCAACGTAAAGGTAGATGACATTATATATCGTTAGAGAAGCCTCTTTGATATGGTAAATCGCTGTAGCGGCTTGTAAAATATAGCTTGACTGAAATCGATTGAGAAAAAGTTCAAAATATATACCGGATGAGCTGAGCTCGACTTGCAAAAAATGGCGAAAAATGCTTGTCAGCTTGGGTGGAAATATCCTAAAATTACTTCGCTGACAGGCCGAATAAGTATATAGACGCATTGCTCTTTGATAATCTCACCGATAAAATGATACAAATATCAACGAAATTTACACAATTATGCAATTAATTTTTTAACATGGAGGTGAAAGAAAATGGCTTGGAATACCATAAGAGAAAAGAAAGGCGAGGTGAAAAGGATGCAAGCCAATAAAATTGTCGAGATGTCATCATCACCCAAAGCCCATCCTTCTGACTCTACCGGCCAGGAAAAGGCAAAAGACGACTCGGCCAAAGAGGGCACAAAAGATTTGCAAAGCGGTATGGAAATGTTGGAATTGGATTTCCTCTTGAGTATTGTTGAAAATACCGATGGCAATGACACTAAGGATGTCACGATGAGAAAGCTTAATTTTTACGAGCTGCTCCGCAGGCAGCAGCTAAGCACAGTTGACAGCAATGCCCTTAAGGTCTACGCAGTAAATGAGCATAATCTTTATGATAAGACTATTCAGTGCGAAGCACTGAAGATGTTGACTGAAAGGACTGTGCGAAAAGGTAAACATGGCGACTGAGCATGGAAGCCCAGTAACAGGCCGGATTAGCCGAAGTTTTGAAGTTCTCCTATACGATATATTCAATTTAGACCTGCTTCCAGCAACTATGGCTTATATCTTAGAAAGCCCGTCTAAAGCAGCTCCGAAGATAAATAATCGGACATCTTGAGTTGTTTGAAGCTAATTTACCTGTTATTATCGGACGAAAAATTGCTATAGCCTGATATGATATTCCTGCAAAAAGTGAAAAATCTTAATTAAAAGAATTATGGGCGAACTTTTAACAAAGATAATTTTCATTGCCGCTAATAGCAACGGTAATGACACCTTTTGGATACAAATGCTCATCCTCGTAATTTTGGTAGCTTCCTTTGGAGTATTCAGTCTCATCAAAACAAAATCGAACCGGGGCAAAGAACAACAACTGGATTGCACCGAGAATGTCCCCGGCGGGGCAGCTAAACGGCGATGGAAATGGAAAATCCAACCGCTGCGGGGAAATATTGCTCATCAAACTGCTGTTGCACGGCAATCCTTGGCCAAAAACCAGAATGTGGCAACAAAATTAATGAAAGAACAAAAGCTCCGTTTCAGCGATGCTAAAAAAAAAGCACAAAAAGATTTGCAAAGCGGTATGGAGCTATTAGAGTTGGATTTCCTCTTGAGTGTTGTTGAGGATACCCAAAGCGATAATTCAAATACCGTCACAATGCGAAAGCTCAGTTTTGATGAGTTGGTTCGCAGGAACAAGCTTCATACTGTAGACAGTAATGCGCTTAAAGTCTACGCGAAGAACACAGACAGTCTTTACGGTAAGACTATCCAGTGCGAGGCAATAAAGCAGTTAGCAGAAAGAACTGCCCACAGGAGTAAATGGTAAAGCTAAGTAGGTGGTATTTGCCCTCATTGAATATGAGGTTTCCTATTCCGATGCCAAAATCACATTATTTGCCTGTACCGCCGAGCCAGTCTGCATTGGATAATTCATAATCGACGATTTCGTCAGGCCTGAAGAACAAATTGATTTCTTCCTCAGCCGATTTGGCACTATCCGACCCATGAACCAGATTGTATCTTATCGAAGAGCTGAAATCTCCACGAATCGTACCCCCTTCAGCATCGTAGCCTGACGTTGCACCTATCATCCTCCGAGCTATATTGATAACACCATCTGCCTGCCATACTGTAATAAGTACCGGTGCCGACGATAGATACTTTACTAAACTCTCAAAAAATTCCTTACCCTTATGAACCTTATAAAGTTGACGGGAAAGCTCTTCAGAGATTTGCATAAATTTTGCGGCAATGAGCTTGAAGCCCTTTTTTTCAAATCGTCCAATTATTTCACCGGCCAACTGTCGTTGTATACTGTCCGGCTTAATAATAATTAAGGTACGCTCTGCCATTCTTTATTTCGTAACCACCCGCCAATGTCTCGAAAACCTCTTATGGGTTACGTTTACATCCCTCGGGGCACAATGTAAATTTCTACACGTCTGTTCTGTGGATTGCCTTTTTTGTCAGGTTTATTCGGCTCAATCGGCCGGAATTCACCAAAACCTCGAATACTCGCTCGCTCCGAAGCAACGTTGTTCGCAGTCATTATATTCAACACCGATATTGCTCGATGGGCTGAAAGGTGCCAGTTGGTAGGATGCTTCTCTCGCGTTGCAGGCTTGGCTATTCGCATATCATCTGTGTGGCCGGCTATTATAATATCAAACTTTTGTCCTTGCTCCGAATTCAAAATTTTGCAAAGCGACTTGACCGCTTCCACTGCCCCGGCTTCGACCTTGTCGCTGCCAGGCTCAAAAAGCAAATCGCTTTTGAACTTTACTATCCCTCGGCTTGCATCATACGTAACCATCTCTTCTGACTTGGCAAAATCCTCCAGCATTGTGCTAAGTTCCACCGGAAGCTGCGCTCCGCCATAGAGCAACTGCTGCTGCATCAGAGAAATTAATTCCTTCTTCTTATTCAAATCCTCTTCAAGTGCTGCAATTCTTTGTTTCAGCGAGGTTACCTCCACACTATCGCTG
>Ga0209636_10003598_pt1 | contig 15798 bp, 9 predicted proteins | sample DeeMarSWOR152_54_FD_187464 | JGI IMG/M metagenome (GOLD analysis project Ga0209636, IMG submission 187464) | Marine sediment microbial communities from White Oak River estuary, North Carolina - WOR-1-52-54 (SPAdes) (version 2) | ecosystem: Environmental > Aquatic > Marine > Intertidal zone >...
TATAGCGGTCTGAGAGTTTCGCCGCCGCTTCGATGGCGCTCTCATCGATTATTACACCATGATGCGATTCGTATCTTGACTTTAATCCTTTGAGAATTTTCACCGTATCATCAACTGATGGCTCACCAACAAAAACAGGGGCAAATCTTCGTTCCAGGGCTGCGTCCTTTTCCACGTTCTTACGGTATTCATTAAGCGTCGTAGCGCCAATACACTGCAGTTCACCACGAGCCAAGGCAGGCTTCAGCATATTGGATGCGTCAATTGCACCTTCAGCCGCACCCGCACCGACAATCGTATGCAACTCATCAACAAAAAGAATTATCTCCCCTTTCCCTTTCTTTATTTCATCCATTACTGCTTTCAAACGTTCTTCAAACTCGCCCCGATACTTTGAACCAGCAACGAGCGCTCCCATATCGAGTGCAAGGATTCGCTTATCCTTCAAGATTTCAGGGACATTCTTCTCCACGATTTTCTGTGCCAACCCTTCGATGATTGCGGTTTTACCCACGCCCGCATCACCAATCAGTACTGGGTTGTTTTTTGTGCGCCGGGAAAGGACCTGTATCAGGCGTTTGATTTCATTATCTCGGCCAATAACCGGATCCAGCTTACGCTGTTTGGCCAGAGCCGTGATATCCCGCGCGAATCTCTCCAACGCCATGTATTTGTTTTCTGCATCCTGGTCTGTTACCCTATGTGAGCCACGCACGGTCTGCAAGGCCTGAAATATTTTCTCTTTGGTGATCCCGAATTCCCGGAGTATCCTGCCAGCCTCGCCCTCACGTTCTTCAACGAGCGCTAGCATGATATGTTCAGCACCAACATATTCATCCTTCATCCTTTCGGCTTCGGCACGCGCCAAGGCAAGCAATTTCTTGGTTCTCGGCGTGATATACATTTGGGCAGTGGCCCCGCCGTAAACCTTGGGACGGATATCCATCGAGCCCTGCAACCTCCGTTGAACAACGTCTGGCATAATATCCAAACGTTGGAGTATCTTTGGCACCAACCCATCTTCCTGCCTAAGCAAGGCGAGGAAAATATGTTCAACGTCCAGTTCTTGATGATTATACTCATCAACTATCTCCTGGGCCACAGCCAATGCCTCTTGTGCTTTCTGCGTGAATTTATCGAATCGCATACAAGGTTTAGACAGAAAATGCACGTAATTCGTTTATATTTACGTTTGCCTGCTGGCACTCAACACTGATGCCGCGCATAGACTGGTAGCGTTGACAATTCCCTGGAATTAATTATAATTAATGTTAATATGTTTTTGGGAATCTATGCGGTGTTGGTCCTGATAGGACTATATATATTCTTTCTCCGAATTGAGAAAGTGAGGCACGAGAAAAGGGTAAAATCTATCCCAGTTCGCATCTGGGTCAACGGCAGCCGTGGAAAATCATCAGTCACACGCTTAATTGCTGCCGGGTTGAGAGCCGGTGATAAAAAAGTCATCGCTAAAACCACGGGCACGAGGGCAAGTCTCATTATGGATAATCAGAATGAACAACCGGTGATGCGACTCGGCATGCCCAATATCAGAGAACAGGTAAAGATATACAGACAAGCTTCGGCTGAGCGACCGGATGCGATTGTGTTCGAATGCATGGCATTACGTCCTGATTTGCAGTATTCAGAAGCGGTTCATATTGTCAAACCAAACACCGTGGTCATCACGAATCTCCGTGCGGATCACCTTGACATAATGGGGCCGTCGATTAAGGACGTTGCAGAACATTTTTTGAATGCACTACCCAACAACGTGAATCTATTCCTTGGTGATAGCACCGTGGCAACAGATCATGATCATATAATACGCAGTAAGAATGCGAAAGTCCATCTATCAAACCCGGAAAGAATATCGAATAGTACCCTACGCGATTTCCATTACATCGAGCATAAAGCAAACGTTGCGCTAGCGCTTGATGTGTGTAAACACTTCGGTGTCAAAGAGCAAGACGCCATCACCGCTATGCGCAACACAACGCCTGATCCTGGTGTCCTCAGGAAGCACAAAATCGCCTTAGGAAATAAAGAAGTAACCCTTGTCAACGCGATGGCCGCTAACGACCCCGATTCGACCTACCTCATATGGCAGATGATCGACAAGGACTATCCCCAGATCAATATTCTGGTCAATTGTCGAAATGACCGAATTGATCGCTCATTTCAGATGGCGGATCTCATCCGGGAACGGCTAAGAGCTGACAAGTATATACTAACTGGCACCGGTACTGAGATTTTAGCGCGTAAGCTCTTCAAAATCATTGAACATGAAAAAATCCTCGATGTGGGTAGAAAGAAACCCGAAGATGTTGTTGATGCCGTAGCTGATTTCGTCTCTGACAACAGTTTCATCTTCGCAATGGGAAATACGGTCGGTTATGGTGAAGAAATGATGCGACGATTTTTGCTTAATGAAAGGACCAAATGATACTCATTGAAGCAGTCGGTATCGGCATGTTTCTCAGTCTTGTCTTGACTGAAACCATAGGCCTTGCGGCTGGAGGTATTGTAGTACCCGGCTACATTGCTCTGGTGCTACATCACCCCGTGCAAGTAATAGCGACAGTGCTTGCCGGTTTAGTGACATATTTGATAATCAAATTACTCTCTTCTTACATTATCATATATGGTCGGAGACTGTTGATAATTTCAATATTAATAGGATATCTGATCGCCTATTTAACCCGCGTCTCTCCGATATTGAATTTAAACGCCCTTAGTCTTAATATTCAGACAATTGGTTTTGTAATCCCTGGATTGATTGCATATTGGATTGCACGGCAAGGGATAATTCCAACACTCGCAGCTATGATAATAGTTTCGAGCCTGGTGCGGTTGATCATAATTATCGTCCACAACGGAGCAGTGCTGCCATGAAGAAACGCAAGGGTAAGATATCAATTCTGTCGCTGTTGATTGTAACGGCTATCACTAGCCTATTGATGCTAGTGGAATTGAATTCGAAGACAAAGGTCGAAGCAGAGTATTACAAAGAAAAACTGCAAGCCGCTACGCTTGCACAGAAAGCGTTTGGTGTAATAAAGAATGCTTTAACCGAAATGGGAATACCCATTGACCGAATAAATGACCCGAATGAGACAGGTCTTATCGGTATCCAATACTCACCGATCACTACAGAACGAGGCGACCTCGATGAAAAACTAACCTCAACCAACCCCAATTTCGCAGCACTAATTATCGAATTGCTCAAAGAATCAGGGGTCAGAAAGAATAACCTAGTGGCCTTGTCTCTGTCTGGTTCGTACCCGGCCCTTAACATCAACGTCCTGAGCGCGCTTGATGTTCTTGAACTCAAACCGATCATCATAACTTCGGTGGGTTCTTCAATGTGGGGTGCAAACTATCCTCAGCTGACCTATCTGGACATGGAACGCATACTCACGAATGAGGCGATATTCAAATGGAGAACAGCTGCAGCTTCACTGGGCGGCGAGGATGATATTGGCCGGGGATTGAGCCCGGCGGGTCGAGAAACCATCGAAGAGGCGGCGCTGAGAAACGATATCCCCCTTCTCGATGCAGAAAATTTCGATGAAATTATCGAGCAGAAAATGGAACAATACACCGTAAAAGGCGAGATTAGGTGTTTTATCAATGTCGGTGAAAAGACAACTGCGCTCGCCGGTTCAGAGGCAGACATTGGGTTGATCAGGCCGCGTACTATACGCACGGGAAACGGGTTGATTGCGCAATTTTCAAAGATGGGTATACCAGTCGTAAACTTGATGAACTTAAACGGATTGGCGGAGGAATATGACCTAGCAATCGCGCCAATTCCGTTACCCAAACCGGGAGAAGGACGTCTGTATTACGAATACAAATACTCTGTTACATTCGCGATAATTGCTACAGTAATCCTTGTCATTATCCTGTTCATTATCTTGCGGTTTGACATCGATTACTACTTAAAAAGGAGAAGAAATGGTTAGTGTTTTGATGTCACTCTGCCTTGTCTCACAATTACAGCAGATAGAACCTTATAAGAAGTGGGAAATTGAGATAGTTACAAAGAAGGCCGAGGAATATTTGTTGCTAACAAAAAATCAGCCTGTGACTTTTTCAGTTGAGGGTCCAACCTATCTAAGAGTATACACAAGAATCCTTTGGCCCAAAGGCAGTATGGGAAGCGAGATTTACAAGATGATACTACAGGAAAATGAAATCGATGAAGATATCATAACCCTGGAATCAGAAGAATCCGTCGTGTCGAAGGACAAAAAAGGACGGCCGCTGAGTAAGTGGCGGTCATTCTACATTGAAGTTCCCGAGGGTTCGAACCGTTATAAGTTAACCCACTGGTCATCACCCCAAGACACCATCCTCATAAAATTCGCCTACGAATCGCCCAAACGCTGGGTTGAGATCTCACCCGCCGAGTACAGCTCGATCATCGAGGCTATCGAGGAAGAGAGAATAATAAAATATTACGAATTGAAAAGAGAAGGAAGAATAGCGTTACGCATCAACGGATCGCAACGTCTACGAGTCATCGTGCGACTCAATTACGATGAGAAGATGATCGGCGATCAGAACTACACAATCATGGTTGAAGAGAATGGAAAGGTTGAAAAATATCCCTTCAAATGCTACAAATCGCAGATAATCACTTACAAGGATAGGAGAAATATCGTGCCATCTAACGCCCGCAGTTTCCATGTCAACCAGGGAGAAGGCACTCACGTGCTACACTTCAGTCTAGCCGGCACGCTAGCCGAGAGTGCTGCGCTACGATTTTTGGTCGAGGAGAAATGATAGTATTCTTGCTATTGGCTTTCTGGGACTATTCGTACAATCTCGATATGGATTTCGACTATGACAACAATGTTTATACATATTCACAAGAATATATTGATGACTTCCTGAATCAGGTGCGACCTTATCGTTTTCCATTCGAAACATACGATGACTTAGTGACCTCTGTTGATTTCCGTTTGTTGGTCCGGAATAGATTCTTTGGTATACGCACAACGACCTTCAGTTTCGATCTAAACACCGATAACTATCTGGTGAACAATCAAAAGAGCTACCAAAAATACACCTTTGGACTACGCCAGTCATTCGGCAAATACGCCGTCAAGATATCTTACCAACTCATCCCAGACTATCTGATCAGGTACTACCGGAACCCTCAGGGTGCCAGTACGGACTACATAGGCTGCGAAGCTGTATATCATACAATATCTGGTAAGATCTCCTTTGCGACCATAGAAGGCATTACACTGAGTGTTGGCTATGGCCGTAGATGGGATAATTATATCGAAGAATTTAATAGATATGATGCAACCGGCAATATATTCTCGTTCGGTATCGAAAAGAAACTGAGAAAATACTTGAATTTCCAATTCGGCTATGCACATCGGTCTTCAGAAAACGATTCTGCTGATTTCAGCACATCAGGCACGGACCTCACACCTGACGGATCATTCTATCAGCACTCCCTGAGTGGCGATCTCACTTTGCAGACAGTTGTTGTCGTACCTACGACATTACAGTTATTCTACGCATATGTGTTTAGAAATTATACTGCCATCTCCTCTGAAGATTCACTTCACTTCGGGCGTCAAGACCACAGACACAGGGTCACTCTCAATTATCGTTCTCGCATCCTAACCGGTATGCAAATCAAATTATTCGCCACGCGACAATGGAGAAACGCTACTTCTGAAATCCTGCCGGGCATAGATCAAATAAAGGACTACGGTAAATATAAGGTTGGCGCGGGATTAGAATTCTATCACTAGGGGGTTATGTGAAACATCTGAAATACTTTTTTTTAGTTCTCGCTATTCTGTCATTCTGCGGAAGACCTGAGGACACAGAACCAGGAGCAATATTCACGATTGTCGGCGAATGCCCGCTTCCCGGCTACGCCAAGAAAGTTGAACTGGTTGGCGATTTAGCATATATTGCTGATGGACAGGGCGGGCTGCAAATTGTTGACGTAAGCAACCCGGAATCGACACATGTTGTTGGGCAATACCTTGCGGACCGCGATCTTACTGGTGTCGCGGTAAGGGACACGTTTGCATATGTCGCCTTGGCCTCATCAACCAGTGGTGGACTGGTCGTCCTCAACATCGCTGATCCGACAAACCCTAGACTCGTGGGGCAAGATCAAACAATATATGCTTTTGACGTTGTGGCGCCGTCAGATGACACGATGTATGTTTATGTAGCAGCACGATACTGGTTTCATGTCGAAGACATCTACTCATTTCCCCAATATCCTCAATACGCTAGGAGATTCTCCACTCCGGGCAATATCAGAGCAGTGTATATGGTCGATACTATCGCTTATCTTGCTTGCGAACAAATGGGACTGCAGATCATCAATCTTGCCATACTGATTGATAGTCTGGCGCTAGTCGGTTCGGCCGACACTCCATCCAACGCCCGGGACATATATGTGGTGGATAATTATGCCTACATGGCCGACGGCCGAGGCGGCCTTATCATTATTGATGTCACGGACATTGAGAATCCATTTGTCGTAAGCCAGTTTGACACTCCTGAATATGCGAATTCTATTTTCATCTCAAACTCGCTTGCGTATGTCGCCGACGGTGACGGTGGGCTGCAGGTCATTGATATAAGCGTCCCTTCTCAACCGGAGTTTTACGGCGAATTCCAAACATCATATGCAAACGGCATCTATGTCAGAAATGACACCGTGTATGTCGCAGACCAGGACATGGGGCTCGTGATACTCGTTGAGGAGGAATAATGACAGCACTATTTTTGGCGATTTGCCTTGCATTCAGCCAGGACGGAGTAACAATAACTGAATCTTCGGACCGACAACTCACCGCGCAGGTGAATTTTTCCCAAATCAACAAACGTGAAAATGTGCCTTTTACCCGATTCATAATTTCTGAGCAAAAACCAACATTCAGTTACCAAGTGACTTCCATCGATTCTGTTACGGCTGAACCCACACAAGGTGCCCAAATTCTCAACCCGGTTAACATTGACGAACCCATACTCATAGGTAGCAGCAAACTTTATCCAGTAATAATACATCCAGCCTATTTTAATGGAGAAAATTATATTCATATTCAATCAATCGAGATTACAACATATTTTGCACCTGATTCAAGGGCGCTTGAACTGCCCAGTTCGTTGGCACAAGTGTTTGACAATCTGGTTCTAAACTACACAAGAATCGGTAATTTAGAACCAGCCGGGTATCTAATCATTGCGCCAGATGCATTCATTGATGAACTGGCGCCGCTCACGAATTGGAAAGAGAAAAAGGGCTGGCACGTCGAGGTCCGTCCTTTGTCTCAAACTGGGAGCAGTGCCATCGAAATCAGGAATTATATCGCCAATGCATACAACACGTGGTCACCGCGTCCTGAATACGTGTTGTTAGTCGGTGACGTCAACTACATCCCTGCCGCATCCTCGACGCCTTCCTTAACTGACCATCCTTACACGCTGATAACTGGTGATGATTTCTTTTCTGAAGTTTTGATCGGACGCTTGCCAGCTGCTACAGAACTTGAGTTGAACACCATGGTCGCAAAAATAGTGGGCTATGAAACAGATCCCTATATGTCGAATACAGCGTGGTTCCAGCGTTCCTTAATGGTTGGTGCAAACGTACCAGTCGGACTAATGACAACTCCACTCCCGACCAAACGTTGGGTGAGAGAAAGACTGCTCGAATATGGCTTCAATACGGTCGATACAGTATTCTTCCCCATGCCGGCCTCAGACATATCGAGTTCGATTAATCAAGGTGTGGTCTTTGTGAATTACCGGTCAGGTGATGGCGATCCTGATGGCTGGCCATATCCAAATTTCAGAAATGATGATGTCAATGCCCTAAACAACGGTTGGATGTTGCCAATCGTGACCAGCATTACTTGCTTTACCGGCCATTTCGGCTATAATACATGTTTTGGTGAAGCATGGCTCAGAGCGGGTAATCCGCTTGTCCCGAAAGGAGCAGTTGGTTTCTTCGGTTCAGCCTCGCCATCTACGCACAGCCGTTGGAATAACTGCCTTGACTTTGGCATATATTGGGCTTTTGTGCGTGAAAATATATCAGACTTAGGGCCTGCTCTGTACCGTGGCAAAATGGAAGTATATGCCAGCTCTCCTGGTGATACTTCGATCTCTTCGGGCAGCTCTTTCTATTTCCATTCGTTCAATTTGCTTGGAGACCCTTCTTTGAGCGTTTGGACCGGCGTTCCAGATACATTCATCGTAACACACAATACTACAGTGCCAGTTGGCACGAACGGCCAATCTGTTCAGGTTAATAATTCTGCATCACAGCCTGTTGAAGGCGCAATGGTTAGTTTGTTTAAGCAGAATGAAGTCAAAGAAATCCAATTCACAGATGTTTCAGGTCATGCCGATTTCAATTTCACAACCGCGACGCAGGACACACTCTTTGTGACAGTTACTAAACATAACTTCAGACCCTATCAACGATTCTGTCTGGTGAACAATTCACCTGCATATGTCGGCTATTACAGCCACAATATAAACGATCCGGGCGGTAATAATAATGGTGAAGTCAACCCAGGTGAAACGATTGAATTGAGTGTAACACTCAAAAACTACGGCAATTCAGCTGCTGCAACTAACGTATCGGCACGCCTCTCAACCAGTGATCCACTTATCACTGTTACTGATTCCATTAAATCCTATGGAAGCATCAATCCCGGAGCCACGGCTTCGGCCGCTCCGTTTTTCTTTAATGTTTCAACACATGCAAAGAACGGCCATGTTCTGAAATTCAATCTCAACATTACGTCGAGTCAGGGGAATTGGACAAGCAGTGTCTGGATTACTGTAAAGGCTCCGGATTTCAAATATCGAAGAAACCAGATACAAGATGGTAATGGTATATTGGAACCCGGCGAGACGCGCGATATGACACTCACGATAAAAAATATAGGTGGTCTCGCGGCAAGCAATGTGTCAGGTATCCTTGGGTCCTTTTGTGACGGAGTAGTCGTGACCGACTCACTCGGCTATTTTGGATCTGTGGCAATAGGAGATTCCTCGACAAACAGCAGCGATCGTTTTACATTGTCAGCGGCGACATCGATCGCAACGGGGCGTCGGATCAATCTCGTGCTGAAGCTTTCTGGTGATAACGGTTTCGCAGATACCCTCGGCTTCCACATTACGGTCGGCGTCGTTGATTCAAACGAACCACTGGGACCGGATGATCACGGTTACTATGCCTACGATGACACTGACAACGATTATCCTGAACGACCAACGTACAACTGGATAGAAGTCGATCCTGCGCATGGCGGTTCTGGTGATACGCTCGGCTTGGCAGACGACGAAACCAAAACGATAGCGCTGCCTTTCAACTTCAAATTTTACGGCAATTGGTACAACCAAATATCTATCTGCTCCAATGGTTATATCACCATGGGATCCACTTGGATTGCCGATATGTATAATTGGCATATACCCGGTGCAGGAGGCCCGCCATTAGTCATTGCGCCGTTCTGGGACAATCTCGACCCAAATGCAACGGACTCGAGCGGCAATGTCTGTTACTGGCATGATGCGGCTAGCCATCGCTTCGTCGTTGAATATTCTCGCGTACAGCACCTGCATAACCCTCCTGAGATGACAATACCTGCCAAGCTCCAAACATTCGAAGTGATACTCTACGATCCACAACACTATCCCACTGAGACTGGTGATGGTGAGATGATATTCCAGTACGCGGATATCACAAATGATGATAGTTGGCATAACTATGCCACTGTGGGCATTGAAAACTATGACCACACGATCGGTATTGAATACACATATGCAGACTTTTACCCAGACGCAGCAGCGCCTTTAGCGAATAATCGGGCGATCAAATTCACCACTGACCCACCGGATACGTTCCACGGAGTTTCAGAATTGAAGAACGGACTTGTCACAAAATGCTGGCTCAACATCTCACCGAATCCATTCACCGGGATAACAGATATCAGATACCAGATATCTGATACCGGCCACCAGAAGCCAGGATTGAAGGTATATGACGTTGGTGGTCGTTTGATCAGGGACTTGTCTGACCGGTTATCCCCTATCGGTCATCCGTCATCTGTGAAGTGGGATGGAACAGATTACATAGGTAAGAGAGTTCCTGAAGGCGTCTATTTTGTACGCTTGCAAAATACTCACTTCAATGTTACTAAGAAAGTAATACTTATAGAATAATTAGAGTTATAAAATTTCTCAATATTGTGTGATTAATCACGTGAGAGCTACGTGATTGTCATGGCTAAAATAAGGGAGGTAATATGAGATATATTGCTCTGATTTTGATACTTGGTTCCTCGGTATTCGCCATCAGTTATCATGGTTGCACGTTGGCACCGGATAATATGAATGGTTGGGTAGTGTGCATTGACACGGTTCTTATATTGCACACGACCGATGGAGGTCTTACCTGGACTCCGCAGTCTGCACCCGACACAGTAACCCGACGGCTCTTTGACGTAACTTGTGTTGATGCTATGCACGCATGGACTACAGGTAAACATAGCCTTCACGCCGCAGAAATTCTTGCCACGACAGATGGGGGGAGTTTGTGGGAGCGTCAGATCGCGGGATTCTCAAAATATGGAACCCGGATTGAATTCTACAATCTGAACTACGGTATTGCGGTTGGTGGTGATGGTGCGCTGGCTAGAACAACTGATGGTGGAAGCTCCTGGGATCAAATATTCACGGATTTTACCCAGGCTGAGTATTACGGCGTTTCCATTGTCAATCAAAATGACAGCTGGATATGTGCTGGTTGGCCTGATTCTTTGGCACTCGGACAGGGATACATCGTATGGACCGAAGACGGAGGTATGACTTGGGATACACTAAATGGCTATCATGCACACGGATACGAGGATTTCTTCGACATTCACATGTTCAATGTCTTCGACGGCATTATCGTCGGCGGCTATGAGGATACCTATGAGCCAATTATCTGGAAAACTTATGATGGCGGAGATACCTGGAATCCACGAAGCACTCCAGCTAACGCATATTACTTGAGGGCAGTCGACTTCATCGGCCAAGAAGGCTGGGCAGTTGGCAAATCGGGTACCATCATCCACACAACGAATGGCGGCGATACATGGACAATTCAAACCAGTCCGGCCGACAGTACCCTGTTCGATGTTGACTTCTCCGACGCCCAACACGGCCTCGCATGCGGTTATGACTACATCCTCCGCACTACAAATGGCGGCCAAGACTGGCTGCCCACAGGGATTGAGGAACTAGAAACGAATATTCCAAAAAGCTTCGCATTAACCATCAATCCAAACCCTTTCACACACGCTACTAACATCCAATTTACGCTACATGACCCGAGACACACGATACAGGATTTTTCGCTACGTATCTACGATGCGACCGGTCGGTCCGTGAAGTACTTTAATCATGAATCGAGTATCATGAATCGTGAATCAATGTTTTCGTGGGACGGTACAGACAATGAAGGAAAACGTCTACCCGCGGGAATATACTTTGCCGAACTCAAAACATCCCAGAATACTGTGAGTGAGAAGATCGTGCGGCTTGAATGATCAGGTAGTAACAACAGAGGTAGTTACGTCAAGGCAAATCTGCATCTCGCTTATTACACTTTCTGTGCTGGCCATTAGCCTTGTCTCTGCCCAGGAAAACGGTGCGCGCTATCTCATCATCACCCATGATCAATACTACGAAGCACTCCAGCCACTTGCCCAGTGGAAGACACAGAAAGGCATCAAAGCTAAGGTCGTTAAACTCTCTGATATCGGCTACGATACAGTCCAAATCAAAAACTATATCACGAATGCTTACAACGCATGGCCAATAAAACCAGAATACGCTCTGTTCGTTGGAAACAAGTACCAACTACCATTCCCCCTATTTCAATTTGGCGGCATAGTATCACACAGCGACAATTATTATACAAATGTTTCCGGGGATTTCCACAATGAGATTATACCAGGACGCTTTTGGATCGATGATACCATCGAAGCGAAAACTGTCGTCGCGAAGATACTCGGCTATGAGAGAAATCCTTATGTGACGGATTCGCTCTGGTTCAGAAAGGGCGTGACTATCATTAATGAATACGGAATCGTACTACCATTCACAGACTCAGTTTACTGGGCTGATGCCCGCTACGCTCATCAACTCATGAATGGTGCGGGTTTCGTGCATATTGATTCCTTTGCATACAGTCATAATCATTCTAGTTCCCATGTGGTGAACGCTATAAACAATGGGCGCTCATATATTCTGTATCGTGGACTTGGCTTCGTAGAATGGCTGTATCCGTTTGATAACATTTTCGCCTACCAAATGACTAATGGATCCGAACTACCTGTCGTCATCTCTGCAACCTGTGCAACAATCGAGGGTATTGGAGTAGACTGGGTGAAGGCAGGAACACCTGATCAACCCAAAGGGATGGTGGGTTTCTTTGGCACAACGACCGCTCTTGATGAAGTAGCTCATTTACGTAGCGCCCTGGCAAAAGGAACGCTTGAGAGTATTTTCACGGACAGCGCAAGTACGCTCGGAAAGGCAGCAGAAGCGGGCAGACTCTACTACTATTCCCTGTTTAGCAATACACTTGAATACAACAGCTGGACCTGTCTAGGTGACCCTGAAATGACTTTATGGACCACTACACCGAGGGTGATAGAGGTGACGCATTTAGCCACTATTCTAACAGGACCCTGTACACTGAACGTCCATGTCGAATACGAAGGAGCATCGGTTGAAAGTGCATTAGTATGCATGATGGCAAAAGAGGACACTACCAAATATCAATACATGAGAACCAACGACCTCGGTGATGTTACTTTTATGGATTCCCTAGCTGCCCCTGATTCGTTGATAATCACTGTCACTGGCAGAAACCTACGACCTTATTTTGGATTGGTCACTGTCTCAGGAAATGGCAGTAAAGATCAAATGCAAAATTCATGTGATCTGATATTTTCCGTCTACCCCAGCTTATTCAAGAATAACCTGATCATCGAATATGCCCCAGGTGCTAGTACACAAACGCTTTCACAAGACCCAGAGCTGTATATCTACAACGCACTTGGGCAAGTCGTGAAGCAATACAGACTGCCCCAATCACAGAATGTAACTACGACAATATCATGGGATGGTAAAGATGACAAAGATGAAATCGTCCCCGCCGGAGTTTATTTCATAAGATTGACGACGCATGATCATCAAGCAACTAGAAAGGCGATATTGTTAGAATGAAGAAGCTACTGCTACTCATATCTCTCACTCTCGCCGTCCTATCGGCTCAAGAAACAGGTGCACAATATCTCATTGTCACCCATGATGCATACTATGATGCACTCCAACCACTTGTGCTTTGGAAAACACAGAAAGGGATGAAAGCGAAAATAGTAAAGCTCTCGGACATTGGTACGGATTCGACACAAATACGCGATTACATAATCAACGCCTACAATAACTGGCCAATACAACCTGAGTATCTCTTGTTAGTCGGCAACAAATATCAGATACCATTCCCACGTTATGTCCATCCCGGCAACATTCTCTCGTACAGCGACAACTATTATGCGAATGTCACTGGTGATTTCCACAATGAACTGTACCACGGACGGCTTTGGGTTTCTGATACCACTCAAGTGCATACTGTTGTCGCCAAGATACTCGGTTATGAGAAAAACCCCCACATGAGTGACTCACTATGGTTCCGGAAGGGTGTGACGATTGTCAATGAATATGAGCCAGGCGGGCCATACTCTGATTCGGTTTACTGGGCAGATGCGCGTTTTGCCATTCAACATATGCTCAATGCTGGCTACATACACGTCGACTCACTCTCATATTACCTCGGACATGACAGTTCTGATGTCATCGAAGCAATAAACGACGGCCGATCTTACATTCTCTATCGAGGTATCGGCTCCCCCGATTGGTTTTGGCCATTCCAGGGTATATATCCAGCACAAATGACCAACGGTTTCAAAATGCCGGTCGTTCTATCCGCGACGTGCGCTACGGTCGAGGGAATTGGCCGCAACTGGCTGGTTGCTGAGACTCCTAACCAGCCAAAAGGTATCGTGGGGTTTTTTGGCGCAACGACTTCACTATATGCTGCTGCTGAAATGCGCAGCGCACTATGTTGCGGAACGACAGCGAGCATATTTGGTGATAGCAGCAACTTGGGAAAAGCAGCAGAAGCCGGTCGGTTGAATTATTACGCACGATTCCGGGATTTGCTTGAGTACCATAGCTGGACGCTATTAGGTGACCCAGAGCTGACCATGTGGACCGACACGCCAAAGGAATTAGTGGTCGGCCATAATATGCACTTCTCAACGGGCATCTGCACAGCATCAGTCTATGTCCTTCATGATTTGGCACCTGTACCCGGCGCACTCGTTTGCGTCATGGCAAAACTGGACAGCTCGTTCTATCATCAGAGCTACACAGACAATAATGGCGCAATACAATTCGTTGATACGCTGCATATCCCGTGCGATTCCGTGTATTTCACTGTCACTGGCTATAACCTGAGAACCTATCAAAACGCACGTCCTGTATACTACTCAGACGGCCCATATATAAGCTTATCGTCATACCGACTGGCAGATTCGATCAGCGGTAATCATGACGGCATTGCCAATCCGGCTGAGGACATCGAGGTTCCATTCAATCTCAGGAACTGGGGCAATGTAACCGCATACGGAATCACCGCGACTCTCTCGAAAGCGCTTCCCGATACCTTTTGCACCGTTTATGATACAGTAAAATACGTTGGCAATATCGGACCACTTGATTCGATTTGTGTTGGTCCTGATGGCTTCAACATAGCAATCGATTCAAACTGTCCCGACCTTCACACCATTGCCCTTCGTCTTGTGATGCATGATTCAAATGACCATACATGGACATCTGATTTTGATTTGACGGTGCACGCACCAATCATCTTGTACCAAGAATACAACTTTCCCGGAAACTACAAATTTACTGCAGCTGGCGATACTAACGAATTGTTCGTCGAATTAGCGAATGTTGGTTCATATGAAGCGATTGATGTAGTGGGCACACTTTTGTGCAGTGATTCTTGTGTCACAATTGTTGACTCTGTTGCCTCGTTTGGAGCAATACCTCCTGAAGGCACGACCTCAAACCAGGCTGACCCTTTCATCATAAGCACAAACCCAGCCCTATCATCATGCCATGTCGCTGAACTGGCACTCCATGTAGTATCGGGAGCGTATTCAGTAAGTCACAATTTTACGATTTATATCGGCCAGAAAGATTATATTGTTTGGGACCCTGATCCCAATCATTCAAGTGGTCCCACCATTCACTCATGTCTCGCCCAATTGAATTTCCTTGGCGATTACAGTGAAACATTTCCCCTCGATTATCTAAACATATACAAAACTCTGTTCACATGTTTGGGCATCAATCCTAACAAGTACATCATCTACGATACGAGCGTTGTCATACCGGAAATCGAACAGCTGCTTGGTGCCGGAGGAAGAATGTATTTGGAAGGAGGAGATGTATGGTACCTTGACCCTTCAGCAGGTGGATACTCCTTTGCGCCCTCTTTCCATATCTTGCCCATGTGGAATAGTATCGGCCCTTGTACTGGCGTATCAGGAATCGACGGAACATTCACCCAGGGCATGGATTTTAGCTATGGTGGTGAGAATTCCTCCATCGACCGAATTGACCCAACTGGTGCTGGTATCTTGATACTCTCAAGCCCACCCAACGGCT
>Ga0209636_10003600_pt1 | contig 15797 bp, 24 predicted proteins | sample DeeMarSWOR152_54_FD_187464 | JGI IMG/M metagenome (GOLD analysis project Ga0209636, IMG submission 187464) | Marine sediment microbial communities from White Oak River estuary, North Carolina - WOR-1-52-54 (SPAdes) (version 2) | ecosystem: Environmental > Aquatic > Marine > Intertidal zone >...
AAGAAACCCGCCGAGACCAGGATGGGGAAGGGAAAAGGGGCTCCTGAAGACTGGGTGGTGGTGATTAGACCGGGGAGAATCCTCTATGAGATGGAGGGCGTTACGGAGGGGAAAGCGAAGGAAGCCTTTCGGCTGGCCTCCCATAAGCTCCCCATACCTACTCGATTTATCAGTCGAGGGAGAAGCCATGAAGGCCAGCCAATTAAGGGATAAGAGCGATAGCGAGCTGATCGAACAGGAAAGGGAACTGCGGGAGGAACTATTCAATTTGAGGTTCCAGCATGCGACTGGTCAACTGGAAAATACCATGGCCATCGTCCGGGTTAAGAAAGATATCGCTCGGGTGAAAACCGTCCTCAGGGAGAGGACTTTGGGAAGGGAGGGGAAACCCGAGGCCTCAGATGTTCCCACGGAAAGTTGATCAAATATGGAGTTAGCAAGATGAAGGAAAGGGGGATTCGGAAGATACTGATCGGTACTGTAAATAGCGATAAAATGGATAAAACCGTGGTGGTCATGGTGGAACGGTTGGTAAAACATCCACGGTATAAGAAATATGTGAAAAAAGGGGCGAAATATAAAGCCCATGATGAAAAGAATGAGTGCCATATAGGCGATATCGTTTCGATCATTGAAACTCGTCCACTAAGCCGGGAGAAGAGGTGGAGGGTTAAGGAAATCATTAAAAAAGCCATGTAACTCCCTGCTGGTTAAACGGAGAGGTATAGATGATTCAGATGCAGACAATTCTTGATGTGGCGGACAATTCGGGTGCTAAAAAAGTGGGCTGCATAAAAATTCTTGGGGGAACGAGGAGACGATATGCCGGCTTGGGGGATATCATTGTAGTATCCATAAAAGATGCCATACCTAATTCCAAGATAAAAAAGGGAGATGTGGTGAAGGCGGTGATCGTGCGTACCAAGAAAGAAGTGGGGCGCCCAGACGGGTCTTTCATCAAATTTGACGATAATTCAGCCGTTTTAATCAATCCTCAAGGAGATCCTATCGGCACTCGGATTTTCGGCCCCGTGGCGCGGGAGTTAAGGGCCAAGAAATTTATGAAGATCGTATCCTTGGCCCCTGAGGTATTATGATGGGAAAAGACGGAAAGGAATGATGAGGGGCAAATTTTCTTTGAAAAAGAATGATTTAGTAATGGTTATATCGGGAAAGGAAAGGGGCAAGAGCGGTCGTGTTTTGAAGGTATTTCCCCGGAGAAATCGAGTCCTCATTGAAAAGATTAATTTTATCAAGAGGCATACTCGTGCTAGTGGACAAACAAAACAAGGGGGAATTGTCGAAAAGGAGGCCCCCATTCACATCTCCAACGTGATGGTCGTCTGTGAAAAGTGTAACCTTCCAATTCGGATTGGGAAGAAGATCTTGGATGATGGGAAAAAAGTCCGAGCCTGTAAAAAGTGTGGAGAATTATTGGATAAATAGTCGTTAGTCAGGATCCTTTTTGGGGGACTCATTGGGCGCATTAAGGGAAAAGTATGAAAAGGAGGTCATTCCCCAGTTAATGAGGCGCTTCGGATACAAGAACATCATGCAAGTGCCCAAGTTGGAGAGGATCGTTATTAATATGGGACTGGGAGAGGCAATACAAAATATCAAGATATTGGATTCCGCCGTTGAGGAAATTGCCCTTATAGCCGGCCAACGGCCAGTTATTACCAAGGCGAGGAAATCCATTGCTCAATTTAAGCTCAGGAAGGGGATGCCTATCGGGTGCATGGTTACCCTGAGAAAACATCGGATGTATGAATTCTTCAATCGATTGATGAATATCGCACTTCCCCGGGTAAGGGATTTCAGAGGTATCTCCGGGAAGTCTTTCGATGGAAGGGGTAACTATGCCCTAGGAATTCGTGAGCAGCTCACCTTTCCGGAAATTGACTACGATAAGATCGATAAGGTGAAGGGGATGAACATCATCATCGTCACCACGGCCAAAACTGACGAGGAGGGAAAGGAGTTGCTGAGATTGTTGGGCATGCCCTTTAGAAATTGATAGGGATGGATTTCCGGGGGAAAAGTTGGCGAAAAAGGCATTAATAGAGAAGGCAAAAAGGCCGAATAAGTTTAGGGTTAGGGGGTATAATCGGTGCCCACTGTGCGGCAGACCAAGGGCATTTTATCGAAAATTTAATATGTGTCGAATATGTCTGAGGAAATACGCCTTAAAGGGGGAGATACCTGGAGTAATTAAATCAAGCTGGTAATCGAAAGATCGGAGGATTGGAGGTAGAGGGGGTCAACTATGTCTGTAACGGATCCTTTGGCCGATATGTTAACCCGAATCCGCAATGCAAGTTCGGCGAAACACGATACAGTCGATATCCCTGCTTCCCACCTTAAGGAGGCTATAGCCAAAATCCTCAAGGACGAAGGGTATATCAAGAACTTTAAAGTGATCGTGGATGAGAGGAAGCATGGCATCTTAAGGATCTTCCTCAAATATGACGCCAACCGCAGAGGGATCATCAATTTGAAACGGGTTAGTAAAGCAAGCAGAAGGGTATATGTGGGGAGGGATGGCATTCCATCCGTGTTGAGCGGATTGGGGATTTCCATCCTTTCCACTTCCAAAGGTGTGCTTACCGATAAGGAGGCCAGAAGGGCCAACGTGGGAGGCGAAGTCCTCTGCTATATCTGGTAATGAACGGGAGATACCGTGTCTCGAATCGGAAAAATTCCCATTCCCATTCCAAAAGATGTGAAGGTCAAACTCATCGATTCGATCTTAGAGATCGTGGGTCCCAGGGGCCGACTGACCCATCGGATTCCATCGGAAATCCAGATTTCCATAAAGCCTGAACAGATAGTGGTGACCAGGCCGAATAACCATCGCACGACCCGATCATTGCATGGGCTGAGTAGAGTCTTAATCGCCAATATGGTTACCGGGGTGACAAGGGGTTTTGAGAAAAGGCTGGAAATTCAGGGAATTGGATATCGGGCCGATCTGCAGGGGAATATCATTCGATTGACTCTTGGGTTTTCACATCCCGTATTGTTTCACCTACCTGAAGGGATTAAGGTTGAAGTTGAGAAGCAGACCAACATCAAAGTAGGTGGCATAGACAAGCAACTGGTGGGCTCTGTGGCCGCTCAAATTAGATCCCTTAAGCCACCCGAGCCATATAAAGGCAAGGGAATTCGTTACGCTGATGAATACGTAAAACTGAAGGTGGGCAAGGCAAAGGCCTAAAGGGGATTTGGAGTGATTAACGTTAATCGAAAGGTCGGGGCTCGGGCCAGGAGGAGAAAAAGGGTAAGAAAGAGGGTTAAGGGAACCCCTGAGCGACCCAGGCTCAGCGTCTTCCGGAGCCTGAGGCATACCTATGCCCAGGTAATCGTTGATACTACGGGACAGACCCTAGTTAGCGCTTCAACACTCAGCAGGGAAATTCGAGGAGAATTGACGCGAACTGGCAACACCGAGGCCGCTAAAAAGGTGGGCGAGCTCATTGCCAGGAGATCCATCGAGAGGGGGATCAAGATGGTCATATTCGATCGCGATGGGTATTTATACCATGGCAGGGTAAGGGCCGTGGCGGAGGCGGCCCGGGAAAACGGCTTGATCTTTTAGGGGAGGAACGACATTGCCTACTATTAATCCCGACGAGCTGGAATTAGTCGATAAAGTGGTTCACATCAATCGGGTCGCAAAGGTGGTTAAAGGGGGAAGGAGGTTTAGTTTCAGTGCATTGGTTGTGGTTGGGGATCGGGGCGGTATTGTAGGAAGCGGTCTCGGGAAGGCGAACGAAGTCCCCGAAGCTATCAGAAAGGGCATCCAGCAGGCTAAGCGCGGTTTGATTCAAATACCCATCATTAATCAAACCATACCCTATCAGGTTATCGGTCGATTTAGCGCTGCAAGGGTCCTTTTAAAGCCGGCATCACAAGGGACTGGGGTGATCGCGGGCGCAGCGGTCAGGGCGATCATGGAATGTGGAGGGGTCCAGAATATCTTGACCAAATGCTTGGGTTCGGTCAATCCCTACAATGTGGTTAAAGCCACCTTACAGGGATTGAGTCAACTGCGTACCCCCGAGGAAGTTGCCCAAAAGAGGGGAAAGAAGGTTGTGGAAATCCTTGAGAAATAGAGAGGGAATCCGTTGGATAAATCATCTAACACCCTTAGAGTTAGGTTAATCAAGAGCGGAATCGGTAAACCCTTAAGACAGAGGAGGGTGCTCAAGGGGCTCAACCTCAATAGATTGAATAAAATGGTCACCCTGAAGGATACACGGGAAATCCGGGGGATGATCGAGAAAGTCTCTCATCTGGTGGAGATCGTTGGAGAATGAAGCTGGGAACATTGAAACCCCCTGAGGGCTCCAAGAGGAGGAAAAAGAGGGTTGGGAGAGGCATCGGTTCGGGTCACGGGAAGACCGCCTGTCGAGGAACGAAGGGACAGAGATCCAGGTCGGGGAGGGGGATCCCACCCGGCTTCGAAGGCGGCCAGATGCCCCTGCAACGACGTGTGCCAAAAAGGGGGTTTACCAATATCTTCAAGAAGAGGTTCTCCTTAGTGAACCTTAGGGATTTGAACCGTTTCAAAGCCAACAGCATTGTCGACGTCGAGACTTTGCGGAAGGCCGGATTGGTCAAAAAGGTCAATGATGGAGTGAAGATATTGGGAAAGGGCAAGATTACCATTCCCCTCACCTTACGGGTTCATCGGGTGAGTAAGGGGGCTGCCGAGAAGATAGTGGCCGCCCAAGGAAGGATAGAGGATATTTAAATGATTGGTGCTTTTTCAAATATCCTTAAAATCCCAGAGCTCAAGAGGCGTATCATCATCACCTTCCTGATCTTAGGTGTTTATCGGATAGGGGTTCATGTTCCCACGCCCGGGATCAATAGCGATGCCCTCGCGTCGTTTTTCGCCCAGGCCAGGGGGACCTTGTTCGGGCTCTTCGATATGTTTACTGGAGGAGCTTTGGAAAGGTTTTCGGTCTTTGCCCTGGGGATTATGCCTTATATCAGCGCGTCCATCATCTTGCAACTCTTGACCGTCGTTATCCCATATTTCGATCGGCTGCAGAAGGAGGGGGAATCGGGAAGAAAGAAGATCGTTCAATATACCCGTTATGGAACGGTACTTTTGAGCCTCATCCAGAGTTTTGGTATCGCGATGGGTCTCAGGCAGATGGAATCTGGGGGCGTTCCTATTGTTACCGAAACGAGTTGGACATTCATCCCGATGACGATGATTACCCTTACCGCAGGAACCGCCTTCATCATGTGGCTGGGGGAGCAGATTACGGAAAGGGGAATCGGCAATGGGATTTCCCTGATCATCTTTGCGGGAATCGTGGCAAGATTACCCAGTGCCTTCGGTAATACCGTTCGACTGATGAGGACGGGGGAGCTCCAAATTTTCTTAATACTCGTCATACTTGTCTTCATGGTCGTGGTAGTGGGGTTTATCATCTTCATGGAGACGGGTCAGAGGCGGTTGCCAGTCCAATATGCGAAACGGATCGTGGGACGGAGGATATACGGGGGGCAAAGCACTCATCTTCCCTTGAAGATCAATACCTCAGGGGTTATTCCCCCCATCTTCGCCTCGTCCATATTGATGTTTCCCTTGACCATTACTCAGTTCATGCCTAAGACGTTGATGGAATCGTATCCTTGGCTCAATAAGGCCATCAGTAGTTTAGGCGCAGGGACCATCTTGTATAACGTCCTTTATGTCGCCTTCATCATCTTCTTCTGTTATTTTTACACTGCTATCGTCTTCAATCCCGATGACGTTGCTGAAAATATGAAGAAGTTCGGGGGATATATTCCGGGGATTCGGCCCGGGAAAAAGACGGCGGAATACATAGACCGAATCCTTTCCCGGATTACCTTAGGTGGAGCCCTTTATGTTTCGGCGGTCTGCGTTCTGCCTTCCATTCTGATTCGGAGATTTAATGTTCCCTTCTATTTCGGGGGAACGGCCTTGCTCATCGTAGTGGGAGTTGCCCTTGATACGGTGCAACAGATCGAATCCCACCTGCTGACACGACAATATGAAGGACTAATGAGGAAGGGGAGATTGAGGGTTAGGCGACGTTGAGGTTAGGAGGGCCAAAACCCCCATGAATTTGATAATCATTGGCCCCCCTGGATCGGGTAAGGGAACTCAGGGAGGGCTTGTCGCAGAGAGGTTCCATATTCCACAAATTGCAACGGGGGATATTCTCAGGGATGCGGTAAGAAATCGATCGGTTCTTGGTCTTAAGGCCAACGCCTTCATGGTCAAGGGCGAACTGGTTCCCGATGAAGTGGTTATTGGGATTATTGAAGATCGGCTCATGCAAAGGGATTGCGCAAAAGGGTTCCTTTTAGATGGTTTTCCCAGAACCGTAGTCCAGGCAGAAGCATTGGAAGGAATGCTGGGGAAAAGAGGATTGGCCCTTGATCATGTAATCAATATCGAGATTGAAACGGGAGAACTGATAAACCGGTTGATGGGCAGAAGGACATGTAGCAGATGCAGCACCATGTATCATCTTCTCTTCAATCCACCAAAGAAGGAGGGGATTTGCGATCAATGTGGGGGTTCCCTTTATGAAAGGGATGACGACAAGGAGGAGACCATTCGATCCCGACTCGACGTTTACTCCCAACAAACCGGACCGGTCATCCAGTACTACGCCTCTCAGGGGCTCATAAGGTCCATAAATGGGGTTGGTCATATAGACGATATTTTTCATCGTATTCTGGAAGCTATAGAAGAAAGGGAGGCTTATGCCAAAAGAGGAAGCCATTGAGGTTGAGGGTACGGTTTTGGAAACCCTTCCCAACGCCATGTTTAGGGTAGAATTGGAAAATGGACATAAAGTCCTGGCCCACATTTCCGGAAAGATGCGGATGCATTTCATCAAGATCCTTCCGGGTGATACGGTGACAGTGGAACTCTCCCCTTATGACTTATCCAGGGGAAGGATAATTTATCGGACGAAATGAGGAGTTGGCTCGAGAGATGAAGGTAAAAGCTTCGGTTAAAAAGATCTGTGATAAATGTAAGATTCTGAAACGCAAGGGTATCGTTAGAGTTATCTGCGATAATCCAAAGCACAAGCAGAGGCAAGGCTAAAGGAGGGGAAAGAATTGGCTCGAATCGCGGGCGTGGATCTACCGAGGGATAAACGGATCGAAATCGCATTGACCTATATCTACGGCATTGGCAGGTCTTTGTCGCAGAAAATACTTGCGGAAACCAAGGTGAATGCGGACGCAAAAGTGGGCCAACTCACTGAATCTGAGGTCGTGAGGATCAGGGAGGCCATCGAGCGACAATATAAAGTGGAAGGGGACCTCAGGCGAGAGGTGGCCATGAATATCAAGAGGTTGATGGATATTGGCTCCTATAGGGGTCTTCGCCACCGAAAGTCCCTTCCCGTTCGCGGACAGAGAACCCACACGAATGCACGAACTCGGAAGGGACCGCGAAGGACGATAATGGGCAAGAGGAAAAGGTAGGGGGATTTATGGCTAAAGCTAAGGGCAAAGGAACGAAGAAAAAGAAGCTGAAGAAAAATGTTCCAAGCGGTATTGCCCATATTCAGGCGACCTTTAACAATACCATTGTAACCATAACTGATCCCGACGGAAATGTTATCTCATGGGCTAGTGCAGGGACCCAAGGCTTCAAGGGATCGAGGAAGAGTACTCCCTTCGCGGCCCAAGTAGCTGCCGAAGATGCCGCTCGGAAGGCAATGGAACACGGTATGCGGAGTATCGATGTTTATGTAAAGGGACCTGGAGGGGGTAGGGAGGCCGCGTTAAGGTCGCTTCAAGCAGCTGGATTTAAGGTCCATCTCATTAAGGATGTCACCCCAATTCCGCACAATGGCTGTCGGCCTCCCAAAAGAAGAAGGGTTTAAGGAGGGATATCTTGGCTCGATATATAGGATCGCAATGCAGGCTCTGTCGGAGGGAAAACCTCAAGCTCTTTCTCAAGGGGGATCGGTGTTATTCTGATAAGTGCGCTATCGACCGGAGGCCGTATGCCCCAGGTGAACACGGGAAATTGAGGCGTGAGTTTTCGGAATACGGGAATCAGTTAAGGGAAAAACAGAAGGTTAAGCGGATGTATGGAGTTTTAGAGCAACAATTCCGCAATTATTTCAAGAAAGCGGAACGTAAGAAGGGGATTACTGGCGAAAACTTGCTTATCTTTTTAGAAAGACGGTTGGATAATGTAATTTTTCGCCTTGGTTTTGCCAGTTCCAGAAATGAGGCCAGACAACTGGTAAGACATTCCCACTTTTTGGTCAACGATAAGAAGGTGAATATACCATCATACCTCATCAAACCCGGAGATGTAATTCAGCTCAGGGATAAGAGTAAAAATATCTCCAGAATATCGGAGGCCCTTGAATCCGTCGCACGACGGGGAACTCCCCAGTGGCTCGAATTGGATAAGGCCAACCTAAAAGGAACGGTGAAGGGCCTTCCCTCGAGAGAAGATCTGACGATGCCCATTCAGGAGCAACTCATCGTCGAACTCTATTCGAAATAGAAAGCTTATGGCAGAATCGGGGGCAATTATTACCTTTCCATCTCAAGGGGTAAAGATCGCCGTTGGCTTTTCTCATAGCCTCTATTCGAGGGGGAAATCATGCAGAGGAATTGGAAGGAACTCATAAAGCCTAAAAAGTTGGATGTCGAAAGGGAAACCCTAACTCCGTTTTATGGGAAATTTTACGCCGAACCCTTTGAGCGTGGATTTGGCATTACCATAGGTAATTCACTGAGGAGAATCTTGCTCTCATCTCTCCAAGGGGCCGCCATCACTTCGGTTAAGATAGATGGCGTCCTCCATGAATTCACCAGTATCCCTGATGTCAAGGAAGATGTTACCGATATTATCCTTAACCTAAAAGAAGTTAAGGTTAAGCTACACGCCGATGGTCCGAAGACCATACGAATTGAGGCTGAAGGCGAAGGGTTGGTTAAGGCGAGTGATATTATTACTGATGAAACCGTCGAGATCACGAACCGAGATCATCCCATCGCTACCCTGCCCCCTAATGGAAAATTGAAGATGGAGATGGTGGTTAAACGGGGGAAAGGGTATGTACCCGCTGAGAAGAACAAGGAGGAGGGACAGCCCATCGGAACCATCCCCATCGATGCCATATTCTCACCCGTTACCAAGGTGAATTATACGGTTACCAATGCTCGGGTGGGGCAGATCACCGATTATGATAAATTAACCCTGGAGGTTTGGACCAACGGATGTGTGCGTCCGGAAGATGCCGTGGCCTATGCGGCCAAGATATTGAAAGATCAGCTTAGCATATTTATCAATTTCGAGGAAGAGCCCGAGGCCGAGGAGGAGGAATTAGAGGAGGAACAAGAGAAGTTGAATGAGCACCTGTTCAAGAGTGTGGATGAATTGGAGCTTTCGGTCAGGTCTGCAAATTGCCTCAAACATGCTAACATTAAATTGATCGGAGAACTTGTCCAAAAGACGGAATCGGAGATCCTAGCGACCAAAAACTTCGGGAGGAAATCACTCAACGAAATTAAGGAGATACTGGCGGAAATGGGCCTCAGTTTGGGCATGAAATTGGAGAATTTCCCCCCTAAATCCGAGGAAAAGGGCGAAGAGGAGTCGACAAAGCCGGAAGGATAGGGAGGGATCTCCTCATGCGACATCAAAAAGCGGGAAGAAAGCTTGGGCGTGAATCCAGCCATAGGGTATCGATGCTGAGGAATATGGTGACATCGTTTTTTGGCGATGAAAGAATAGAGACTACCGATGCCAAGGCAAAGGAGCTTCAAAAACTCGTCGAAAAAATGATCACCCTTGGAAAACAAGGCACCCTTCATGCAAGGAGGTATGCCCTAGCCGTTATCAAAGACAGGAAAATTGTCAAGAAACTCTTTGAAGATATTGCTCCCCGATTTCAAGATCGACAGGGGGGGTATACACGAATCTTTAAAGCGGGTTATCGCCCTGGGGACGGGGCTCTTTTGAGCGTGATAGAGTTGACTACCAAGACATCTTCCGCCGACAAGAGAAAGGCGGAGAAAAAAGAGAAGGCCTCCATATCCAAATCGGTTTCCAAAAAGAAAGGACCCAGCAAAACATCCCCTCCGAAGGGGGAAAAGGGGAAGAAAATAGCGAGGGAAAAAGGCCCTAAGGAAGGGGAAGAGACGAAGTGATCCCGGTTTTACCCAGATAGAGGGTAATGTTGAGCCCTCGTTCTTTTCATTCCTCGGATACTAACACCATGATTACATTACGAAAGCGTTGGCCACCAAATATATCTCCGCAGAGATTTCCTCCCTTCGGAGTCGTTTAATCGAAAGGGGATACCATCTTCCCCCAATCGCCGAGCGATCCTTCCTTCTGGAACACATGGACCACCCCATCCCCCCGGGAATCCTAACGATGGAGGAGATGGAGGTGTTTTTCCTGAGTGTAAAGAGGGAGTAAAACTCTCCCAGCTATCGGCATACCTCTGAAGAGGAGGAAGCCATTGGCCATCCAGATGAAGGGCAAGAAGGCTTTCCATGTCGTCATTTTCATTCTCCTTGGCATTTTTCTTTTCATCCTTTTTCTCTATATCGGCTTCCCATACGAGTCCCTTAAGAGGAGGGTCATAGGGGAGCTGGAGGCTAAAACTCCCTTCCATTACGAAATTGAGGAGGCCCGTCCTTATCCCGTATGGGGTTTAACGTTTAAGAACGTTGTCATCTACGCCTCGGTGGATTCGAAAAAGATAAAGGTGTTAGGCGTTGAGCGGATTAGGATTACCGTTTCCCTCCTTCCACTTCTGTGGAGAAAAGTCTCTCTTCGATTATGGGGAAAGATATTGGATGGCACCATGGAGGGGCGGTTCTCTAAAAGAAGGGAGCAAGGGGAATTAACGCTTTTGGGAAGGGATGTAAATCTCCAACGAATCCACATTCTCAGGGATGTCGTTGGTGTGGAGATGGAAGGAATCCTTGAAGGAAAAACGATGTTTACCCTTGGGGGAGGGGGTATTTCCAAGCAATCCGGATCAGCGGAATTTGTGATTAGTGAGGCGATACTAAGCAAATTGCCCCTACCCGGTGTAACACCTCTCCGCGTAGGGCGTATTCAATGCAATATAGAACTAAAAGGTGGAAACATTATTATCAAGCGCCTCGCATTTACAGGGGGAGATCTCAAAGGCAAGGTACTCGGAAATATCTTCCTTAATTCCCATTTTTCTCAGAGCAGACTCAACCTGAGGATTACGATTGAACCTTCGGCGAAATTCGATCCCAGGCATCGGGTACTTCTCTCCCTTCTCGGCCGGGAAGGGCAGACCGAGGGATCTTATGCCTTCTCCTTGAGGGGAACAGTCGGTCGGCCTCGTCTTGTAACGAAATAATCATCGGGAGTAGAGGAAAAAAATATCTCCCTTCTGCTGGCCGCAAGAAGTCAACGGTGGGATCAAGGAATTAAATGGATAAGAGATAGGCCAGGTTATCAAGTACGGTCGTGAAGAAGACGTTCTTCACGACATAGCCTTCCGGCATCTCTATTTGGGTGGGGGCAAAGTTGAGGATTCCTCGGACACGGGCGTCCACTAGTTGATCCGCTACCTTCTGTGCTTGATCCGCCGGGGTCGTAATAATCCCGATCTCGATGTTTCTCTCCCTCACTACTTCCTTGAGAATATCGGGATGGAGGATTTCTACGGGCTTCCCCAGCTTTTCCGATATCCTCCCAATGACCTTAGGTGGATCGATATCAAAAGCGGCAACGATTTTATAGTTTTGCTTCAGAAAATCCTTATAAGACAGGAGTGCCGAGCCTAAGTTCCCCATCCCGATAATTGCCATTCTCCATTCTTTATCTAATCCGAGAATGCGTTTAATATCAAATAGTAAATTCCTCACGTAATATCCAACCCCCCTGATACCGAACTCACCGAAGTAGGCTAAGTCCTTTCTTACCTGCGCCGCGTTGACCGCGCACATTGTTGCTAGTTGGGCCGAAGAAACAACTTTTTGCCTCTTAGCCTGTAATTGCTCCAAACACCGTGAATATCTCGATAACCGCCTAATGGTCGCCTCTGGAACCTTTGTGAACTTCAACTCTCTACCCCCTTCATAGAGAATTCAAGGCTTTTATGAGGAATTTGAATTCCTTAACCAAGTGATTATATTACACATTAATAGGGATAATGCAAGGAAAAAGATATTTTTTTCACAAAGCTATTTCGGCAGTTATTACCCGCCAAATCCTCATTCTTCGGCGGGATTTTCCTTGATATACCTCTCTTCCTCCGCCCCTGATCTGAACTATTCGTTCAGTATTTATTGACATGTAGCTTATTCTTATGTTACATATGGCATACTTCAATGATTAATGGGCTTTTGCCAATGCATCATATTTCCTTTGGTAAGTGAAAGGTAATTTGGACAACATTCCATGGACACTTTTTCATCTTCAATATGGGATTGAGGCCATGAACGTCGGTGTCCGATTGAAGGAATTGAGGAATGTGCGGGGAATATCACTCCGCACTTTGGCAAAAAAGGTGGGGGTTTCGGCAAGCTTCATTTCCCAGGTCGAGCAGAACAAGTGCAGACCTTCATTGGACAAACTCCGGAAAATTTCCGAGGCCCTGGACGTTCCGACCAGTTACCTTCTGGAAGCTGAGAAAGATGAGTTTCCCCCTTCCAAAGAAGTTGTTGAAATCCGTCTACCCAACCGGCTTCAATACCTTTCAATCTTGGCTGATTTTGTTGGGCACGTCTGCCGCAGCCATGAGGTGCCCAATGAAGACCTCGAGGATATCTTATTGGCTGTAGATGAAGCCAGCAGTAACATCATCAAGCATGCATATCAGGTCGGGCCCATCAACTATTTTAAGGTGAGGATTTCCTTCGACCGCGAGCTTGTCCAAGTCGATCTCCTCGACAAGGGTACAAAATTCAACCCTTTGGAAATCCCTTTGCCTGATATGAAAGGAATTACGGAAGAGTACAAGGAGAAGGATCTCAGGCTTGGAATCTTTGTTATGAAGAAGGTGATGGATGATATTCGTTATCGGTATTCGCCAAACGAGGGGAACCATTTGACACTGATTAAAAGGATCTCTCAATCAAAGGGGCATGGTCTATGAAGATCGAAGTCATCGACACCCAAAAAGGGGGTATCCAATTGGTTAAAATAGATGGCCGCTTGGATGCCAATTTCTCCTTACAATTGGAAGATGAAATTGATCGGCTGTTGGAACAAAAGACGAAGAGTATCATTCTGGATTTGTCTGGCGTGACCTACCTGAGCAGCAGTGGGTTAAGGGTTTTACTCTCCATCAATAAACAAACGGAGGGCATAGGAGGTCTTGTTCTCCTTAACCCGGGTGACGTAGTCAAAAGAATTATCGAGGTCGCCGAACTGGATGATCTTCTGATCCAAGCAAAGACCGAAGAAGAAGCGATGGCGATATTGGGGGTCAAAAAGAAATCATAATCCATTTCCATACGGGTTCATCGACCATGAATGTGAAACCCTTTTTGCTGAAGTTTCATTTTACCATTTCAAGAAAGTTGCTCATCTTTTTCGTTATCGTGGCCCTGGTACCCCTGGGTTTCGTTACGGCCATAACGTTGAAGCGTTTGCAGGAAACGATGAGCTTATATAATCAGGTAAAAATTTCAACCAACCTGAGGACAGCTTGGGGGATCTATAATGCCGAACTGGAAAAAACCGCCGATGGGATTCGTATCCTCTCCTCCTCACCTGAGATTCAGAAAATGATACTTGAGCGAGACATTGGTGGGTTGAAGAAAAGGATCACAGTCTCCAAGCGAATTCTCAATGTGGACCTCATCAATGTGATAGACCGTTTCGGAAATGTCCTCTGCAAAACCAATAATGATCTTGACGATTATGCTCTTAAGCATCTGGTGAGAGAAGTCCTCAAGGGGAAAGAGATCGTCTCTAGCGAGGTCTTTACCCCAAAGGAGGTGGACATTGAAGATGATGTTAGACAGACGTACGCCCAACAGTTGACGGTTACATACCGATATACGCCAAAGGCAAGATCCATGAGCATTGAGAAGAAGCTTATGGGAATGGCCTTGGTGGCACTTGTTCCCGTAATGGACGAAGAAAAGGTGATCGGGGTGGTGATGGCGGTTCAGTTTCTGGCGGGAAATTATAAGATCGCGGATAAGATTGTCGATAGCGTGGGGGAGGGGACGGCAACGATCTTTCAAGATGATGTTCGGATCGCGACTAATGTCCGGGATTTTGAAGGCAAGAGGGCCATAGGCACTCGTGTGTCCGAAGAAGTCTACAATCAGGTGATAAAGGAAGGAAAGCCCTGGAATTCCAGGGCCTTCGTGGTGACGGATTGGTATATCTCCTCCTATGAGCCCATTAAAAACTATTGGGGCGATCGAATCGGCATCCTGTACGTTGGGACAAAAGAGGCCTTCTTCACCCCCCTGAGCGAGTCCATATTGAGGCGCATCTATCTTATCGTGATCGGGGCCCTGTTATTCACCATTTTTCTCTCTTTAATGATTTCCAAGACCTTTACCCAACCCATCCTGAGGATTATCGAAAAGACCAAATTCATGGCCCAGGGAAAACTGGATACGAGAATCGACGTCAGGGGTAGGGATGAGTTGGCGGAACTGGCAGAGGCTCTCAATACTATGAGCACAAAACTGCTGGAGAACAGGGAGGAGATCCTTACCAAACAGAGGATGGAGAGGGAACTGGAAATAGCTTACCACGTCCAAAAAATGCTCCTTATCGAAAAATTCCCCACAGTGAAAGGTCTGGAGATCGCTGGCGAGTGTGTTCCCGCCTTAGAAGTGGGGGGAGATTTCTACGATCTCCTCCAGATCGGCGACGGTTATAGTAATATCGTGATTGGCGACGTAGCGGGAAAGGGGATGCCCGCTGCCATGTTCATGGGGATCGTGAGGAGCATCATCAGGGCCGAGGGATTTGAGAGCCTCAGCGCCTCTGAGGTCATGAAGAAGGCCAACCGATTGATCTGCCTGGATTCCCAATCCGGCATGTTCGTCACCATATTCTACGCCCTGTACAACGAGGCGAAAAAGAGTCTGGAATACTGCAACGCCGGACATGTTTATCCCATGTTGTACGATCCCAGCGTTCAAAAATTCACCTACCTCAATACTGAGGGGAGACCATTGGGCATAACTATTGACAGCAACTACGAGGCAAAGAGTTGTACCTTGGAAGGAGGACAGGTCATCATCCTCTATACCGATGGAATAGTGGAAGCAGTGGATGGAAACAATGTTCCCTTCGGGGAGGGCAGGTTAAGGGCTATCATCCGGCAAAATGCCCATGTATCTGCCAATGAGCTTGTTCAAAAGCTAAAAGGTGAGGTTTTTTTACATCGGGGAGATGCCCCCCAATCGGATGACATAACCCTGATTGTGCTCAAGGTTAGATGATTTCTTCCTTGAGGGAAACACCGGATTTTATCATTAACTAATCCTTCCCTCCTTTTGTCTTCTCTTCCTTCGGGGCCTTTTTCTTCGCTTGATCGAGCTTGAATTTTTTTGAGCTGTAAGGACGCATGCGGGAGATGAGGTCCCACGGCCCTCTATATTTTTTCCTCTTTCCGGCCCATTTCTCCTCCGCCCTGGCAATTACTTCTTCCGCGGATCTCTCCTTTTCCGTCTCCTCCAGAACCAGCTTCCTCCCCTCAATCTCCTCCAGCTCCAATGGATGGTGATGTCTCATCTCTTCTTCCGAGATTTTCCCGGTAATCTTCGCCCAGTTCATGGGGTAGACATCGGGA
>Ga0209636_10003601_pt1 | contig 15796 bp, 11 predicted proteins | sample DeeMarSWOR152_54_FD_187464 | JGI IMG/M metagenome (GOLD analysis project Ga0209636, IMG submission 187464) | Marine sediment microbial communities from White Oak River estuary, North Carolina - WOR-1-52-54 (SPAdes) (version 2) | ecosystem: Environmental > Aquatic > Marine > Intertidal zone >...
GTCCAGACCCCAGGCATTCCCATCTTGGTGAGCTCAGTGACCTCCCAAAAAGCTAACCAGTGCCACTCATTGGTGAGGATAGGGTCTAAGGCTGGATAATAGGGGCCAGTCCCAGTCGATATGTAAAGATAGGGAATCGATTCATGCAGGTCAAGAGCAACTTGAGGATGCCAGTCCAAAAACATCTTAATAACGTTTTTCGTGAGAGGCTGGCTGACTTCAATGTCACGGTTGTTATCATGAAAAACATATTTTCCCCAGTATGGGGGTCCGGGAAACCTTGTACGTTCATTATCGATATCAATTCTGTAGCGGTAGTACCAGTCGGTAAAGCTGTCATGCCCATCAGGCTCGAGACAGGGAGTGATGATAACAATGACATTGTCACGGATGGTTTTTACAAACGGGTGCTCAGAGACTGCCAGGCGGTAAGCTAGTTCCATGGACATTTCCGCACTCCCAGTTTCCCAGGAATGGAGATTGCAAGTAATGAAATACATGGGTTTGGCTTGAGCAATGATTTCCCTGGCTTTGGTTTCAGGAGTTTTTCGCGGGTCTGAAAGTTGATTTATATAATCTTTATATTTTTGCAGATGAGCAATGGTTTCTTCAGAAGCGATGACCACAATATACATCATCCGCCCTAAATTAGTCTTTCCTATTGGAATAAGCTTCACGTTTTCTGAGCTTTCCGCCAGGGCCTCGAAGTAATGGATCATATCAGCATAATAAGTTAGCTTCTTCGGAGTTCCCACAACATAACCCAAAATTTCTCGGGGGGAAAGAACAGTGTCTGATTCTGGGATGTGGTCTATGAGGGGATTGAGGAATCTTTCATCAGTTGTGTATTCTTTGATGAGTTTAGTGCTCTCTTTATCTATTTCCTGTTGAGCGTAGATGGGCAGAGAAAAAAATTGTGAGACCAGCAATAGGACAGTGAATAAGATAATTGATTTTTTCATGATTCCTCCTCAAAGAAGTTCAAATTATATAGAAATTCAATTCCTGTCAAGCTGTAAAACCACTTCATCACCTTTTAAATTCTCCATTGAAGAAAAGACTCAAGAATCAGGTCCACTCTCTTCATTTTTAGGGAGGCTAGATACATAGATTAACTAATGAATAATTAAGTTTCCATAATTGTTAGTATTTCTTATTTTCTTTTCTTAAAGAAAGGTGTATGATTTTATCAATTTTAACACAAGGAATGAAGATGGAAGTCAAAAAATTTATTGAAGAAAAAATCAAAGAGATTAAAGAGACTGTTGGGAAAGAAAAAGCCATTTCTGCTTTATCAGGAGGAGTGGACAGCTCTACCTGCACACTACTCGCCCATAGAGCCTTGGGAGAAAAATTGAGAGTCATATTCATCGATGACGGTCTGATGAGAGAAAATGAATCCGCAGATGTTAAGGAGATATTCTCAGGTCTGGGAATTCAAGTAAATATTATTGATGCCCAGGAAGAGTTTTTTGAGGCCTTGAAAGGAAAATTCGACCCTGAAGAGAAGAGAAAGGCTTTTAGGAATATTTTTTACACTATTTTCGGGAACGAGGTCTTAAAGAGTGAAGCGAAATTTCTAGTCCAAGGAACAATTGCTGCCGATATTATCGAAACCAAAGGAGGAGTAAAAACCCAGCACAATATCTTGGAACAGATTGGAATCGACCCGGAAAAAGGTTATGGATTTAAAACCGTGGAACCATTGAAAGAAATATTTAAGCATCAAGTCAGAGAAGTTGCTGAAGAACTCGGGCTTCCCGAAAAAATATACAAGCGAATGCCCTTTCCTGGGCCAGGGCTGGCCACCAGAGTGGTTGGCGAAGCTAATCCAGAGAGAATTGAAATGGTAAGAAAAGCAACCTGTATCGTTGAAGAAGAAGTAAAGGCTCTAAGACCTTTTCAGGCCTTTGCTGTTCTATTGACTGATAAAGGAACAGGAATTGAAGAAGGCGCCAGAAAATTTGGAGAGATCATTATCATCCGTTCTGTGGAGAGCAAAGATGCCATGACCGCTGAACCCACTCAAATCCCCTGGGAAATTCTTCAAAAGATGTCCAGGAGAATAACCGATGAAATCCCTTTCGTGACCAGAGTTGCCTATGAAATCACCTCCAAGCCTCCCGCCACAATCGAGTACGTATAATGCTATTTGGCTAAGTTCTAAAATTCTTTATTTGTCTTTCATCAATAATTCACATCGAACAATTGTATTTGAATCTTCTTTCTTCAGTTTCTTTTTTTGAATTTTTCAAGAAGTCTGGTGAATTTTGTGGAAAGATCCATTTCTTTGCCGTCAATGAATACATGCTTGATATTTGTCCTCAGCTCGAGGATATCTCCATCAGCCAGAACAATGTTGGCGATTTTTCCTCTCTCCAGACTTCCCATCAAATGGTTCACACCAAGCATCTCGGCAGGATTTATGGTCACTCCCTTTAAGGCCTCCTTTCTTTCCAGGCCAAAGGCGGCAGCCTTAGCAGCATGATAAGGAAGGTCTTTAGCCATGCTTGAGCTCTGCGAAGAGAAAGCAAATTTCACTCCAGCTTTGTGGAGAACAGCGGCATTTCTGTAAATCCCATCGTAGCCGTCCTCCCATTCTGGTGGCATGTTATTGAGAGAACTGAGAATGACTGGAATCCCTGCTTTTTTTAAGTCTTCTGCAACCCGCCATCCCTGTTCGACCCCAAAAAAGATGGCTTTGATTTTTTCTTCTTCGACAAATTTAATCGCAGCTTTGATGTCTTTCTCCATGTGAACAGAAATCATAGCTGGAAGTTCGCCTTTGACTACAGGAATGAGGAATTCAAGACCTTCATCAAATTCAGGAAAAGGAAAGAGCAAATTCTTTCGGGCAACTTCTTTCCTTTTCGCATAGTAGCGAGCATCATTCAGGATTTTCTTAAGTTCTTCTACTCGTTTCGAAGATTCTTCACATGGTTCTGTTTCTCTCTCCCCAAACCTTCTTGGAAGAGAAGGAAATTCAATATGCATGGCCACCGGGCTCTTGATCACCATCTCTTCAGGAGTCCAACCTACGAGTCTAATCAACCCACTCTGACCAGTGATAAGCGAGCCAGAAGGAGCTACCAAAGCTGCAGTTATCCCATTGGCTCTGGCTATAGGTATATGAACAGAGTCAGGACGCAAGGCTTCCACAGTTTTTAGTTGAGGATTTATTCTTCCTGTCTCTCTGTGATCCACGGTGGACCTCAAAACCATAATCTCGGAAAGCCCTAGATAACAAAGGCTGTCGATCATTCCCGGGTAAGCATAAAGTCCTTTGGCGGCGATAACTCTAGCATTAAGCGGAATATTGATGTCTTTTCCCAGGTCTTCTATCAAACCCTGTCTGATCAATATGTCTCCTTCAGGAATATCCTCTCCTGCCACAGGGATGATTGTCGCTCCTTTTATAGCAATGAGATCAGAAGCTGTTTCTTGAGAAATACAGAAGAATACCATTATGAGTAGAGCCGGAAAAATGATTGTTTTTTTGATCATATCTCTTCTCCTTTTTTCTTTTTCTCTTCGTTCGGTTTCTTCTTCGTCATTTCCTCTCTTTCTTTAAGGTATTGAGCGCGGTCAAAATAAACTTCACCTTCAATGATTGTCATCTCACAACGGGTATAAGCACTTAAGGGGTGTTCATTAAAGATGGCAATATCTCCGTGTTTATTGACTTCCAAGCTTCCTGCTATTCTTTCGACTCCTAATTGGATAGCTGGGTTGATAGTGATGAGTTTCAAGGCCTCTTCCTCAGAGAGCCCACCATATTTCATAGCTTTCGCAGCATCATTGAAAAGACGGCGGATTCTTTCTGAACTGTCTGAGTTTATAGAAACGAGGACTCCCTTTTTGGTGCAGTAAGCGGCGTTATAGGCAATTCCTTCGTAGGCTTCTATTTTGTAAGCCCAGTTGTCGAGGAAGATTGAGATCCCGATTCTCTCTGCAGACAGTTCCTTGGCTATCTTAAAGGCTTCAGAGGCATGTTCGAAACAAGCAATCTTAAATCCAAGTTCCTTGGAAAGGTTTATGAATTCAAGTGTCTCATCAGCTCTGTAAGAATGGCATCTGGCCATCATCTTTCCTCTGAGCACATCGGCCAGAGCTTCCATTCGCAAGTTCTTTCGGGGCGGGAGTAAAATTTTGGCGGATTTTTTTGATTTCTTAACCTTCAAATACCTGTCCCACTGTTCCATATAGTTTTTAGCCTTCAGCAATTCCCGTCGGATAATGGCATTGACACCCATCCTGGATTGGGGATATCGGAGTACGGGAGTATAGAAGTTTGCCTGCTTTACGTTTTCTCCAAGAGCAAATTTTAATGTTCTAAAAGCTTCGGGAACGATCATTTCCTCTGCAGGGCGACCCCACTTCATCTTCAGCACGATATTTTGCCCTCCTATGGGATTCCCACTTCCATGCATAGTGTGAATCATAGTCACTCCCCCGGATAGAGCAGTGTAGATGGCGGTGTCTTCAGCATTGAGCACATCGCGTATCCTGACTTCAGGCGTGACGGCTTCTGAACCCTCGTTTACAGCTGTGATCGCGATATGGGTGTGGGAATCTATTATGCCTGGAATCACATATCTTCCCGAAGCATCCACGACCCTTACACCTTCAGGAGCTTCAAGGTTTTCGCCGATTCTCTTGATGATTCCGTCTAAAATCAGAATATCTCCCTTAGGTATGGTCCCCTTGGTCACTGTGAGGACAGTGCCATTCTTTATTAATAAATTCTGGCCTGATATCAGCACAGGAATGACGAGCAAGCTAATCCAAATGATTAAAGACATAATATTTTTCTTCATAGTCCTTCTCCTCAAAAGCTCTTTTTAGGAATTCTCGTTAACCGCAGCTCTGCACTCCCACCAGTAAAAGTAATGGTTCCGTCGATCGAATCTTCTTCGACTTTTCCGCTAAAGTTCATTTCCATGGTTTCTCCCATTATCATAGCTGTGCAGGAAAAAGTCAGTTCATTGCCGCTTAAATACCCTTCGCTGATTTCCCATTCTCCATAATCGCTGGAGATTGTGCCTGTAATATCATTTCCTTCCTGCTCAAACTCAACAGTTGCTTCCAACTCTCCCATCTCCCAAGAAACTGTTCCTTGCCATGTCCCAGAAATATTAAAGACCGGAGCTTTACCCTTTTCTGGAGGCTTCTTTACTTTGAAAAGAATACCATCGACAAAGACCTTTTTCACTTGAGTCTCTTTTTCGAAAATTTCTCCTGAGGTGAGGATGACATTGGCGATTTTCCCAGGAGAAAGGCTTCCCATAGTATTGCTCACTCCAAGGAAATCAGCTGGATAAATGGACAAGGATTTAAGGGCTTCCTCTTTTGGAAGACCTGCTTTGATGGCTTTCCGGGTGTTCTCCAGGAATCGGTCTGCTTTGGAGAGTCCATAAGAAGTAAGTGCGAATCTAATTCCCGACACATGGAGATTTGCAGCGTTGGCAGGATAAATCACTTTTTCTGCTTTCTCTTTCATTTCTTTACCTTGATTCACGTAAAGGCTAGTGGGAGGAGGCTTGAAGTATAATGAAACCAGTAGAGGTAATTTCCTTTTTTTTAATCTTTCAGCTATTCTCCACGCTTCATTTACGCCACTGAGAATACCATTCAGTTTGAATTCATCGATTAGTCCAAGAGCACGTTTTATATCTTCCTGGTTATCACAGGTGAATATGACTGGCTTTTTCTCCAGGGCATAAGGAATGAAAACTTCCAAAAGAGGATTGTATTCAGGCCTCTTCATTCCTTTGGCAGCCTTCGCATACAAAGATTTATGGGCGTTATAATGTTCAGCGTCCAGGAAAGACTGCCTGAGAAAGGCCATAGTCCCCATAACAGTAGCTGGATAGAGACCTCGGGCTGTGCTGAAGTTCACATGAAGGGCAACAGGGTTTTTAACGACCATTGTCTCTGGCTTTTCACCATTCAGGTTCAGGAGCACGCTCTGGCCCGAATATATTCCTCTTTTTGGGGCAACTAAGACAGTAGTTACTCCGATTTTGCGGTAGCTTTCGATAGTGGATTTTTTGGGTTTTAATAGCTTGAAAGCTAGGACATCTGGATATCGCCCACTCTCTTTTTCTTGAGATCCCATGGCCCTTCCTCTTTGACGAGGCTCTTCTTTAGGAAATTCAATAAAGAGGTTGGTATGAGCATCGATCAAGCCAGGATAGGCAATCAAGCCTTCAGCTTCGATAACCTCTGCATCTTCTGGAATAGCAATTTCTTCTGGAGAGCCCACGGATTCGATAAGCCCATCGCGAATAATGATTATGCCTTTTTCTAAGGGAGAAGAAGAGACTGGAATGATTTTACAATTCACTATGGCATAGACAGGTCCAACGCGGGCTGAGGAGTTGATTACAAAAAAGAAAATCACAAGAAAAAACCATATAACAGAAAGATGATTTTTAACTCTCATGTTCCTCCTTTCAGACGAAAATTATTTATGTTAAACCCATTCCCTCTCAGGTTTTATAGGCGAGGAATTTTATCAAGAATAAATCGGGTCGTCAATGTGAGCAAAAAGGTAAATACAAATCCTAAAAAGTAAGGCAAATATTCTTTTTTCTGGCGTCGCTTTTTGATAAGCTTTATAAATTCTTATAAATTCAACAGAATGATGTTTATCAAAAACTCAACGCCTCTAAGGCTATTTATAAGATGAAAAAAAGCATCGCGAGAATATTCTCAGAAGTTTCTGCTAATTACGAGCTGGTGAATCACGTATTGACCTTGGGTTTAGATATTTATTGGCGAAGACAAGCCGCTCGCGAAGCAACCAGGGCAAGAGGCTCTCTTTGGCTGGATGTATGCTCCGGCACTGGAGAAATGGCCAAAAATCTTTCTCGCCTGGCAGGAAAACATGTCAGAATAGTCTCTATTGATTTTTGTTTTCCTATGATGGCCAAAGCATTGGAAAAATCAAATGCTCACCAGATCCTTTTCGCGCTTGCTGAGGCAAAATCACTGCCATTTCCTGATCAGACCTTTGACTTAGTGACAATTTCCTTTGCCATCAGGAACATAAATCCTCGAAGGGAAACACTCTTGGAGAATCTGAGGGAATTTTGGCGTGTTCTTAGACCTGGAGGTCGCTTTGTAAACCTGGAAACGAGCCAACCCTCGTTAAGGATCTTCCGTCATCTCCTTCATTCCTATGTCAAGCTAGTGGTAAAACCGGTAGGTTTTTTCTTCACAGGCTCCAAAGCAGGCTACAGCTATCTTTCCTCTACCATCCCCCGTTTTTATCCACCTGAGGAGCTCTCTCTCATACTGAACCAGGCGGGTTTTAGACGTGTGTATTTTCGACCTCTTTTATGGGGCATCTCGGCTATCCATACAGCCATCAAATAGCATAAATCTTAAGACCTTAATTTCCAAGATTATAAAAAATTTTAATCATCTCTGCGGTTTGACCGTTGTCGAGACAGCTTTTATTTTGTATGATACAAACCTGAGTTAAGTTATGCATCAACAAGCTTTTAAAGTCCTCGAAGCAAAAGTGGGTATTGAGGCGAACGAGAGAAGCCTTCTTCCTCAACTTCCTCTGAAAATAGAAGTCGAATCTCTCCTCACCGATTTTAGCGATGTCGAAGAAATCCCCTATTCTTCTGATCTTGATGGTTATATTACTGTAATAGATGAAAAAACCCGAAAAGCCTCTGTCGAATTCTCGGCAGAAAAGCTCAGGCTAAGAGGTCCCTTCATTAGAATAGCCAAAGAAGCTTCTGATATGAGGTTTTCCCTCTGGGGAAATCAGGGATTGCTCTTTAGATACCTACTTTTTTTATTAGAAACAAAACACCAGATTTACAGCATCCATGGCACCGCTCTTCTCGAGGAGGATAAAAACCGTCTCTATCTTATTGTTGGAAGCGCCGGAAGCGGTAAGACAATCTATTTACTCAGTGGTTTGGATAAAGGACTGAAGCTTTTTTCTGCTGAACTCGTACATTTCAAGAAAAAAAAAGGAGCCATAGTATGGTTTCTGGGCGCTCTGGTTGACAACGTGAGAATAGGCACTCTAAGGCACCACTTTCCCCAGTTCACGCCCAACATCCCTATATCTGAGACAAAAGATGAGTGGCAGGAAAAAATTGCCCTTGATTTGTCATCTCACAAAGCAAAAAAAGAGACTGTCGTCAATCCAGAGATAGTGATAATCTTCCCCAGGATTGAAGAAGGGCGGCATGGATTTCACCTCACTCCTATAGAGGAGGAAAGAAAAACAGCCAAGCTCATTTTCGATAATATATCTCAAAAAATATCTGAGACAGTAATTCTTTACGATAAAATTCCTTTTGGTGGATTTGATAATACAAGAATAGCCCAAGCTCGATTGAATACAGTAAATAAGCTTGCTCAACACAATACAATCATGAAAGCAGCTTCTGTGCTTTCGAATCCCTACGAATGTTGGGGAAACCTTTTTGAATAGCTAAGGAAAGGAGAATAAAATGGCTAAAGCGTGGGAGGGTATCATCCAATCACCGTTAGAGGGAAGAACCACAAAACCCAGAGATAAAGGGATAACCATGGTCATTGATAAAAGTATTGGACTTCAAGGCATTAAAGATCTCGTTCAGATGGCTGGAGATTACATCGACATCATAAAGCTTACTTTCGGAACTTCGGCTTTTTATGACCAGAATCTCTTGAGAAAAAAGAATGAAATCATCGTTTCTTCTCAAATAGATGTCATGCCAGGAGGAACTTTGCTTGAAGTTGCCATTTGGCAAGGAGTGTTGGAGCAGTATTTAAAAAAGGCCAAAGAGCTAGGTTTTTCAGCTTTAGAAGTCTCTGATGGAACCATTGATATAAACAGCGCTACGAGAGGTGATGTTATAAAGAAATCCATTGATACAGGATTTAGAGTGATTACGGAAGTAGGAAAAAAAGATCCAACCGAAGTTTTACCCATTTCATTGGTGCACCAACTCATCAGGCAGGATATGGAAAACGGAGCTTTTAAGGTTATTATTGAGGCGCGCGAAGCGGGAAAAGGAGTGGGCATTTATGATCAGGAAGGCAAGATTAAGGAAGATGAGCTCGATAACATCGTCGCAGGGGTGAAAGACCTTAATTGTTTAATCTGGGAGGCTCCCTTAAAAAATCAACAACAAAGCTTGATCCTGCGTTTTGGTCCCAATGTTAACTTAGGGAACATTCCCAAAGAAGAGGTTTTGACCTTAGAAGCATTAAGGCAGGGTCTAAGAGGAGATACCCTGAAAAAAACCTATTTAGAAAGAAAAAAGTGGTGAGAATAGACTTGCTGAAGTTCAGTCTTCTTTACTCAAGAGAAAGATAACCACATTATGATTACCATGGGGGACTTTAAATTTTACTTTCTTTCCTTCAAAAACTCTCTGTAAGGCATCATCGATTGAGAGTTGATATCTTCCCTTGGTTAAAAAATAGATCTTTATCTCCCTTTCTTCCAAGGATTTTATTTCGAAGGAAATTTCTTGCTCAGAATACAGAAATTGGCGAACAACAGCTCCTCCATTAGCTCTGAATATCACCTTTCCTTCTTCTTTTAGTAAAAGCTTTGAAGGCGAAACTTGCACATCATAGTGTCTTCCTTGGATGAAAAGTCGAGAGAGTCTGCCTTTTTTATTCGGGTTGACAATTCCAAATCTGAAGCCTTCCCAAGGCGTAAAGTCCAGATATTCTTCCAAAGCGATCAGGGCAAAAAGAGGTCCCCAACTTTGGTGCCTCTGCCCTCCTGCTTCTCCAGTTCGGGAATCATAATTTTCAGAACAAATCTGAAAATTCTCCCAGCTGCGAAGGAATAGGGCTGAACTTCGCTTGGCAAATTCAGAGGCTATAGCATCAAAACCATAAGCTTTTAACCCTTGATACACTAGATAATTTGTAGGAGGCCAAATCGTTCCGCGCCAGTATTGCTGGTCTTTGTACGCCGGATCATCTCGAGATATTGTCGGAATGACATAATCTCCCCAGAATTCCTGGGGATTGAGAAGGCGTTTTATCATCTGGAGCGCTCTTTTCTGGTCAGGAATGCGGGCTACTAAAGGATAAAAATTCGAAGCAGCTTTTCTGGTCGAGAATTTGCCATCCCAGTAACGGTCAAAATAGAATCCATTGATATCGTCCCAGAGATAAACATTGATCAAGTTTTTCATCTCCTGGTACTCATTCAGGTGTTTCCGGTAGTCTTCTCTTTTATTCAAAAAATTCGCTATCTGGGCCAGGCACCAAGCATCAAGAGCATACAGACAGTTTAAGTCAAGGCAATTCATGGTTAACGTCTCACTATCGAGGCTAAAGGAGGCATCATCCCAATTAGGCAGGTCATCCTGTCCTGATTCCCACAAGGCACGCTTTTTGCCTTCTACATTTCTTTCCCAAGAAGGGACTTCCTCGGCGACAAGTTCTAAATTGGCCCCCCATTCGAGAAGTCCATCTCCGTTTCCATCACGAAATACCATGCCGTTTTCTTTTGTAGTTTTCCAGAATGAATGCCACTTGGTTAAAAATGGATAGGAAGACCGGAGAAAATCTAAATCTCCCATTCTTTGGAAGAGTTTCAAGACGACGTACGACCCCACAGGGGGCTGAGAACGGTCCGGAGCTCCTCCAAACCGACCTCGCCAATTAGGAATATTTCCATTAGGATATTGAGTTTCCAGTACAGATTTAACAACTTCCTTGGCATGTTTAAAACTCTCTACAGCCACTTCAAGGGCATTGAAAAAAGAATCCCATTCAAAAATTGTCCAATGGTCAGGACTGCCATCAGGTTTAGGAAAAATCCACCCCCTCCCAGCTGGGGCATAGAGCCGATGGTTTCCTGGCTGATAGAGAATCATCCAAAAAAGGTTGTTAGTGATGGCTTCGACCACACCTTTATAAATTCCATCGATATTCACCCTTTTCTTCTTGTACCGTTTTTCTTCGTCTTTCAAGAAGTTATCAATAGCGCTTCTATTTTTATAGCGGTAGATAAGATTGCTCAAAACCTTGGGTTCTTCTCCTATACCGGCGACGAAATAGAGTTCTCTCTCCTTTTCTGTCGAAAAGACAAGTTCGACTTCCTTACCCTCGGGGTCAGTAATGAGTTCTCCTTTGGGATAATTCCAGTGTATATAATGAAAAGTCTTTGAGCCCGTACTCCTGCCGTGGATCTGCCCATCGGAGCGAAATTGATATTTTCCTTCGAAATTCCAGGGAAAATAGTGGATGAGATGGAGTTTAATATTTTTCGGGGCACTGATTTTTCCAAGGACAGTTTTTTCATTCTGACGTGTCCACTCTATTATTAGAGTATCGGATTTGGGAGCAGGTTTGATGAGAATTGGTGTATCTTTGCCTTTTTTGAATGGAAGGCTCAAATCCACTTTTATTCTTGCATAGGCACCATCGGGCGATTGAGGGCCCACTTCCGAGACAAGGAAAAATAAATCTTCCTCATCTATGATTTCATTTCCTTTCTCGACTTTAAAGCGAAAAGCAAAAACACTCTCTCGATGAGGAGCCAAGACAAGGCCAGCCCAGGCCTTGCCCTCAAGAGCTCCAATATAAACGTCTTTCCAGGGGTAGTAAACCTCTGCTTGAAGAGCGAAAGAGGCGAGGCAAGCTAATGCCAAGAAAAGGAAGCATCTTTTGGCTCTCTGCATTGGCCCAATTAAAATTTTCCTTATGTTTTACAGATGAGTAATTTACGGCAAATCAAGAATAAAATCAATGAATTTAATAGATTTATCAGAATTTATGAATTTTTCTCGCTCTTTATTTGCCTCTTTTTTATCTGGCTAGACGAGTCAGGCCAAATTTTTTTGACAATCGAACGGCTTCTTGGTATTCGCTTCTCTTGAGGCGCCTTGATATTTCTGGATAGTCAAAGGCTTTATATTCTGGTCGATACTGGGCCATGAGATTGAGGTAGGTGTTCTGAGGAAAATTTTCAGACACAAATTTTAAAAACTTTTTAGTTCCTGCAATTCCATTGGGCATGATCAAGTGTCGAATCATCAATCCTCTTACAGCGATTCCTTTTTGATTGCTTTGCAAAACCCCTACTTGCCGGTGCATTTCTTTGAGCGCGATTTGGGCATAATAAGGATAGCTATAGGCTTCGGATGAGTATTTAGCTGCATATTCAGGATCCATATACTTGCAGTCTGGCAGATAAATATCTATGATGCCATCCAGAAGTTGGAGAGTCTCTAACATTTCATACCCGCTGGTGTTGTAAACCAAAGGAATGTGCAATCCATTTTTGATAGCCATCCGGAGGGCATTGACAATGCTTGGCACATAATGGGTGGGCGTCACCAAATTGATGTTATGACAGCCGACTTTTTGGAGCTTTGTCATCAAGTCAGCCAATCTCTCATCAGAAATTTCCACCCCTTCCCCTTCAATGCTGATTTTATAATTCTGGCAAAAGACGCACCTTAAGCCACAATTAGAAAAAAATATCGTTCCTGAACCTCTTTTTCCGACTAAGGGAGGTTCTTCCCCAAAATGAGGAAATGCATCAGAAACTTTTACCTTGGATGTTGCGTTACACTTACCTATCTCTCCTTTGCTCCTGTTTACCCGACAATCCCTTGGACAAAGATGGCAATTCTCGTAGATTGAATACAGCTGTTTTACCCGCTGAGAGAGAATCCCTTTCTCTTCCAGTTCTAAATAAGAAGGGTATTTTCGCGTCTCTTTTTCTCCGCCCAAAAAATCACTGCCTGAGACAAATGAGATTCGTGATGAAAAGAGAAAAGGAAAGCTAACCAGGGATAAAGAATCCCTCAAAAAATTCCGCCTTGATATTTTTCTAATCGTTCATCCCCTTATCTTAATGCCAGTAATTATTATAAGTCTCTCTCTTTCTCTTTGCAATAAGGGCTATGAGTCCAGTTTTCAAGTGACATCTTTTATCTTTGAAGAATATTTCTTAAACTCTCCTTTTCTTATGATATCATCGATATATTCAAATAAGATATCAATTTCTCCATCTTCAGTATAGAAATGCGGTGCCACTCTGATGACATCAGGCTCATTTTCTAGACCTTTCCGGAAATCGACCTTCACTCCTCTCTTCTCTAAGGCCTGCTTTATTGAAAAGGCATGGGGAAGGCCTATAGAGACAGCTCCTCCTCTCAAATCATCTTGCTCGGGGGTGAAGAGATGAAATCCTCTTTCTTTGGCTTTTCTGATTATTATGGCCGTCTGGCTAAGAGATTTATCCCTTATCTTAGAGATTCCCGTTTGACTGATGATTTTCAACCCAGGCAAAGCTGTATAGAGGCAAGGAATGGGAGGAGTTCCGGCCATAAAGCGGTATGAGCCCTTGGTGTAGTCCATTTTCGGAGCAAAAAGAAAGGGGTTCTGATGAGCAAGCCAACCGGTCAATTGGGGTTGCAGGGAAAGTGCAAGCTCAGGCCTGGTATATAAAAAGGCGTTTCCAGGGCCGCCGCAAAGCCACTTTAAACACCCACCCACATAGAAATCGATATCGAGTTTTTTAACATCAACAGGAAGAGTCCCTGGCCCATGATAGCCATCAATAAGGGTTAATGCTCCCAGTTGTCGTGCTCTGGCAGAGATCTGGGCAATATCTTGAACATAGGCGGATTTGAAATAGACATGGGAAGTGGCCACAAAAAGAGTTCTCTCATCTATTTTCTCGAGAATTTCATCAACATCTATTCCTGTCTGGCCATGGCTGGGCAGTATCTCGAGCTGCCAACCCATAAATTTTGCAATCTCAGCGACTGCATAGATTTCGGATGGAAAGTCCAGATTGGTCATTATGACTTTGTTTCTACTTCTGTCTTCAGGAATAAATTTTGTGGAGAGGACAATCCAATGTGCCTGGGTAGCATTGCTCATCATGGTCACCTCGTCTTTCTCAGCTCCAAGAAGAGAAGCGACTTCATCCCCAACTTGCCGCGAAAGTGCCCACCATTTCTTCTCCCAAGCCCCAACACCTTCTTCAGCCCAAATCTGGTAAAATTGGCTAAGAGCTTCTAACGCTTGTCTGGGAACTGCTCCCAGGGAATTGCTGATGAGATAAACACATCTTTCCAGAATCGGGAATTCTTTTCTTATTGAAGCTAAGTCTTTACCCAAAGACCATTCCATTTCTTTCATTGGAATATCTCAGAAAATTCTATTCCATAAAAAAATAAACAGTTCATTTTCAGCTCGGAAGTCCATGTTTAACATAATGGGAGACGGTTTCAATGAACATATCTAGCTCACGCAGGGTCGTATAAATACTGGGAGTAACTCGAATTCCCATGATTTCGTCAGGAATTTGAACGGTTGTCGTATAGATTTTATGCTTGTCAAAAAGGATCTGATTGAGCTTCTCCATATCCATGTCCTCAACTGTAAACGCACCGATTCCGCAGGATTGGAGTGGATCGTAAGATGTTAAAATTCTGACTCCATGAAGCTTCTCCAGTGTTTTGGCCCAGTAATTCCGCAGATAGCGGAACCTTTCTTCCTTCCTTTTGCCACCAATTCCATGATGGAATGCCAAAGCATCGCCAATTGCCATCTCAAGATACTCAGGATGAGTGCCGATGTTTTCAAACTTTCTAATATCCTCTACCAAAGTATCAGAGGCTGGAAAAAGAGGCCATATTTTCTTGATTTTTTCTTTTTTAACATAGAGAAAGCCAGTCCCGATTGGCGCCATCATCCACTTGTGAAGATTGGCACCGTAAATGTCACAACCCAAATCCTTTTGGTTATACTCAAAATGCCCGAAAGAGTGAGCCCCATCGATGGCCACTTCAATCCCTTTTTCTCGAGCCAGCTGGCAGATCTCTCTGATGGGAAAAATCTGTCCAGTGAGATTTGTGATGTGACAGACAAGAATAAGCTTGGTCTTAGGGGTTATGTTCTCCTTGAAAAGGTCAACCAGGACTTTAAGACTCTTTGGTGGATAAGGGAAAGAAAACATTTTGACCTTAATACCCTCCCTTTTTTCTCTCTGGTAAAGGGCATATTTCATCGAAGGATAGTCATGGGTTGTCGTCAAGATTTCATCTCCCGGCTCAAGGTCCAATCCCATGAGTGCAATTTGCATGGCTTCAGTCACATTCCTGGTTATGGCGATTTCCTCTGGAGAACAGCCAAAAGTGTCAGCCAGTTTTTTTCGGATTAATTCTTTCCTCTGCCCGAGAATGTTCCACATGTTATAGACTGGAAATCCGTTAGAAAAATTATGATAGCGGTGGACTGCGTCCATCACAATCTTTGGAGCTGGATGGACTCCTCCATTATTGAGATTGATAATGCTGCGGTCAACATTAAAAGCCTGCTGAACATGAAACCAAAAACTCTCGTCTCGGGCGACTTGGTAAGGAGCTAAATGCTTTAAATCTTCTAATTTCCTCTCTATGTCAGCCTGCACTGCCCTGGGAGAAGCACCGAAAATGCCCAGACTCCCGACGGCCAAACCCGCACCCTTCAAAAAATTTCGGCGACTGGTTTTCATGTCGTTCCTCCTTTATATGGAATTCTCTCCTATACTTATATTATTTAAAGTTTGACTGTCAAACTAAAGCAAGCCTGAAAAAATGATGGCCCTGCCGCAGTGCAAATGTTTAAATTCTAATTTGAGAAGTATTCATAAGATGCCGACAGGTGATTTTGTCCGTCGGCTGGGAGAGCGGCCATAAAAAAAGTCGTCTCCCCAGATAGATAAATACTGAAAGACGTTTGAATGGGCGGTGAACCTCCTGATGAAACTATGGAAAAGAGTATCAGGCTTGCTGTAGGGACAGACAAACAT
>Ga0209636_10003602_pt1 | contig 15796 bp, 14 predicted proteins | sample DeeMarSWOR152_54_FD_187464 | JGI IMG/M metagenome (GOLD analysis project Ga0209636, IMG submission 187464) | Marine sediment microbial communities from White Oak River estuary, North Carolina - WOR-1-52-54 (SPAdes) (version 2) | ecosystem: Environmental > Aquatic > Marine > Intertidal zone >...
CAAAGGTAATAAGATAATAGGCAACAGACGGATACAAAGAACAGCAATAAATTTTATTCTTCGAGTAAGTCCCGCCTGTGCTGAGTATAATCGAAGCGAGCCAGTCGAGGGACGCATCGAGAAGTTCCTCAAGGTAGTTCTCGACGAGCTCGAACAGTAATCTGTAAAGCCAGGCAGGACATCAAGGTAGTTCTCGACAGGCTCGAACAGTAATATGTAAAGCGAGGCAGGACATCAAGGCAGTTCTCGACAGGCTCGAACAGCAACAAACATCACAGTGGCATCAGATTTTCTTTCAAGAGAGTATTTCAACATATGCCGGTGGCCCAGTCTGCTGCAATATTGACATACTGAGAAAATTAGCTATAGTTTAGCTATGAATGATTTTCCGAGTAGATACGAACCAAAAGGCATTGAAGCGAAGTGGCTCAGATACTGGATGGATAACAGTTTTTTTACTGCAGACGTAAAATCCAAAAAAAAGAGCTATACTATAGTCATACCACCACCCAATGTCACTGGAAGACTTACTATCGGCCATATTTTAAACAACTCTGTACAAGATATTCTGATCAGATATAAAAAGATGTGTGGTTATGAGACCTTATGGGTGGCTGGCATGGATCATGCAGGAATTGCGACCCAAGTCGTCGTTGAAGAGAAGTTGGCAGAAAAGGGAATAAAGCGAGAGGATCTCGGTCGAGAAAAATTCGTCAAGGAAGTCTGGAAGTGGAAAGAAGAGTATGCCGAGGCAATACGGGAACAACTGAATAAGATGGGTTGTGCCCTGGATTGGTCGCAAGAATCTTTTACGCTATCAGAAGACTATTCTCAAAAGGTTATCAAGGTCTTTGTTGATCTCTATGATAAGGGGCTCATTTATCGGGGTGAATACATTATCAACTGGTGCCCACGTTGTCTGACAGCCCTTTCCGATGAACAAGTAGAGACTGAAGAGGAGCAAGGAAAGCTCTACTACATTAAATACCCGATCGTCGGAATGGATGATTTTATTACTGTTGCCACAACAAGACCAGAGACAATGCTTGGTGACACTGCTGTATGCGTGAATCCAAGAGATAAGCGATATAAAAAATTGATCGGGAAAAAGGTTTTGTTGCCGATCATGAAACGGAAAATACCGATAATAGCCGATGACTATGTAGATCCAGAGTTTGGGACTGGCGCACTCAAGGTGACACCAGCGCATGATGCTTTTGATTTTGGACTTGCCAAAAAACATAGACTGGAGTTTATCAATATTATGAATCCTGATGCCACATTGAATGAGAATACGAAAGATTTCAACACGTTGGAGCGCTATGAGGCGAGAAGAAAAGCAATTGATATACTCAAGACCGAAGGCCTCTTAGAAAAAACCGAAGATTATCAATTACCTCTTGCAAAGTGTGAACGATGTCATACCGCGATTGAGCCCAGGATTTCTAAACAGTGGTTTGTAAAGATGAAACCACTTGCTGCGCCTGCTCTCAAGGTCGTTAAGCAGAAAAAGATAAAAATATATCCTCAGCGTTGGATAAATCTCTATAATCACTGGCTCGAGAATGTCCGCGATTGGTGTATCTCAAGACAATTATGGTGGGGACATAGAATTCCGGTATATTATTGCAAAAAATGTTTTGATCCTGAGAACACAGATTCACCAAAGGGCATTATTGTAGCAACAACAACGCCTAAAAAATGCCCAGACTGTGATTCACGATCTATCTATCAAGATGAAGATGTCTTAGACACCTGGTTCTCTTCATGGCTCTGGCCATTTGCGACGCTTGGATGGCCTCGCAAGACTTCCTATTACCGGCGTTTCTATCCTACTCAGACCTTAACCACTGGTTGGGACATCATCTACCTGTGGGTGGCAAGGATGATCATGGCTGGACTAGAATTCACAGAGCAGATACCATTCAGCAATGTTGTGTTTCATCCAATGATACGGGACGATAAAGGAAGGAAGTTTTCAAAGAGCCTTGGTAATTCACCCGAGCCGATGGATTTTATCGATAAATATGGTGCAGATGCATTACGGTTTGGCTTGCAGCTTATTACCCCGAAGGAGCAGGATGTGCTGTTCACTGAAAAATCCATCGAGGTTGGGAGAAACTTCTGCAATAAACTATGGAATGCCTCCAGATTGGTTTGGATGAATCACAGAGATAGAAGCGAATCTCTACCAAAAGAATTATCCGTCTATGATGCCTGGATTCTCGACGAATTTAATCAATTACTCAAGAGTATTGAGAGTCATTATGAATGCTTTGAGTTGAATGCAATTGCCCGAGAAATGTATGATTTTGTCTGGCACACCTTTTGCGATTGGTATCTTGAGTTCATAAAAATTATTCCAAACCAGAATATTGCAAAATATCTCTTAAAACAGATTATCATAATGCTGCACCCCTTTATTCCTTTTATCACCGAAGAGATATATCATAAATTTGATTTTTCAGAAAAGAGCATAGTGTTTGAGGAGTGGCCTTCGATAGTAAAAACAAAGAAGGATACCACCGGTGTTGCTCAGATCAAGAATCTTGTCGCAGATATCAGGAATATTCGCGGGATATTTAACATCAATGCAAAAGAAAAATTGAATGTCGTTATCAATACAAATGAAAGGTTTGCTCGATTCTTAAAAGAAAACCTCGATGTCATAAAGAAGCTTGCTGGACTTGATGCAGTTGAGCTCAATAGAACAGTCACTGTACCGGCTGCGAGTGTCATTTTACCTGATGTTGAGTGCTATATACTGCTTTCAGGTATTGAGATATCCAAAGAGAAAGAGCGTTTAAAAAAGGAGATAGGATTTCTCGCGAAGAAAATTGATGAGATTAAATACAGATTGAATAATCCAAAGTATATTAGCCAGGCAGATGAAGAAATTAAACGGAGAGAAAAAGAGCGACTCGAAGATTTTTTGAAGAAAAAAGAATCCTTGGAAAGGATGATTGAGAAGTTATGAAATACATCGGCTGGATTGTGAGTGTTCTCTTGATCATCATGTTTTACTTCACCTATAGGACTCAATACCTACCTCTACAAGAAGATGTTAACAAACTTGAAAACGAAATTACGATGTGGGAGGCAGTATTAAAGGGTGAAAAAGGATTGACCGGTGACCGTAATCGTTTTGCGACCGAGAGGTTCTTTGAGGATGATGAATTAACTCCGTATGGTGAGGTTGAGATATTAAGGGCGTTTGATACGCGTCATAAAGGGGTTGAGGTTTACATTTCAGCTCCCCGTGCCTTCAAAAGAACAAAGGATGTGTTGAGATTTCTCGCTGATCAGAGAATTACCTTCAAGAATCTAACCTGTTTTGTTGTTATTGATTCCACTGAAAAGTTTGAGTATAAATTCGTCAAATGACGTGAGCAATTTTCAAAAGAAATTTCTTCTGTATATCATTATCACAGTTTTTCTCACCATGAATCTTGTCAATGCTGAAAAGAAAAATGCAGCAGTAGCTATGGTACTCTGCGTAGTACCTGGTGGTGGTCAGTTCTACACCGAGCGCTACATCCCCGGTGTCATCATTGGTGCAACAGAAGTTGCACTCGGTTATTATGCATATAAGTACCACACAGAGGGAAAGCACGAGAAGAGAAATTCCCTTCTCTGGTGGGGACTTTTTGTCTTTGGCTATTCGCTCGCGGATGCCTATGTAGGAGCAAAGATGTACGGTTTTGATGTCGAAGCGGATATCGACAGGGTAAGTCTTGGGTATTCCTGGCAATGGTAGTTCTTGATGGAAAAACGCTGAACATTGACAGGCTCGTGAGGATTGCCTTCAGGCGAGAAAGGATACGTATTCATAATACCCAGTGGAGTAAAATCCATCGCGCCCATGAATTTGTCAAAAAACACGCAGCCGACAAAGCAGCAATCTATGGCATCAATACTGGATTTGGTGCACTTGCCCAAATAAGAATTGGTTTAGACAAAACAAAGAGGCTCCAACATAACCTCCTCCTGAGTCACCATGCGGGTGTTGGTCAACCATGTAGGCCAGAATTAGTCCGTGCTGCTGTAGCCTTGCACATCAATGCATTAATCAAGGGTTATTCAGGGGTCTCAGCACAGCTCATAGAAAGACTAGTAACAATACTGAACAGAAATATTGTTCCTGTTGTGCCACAAAAGGGGTCAGTCGGTGCGTCAGGGGACCTTGCGCCAATGGCAGCAATAGGATCAGTGCTCATCGGTCAGGGAGATGTATTCCATAATGGTAGAAGGATGTCTGCCCAGAGGGCCCTCAAACTCGCGCATATAAAAACTTTAAGACTACAACCAAAGGAAGGTCTGGCTCTGATTAACAGCACCCAGTTTTCTACAGGCATCGCTGGTATCGTCAACTTCATGGGCATGCACCTCTGCGAAAAAGCTGATATGTGTGGTGCAATGAGTCTCGATGCCCTTCGTGGTTCTGCCAATCCATTTACAAAAGACATCTTTAAGGTGAGACCCCATGCCGGCGCCAAAGAATCGGCACAGAATATCAGACATTTCATCAGAGGAAGTCAGCTTGTGAAATCACATAGGCAGTGTCCAAAGGTACAAGACCCTTATTCTCTGCGTTGCATGGCTCAGGTGCATGGCGCGGTCAGAGACATCCTTCAGTCTGCTCGGAAGACTATCGAGATTGAAATGAATTCAGTAACTGATAACCCGCTTGTGTTTCCTGAGAAGAACATGATCGTGAGCAGTGGCAATTTTCACGCTGAGCCCATTGCTTTTGCCCTCGATTACATGGCTCTCGGTCTTGCTGAACTCTCATCAATCTCTGAACGTCGTGTGTTTAGACTACTCGATAGCTCTCTTTCTGGTCTCAATGCATTTCTTGCAACAACACCTGGACTCAACTCGGGATTGATGTTGGCACAGACGACTGCTGCTGCACTCGTCTCCCAGAACAAGATACTGAGCCACCCAGCATCAGTCGATTCAGTGCCGACCTCGGCAAATCAAGAAGACCATGTGAGTATGTCTATGAATGCGGGACTCAAGGCACTTGAGATCTTAGAAAACACGAAATATATTCTGGCTATCGAGATGCTCTGTGCGTGTCAGGCATTAGATCTGCTCAGACCCTTGAAGACATCACCTTACCTCGAGAAGGTGAAAAAAAGGGTGAGGAAGATTGTACCATTCATGAAGACAGACCGCCCTCTCACCCCATTCATCGAGAAGATAAAAGCCTCCATCGACAAAGAACTCATGGTCTAAGACCGTTCAAGAAAATCTCTCAACCAGATTCAAAACATATCTTCGCCCAATAAGACAACCTCATGCTCTAACTCAATAATTTATTGGTTTCGATATCTGTACAATTGTACAGATATCGAAATGAGACTTGAGACAGTGAAAGAGAAGTACTCGTTTTGGTATCAAGAGGATATCTCAGGTCCGATACGTTTTTTGCGATAGAAGTATTGATAAGTGGGTGGTTTACATGTTCATACTATCTGAGCGTTTTAAATTCGATTTTCTTGGTATACCCTCTAGATGCCAAGTTTAGGTGAGTACTGTTTTACACTTTTTAAGTATTCAAAAACTTTGTAGTCGTAGCACGATCTTGAATTTGATATTTACTATGTACAATTTATTTTTCGTGTCGTGGGTTCTTTTTCACTTGTTCAATTGACCTTGTCAGTTCCACAATCACCTGTGCATGGAGTTGATCTTTTGTCAGATTGAACATGGTCATGATATGACCGATATTACTGGTTACATACATGGGCGGCAATTTATTAAGGGTGAGTGTCATGATATCCTGGTAGCACGCATCGCATCTGCATATTGTTTTGTCCCTATCATAAAATCTGTCGAGTTCTTGTCTGACGACCTTTTCAATATAATTCTCATATTTCTTTTCCTTCATTTCTTTGCTCCTTGCTTTATCATCGCTAAAAACTCCTTCTCATTGACAATCTCCACACCTAATTTCTTCGCCTTTTCATATTTTGAACCCGGTACCGTGCCGACGACAACAAAATCTGTCTTCTTAGAAACAGATGAGGTAGGATGACCTCCATACTTGCGAACAAGTGCCTGAGCCTCTGGTCTTGTCATCGAATCGAGCTCACCAGTAAAGACGAAACTCTTTCCCTTCAGAAAGAGATTTTTCCTCTTTTCCTTTGCAATCGAGAATCTCAATCCTCTTTTTTTAAGGTCTTCGATAAGTCTGAGATTCTCTTTACTATTAAGGTAATTTATTATGCTCTGAGCAATTATTTCCCCAATTCCATCAATTCTTGATAAGTCTTCAAATTTTGCTTTAATAATATTATCGATAGAACCAAACTCGTTTGCGAGAAGATTGGACGCATTTATGCCAATGTTTGGTATGCCTAATGCGTATAAGACCCTCACAAACTCCTTGTCTTTGCTCTGTTCTATTGCATCTATGAGATTCTGTGCAGATTTTTCTCCCATCCTCTCTAGGCTGCTGACCGTTTTAAGGTTGAGCTCATAGATATCACCAAGCCCTTTCAAAATACCCTGATCGACAAGTTTCTCCACGAGTACTGAGCCAAGACCCTCGATATCCATCGCTTGTCTCGATGCGAAGTGCAGGATCGCACCCTTTATCTGCGCTGGGCAAGACGAATTCACACAACGCCAGTCTGCTTCGCCAGGCAGACGATATATCTTTTCTCTACAAACAGGACAGGTCTGTGGAAAGTGAAACGGTTTTTCTTTGCCTGTGCGTCTTTTTTTCACAACACCCACAACCTTAGGAATGACCTCTCCTCCTTTTTCAATGATAACATGATCGCTGATCTTGATGTCCTTTCTTCTGATCTCATCCTCATTATGGAGGGTTGCGCGGGAGATGGTCGTCCCTGATAAGAGAACCGGATCGAGCACTGCAACAGGCGTTATGCGCCCTGTCCGACCGACCTGGAGCTGTATATCTAGTAATTTTGTTTGTGCCTGTCGCGCTGGATACTTATAGGCAATCGCCCAACGGGGACTCTTTATCGTATATCCCAATCTCTCCCTCATTTTGAAATCATCGATCTTGACGACTAATCCATCTACTTCGTAGTCAAGCCGTTCTCTTTTTTTATGCCATTCTTTGATATAATCAAATACCTCTTCAATAGTCCTGCAGAGCCTACTGTGTGGTATGATCTTGAAACCACTCTGCCCCAATCTCTGGAGTGTCTGAAAATGTGAAGGGTAGTTGCTCCCGGGCTGCTGAGGTATTGTGTGAATAAATACATCCAGACTCCGCTTTACAACTTCTTTAGGGTCGAGCAACTTCAGTGTTCCTGCGGCAGCATTTCTCGGGTTAGCAAATACTGGAGCACCTGCCTTTTTTCTCTCTCGATTCAACGTATCAAAGGATTTTTTGGATAAGAAGACCTCTCCCCGCACTTCAATATTCATAAGTTCTCTATCATCGCTCAGTATTGTCAGCGGAATTGCCTTGATTGTCTTTAGATTCTGAGTAATATCATCGCCATGAACTCCGTCACCACGCGTTGCTCCAAGGATAAATTTCCCTTTTTTGTAGTGTAACGCAACGGCTACCCCATCTACTTTTAGAGTTACCTCATAGGTTGCTTTGCCACTCAAACTCTTCTTCACTCGCCTATCAAATTCCCGTACCTCGTCTTCAGAATAGGTATTATCGAGACTGAGCATCTTGATCCTGTGTTCAATGGTCTTGAATTCTTTTAATGGCTCGCCACCAATTCTCTGGGTTGGCGAATCAGGAGTAATGAATTGAGGGAACTGGTGTTCCAATTCGTCCAGTCTCTTATACAATCTATCATATTCATAGTCCGTGATAACCGGTTGATTCAGAACATAGTATTGATAGTTGTGGTGATTAATCTCTTTTCTGAGGCGCACAATTTCCTTCTTGGCTTGAGCAGTCTTCATCGAATAATTATATATATCCTGAATAATGAGTCAATGTCAACGGATTTTTCTCATTACATACGATATATCGTGCCTTTGAATCGCTGTCTATTAATTCAATCACTATAATCAGAAATTTTTTGTTTCTTTCAGAAATCTCATAGAGAGATTTGAAAAAATAGGTGTTGACATTTTTCTTTATTTTTATAAACTTATTGGATGCCCAAAGGGGTTGATTTTCTGGTTATTGGATCAGGCATTGCGGGATTAACGTTTGCTACGAAGGCCGCAAGACTGGGCGAAGTGCTCATCCTCACCAAGAAAAGGAAAGCCGATTCAAATACCAATTATGCTCAAGGTGGTATTGCCGCTGTATTTGGCAAAGACGATTCATTCGAGAAACACATCAACGATACAATGAATGCCGGCGAAGGCCTGTGTCATGGCTCTGCTGTTGAGATAATGGTGAAGCAAGGGCCCAAATTAGTGCGAGAATTATATGACATGGGTTGCCGTTTTTCGATCAATTCCAAAGGAGAATTTGACCTCGGCAGAGAAGGTGGTCATTCAAGACGGCGCATTGTCCACGCGAAAGATCACACGGGTTATGAGATTGAGAGAGTTCTTCTCGAAGAAGCAAAGAAAAACGGTGTAACCATTAGTGAGAACGAAATAGCGCTCGATTTGATTATCAGAGAAGGAGAGTGTTTAGGTATATACTACTATGATGCAAATACTCAGCACGTCGATGTCATTTATGCCGATGCAACTATCATGGCCACTGGTGGCGCAGGACAGGCATATTTGCACACAACCAACCCTCCGATTGCTACTGGGGACGGTATCGCAATGGCATATCGTGCAGGTGCTCAGATTGCCAACATGGAATTTGTGCAATTTCACCCTACGGCAGTATACAATATCAAGATAGATGGTCGTTCATTCCTTATTTCTGAAGCGGTAAGAGGCGAAGGAGGTATATTAAAGACAAAGGATGGCACTCCTTTTATGCAGAGATACAGCCCGGCTGGTAATCTTGCACCGCGAGATGTCGTTGCAAGGGCATGTGTTTCGGAAATGTTGAGAAGTAATTCTCAATATGTGCTGCTCGACATTTCTCATCGTAAGGCCGATTACATAAAAAACCGTTTTCCAACAATTTATGAAACGTGTTGTCGTTGGGGTATTGACATAACACGCGAACCAATACCAGTTGTACCTGCAGCACATTATATCTGTGGTGGTATCTTAGTAAATTCCTGGGCAGAGTCTTCAATAAAAAAACTTTTCGCACTCGGTGAATGTGCATGCACAGGAGTGCACGGAGCAAATCGGTTGGCTTCAAACTCTTTGCTCGAGGCACTTGTTTTCGCAACAAGAGCAGCCCAGAGAGTCAAAACTATCAAGCATATGAGAGTAACTAAACACGCAGAGCGAAAGAAGACTTTGAGACCAGGACCCAATCTTAGGTTGCCAATAAGGGAATTGATGAATGCGTACGTCGGTGTCATTAGAACAGAAGGAGGCTTGAGAAGAGCACAGGAAACAATCAATGCTTTTTCACAAAAGTTTGGTGACGGTATACACATCATAAATGCAGAGTCACGTAATCTAACCAATGTGGCAACGTTGATTGTAGAATCAGCACTCATACGTAAGGAATCACGCGGCCTCCACTATATAGAAGAGTGTCCACAGAAAGATAATAAATTCCTCAATGATACGGTAATAAGAGCGAGTCGGTGATTTAGGCAAGAAACTTGATGTGACCCTGATATACACACAATATTCATCGTATTTACCTGCCATACTGTATGGCGGAATCAAAGAAGGAAAGGAGAATGGAACAAGGAGAGATTGAAGTATTATTAGAACTTGGCCAGTCATATCTTTTGAACAAAGAGTATGATAGCGCTATAAAGAAATTTAGTGAGGCATTGAAAATAAATCCTCATGATCCTGAGTTATATTATTATTTAGGATTAGCATATGAGGGAGCAGACAGGAAAGAAGAAGCAGTCAAAATGTATGAGAAGACCCTTGGTCTTGACAAGACGTTCAATAATGCTGAGATGCGACTCACTGAACTGAAGAATGCCATAGAGAAAAAATCTAAGGAGTAGATTTCAGAAAAAAGTGCGATGCCCTCGATGTGGTCATAAAATGAAAGAGACAAAGGGTACACACCATAAGAAGAAGAAGTGGATATGTCCATATTGTGGACGCATCCGTTTTACTAATCTAAAGAGCAAAGCTAGGTAAGTATTGACAATATTGGAATTTTAGCTATTATTGACTTATAAAATGGATACACACTACTCAATACTCGGAGTTTCAGTGAATAGTACTACAGAGGAGATCAAGCGAGCTTACATTAGGTTGGCTCAGAAGTATCATCCGGATCATTTTACAGATGCAGAGGAAAAAACAAAAGCACACGCCCAGTTTTCCAAAATTACCGAGAGTTATCGAGTTCTCTCTGATGAAAAGCTACGCAGTGAATACGATAAGTCACTAGAAACAGGAATCAAACCCAAAGAGAAAGCCCAAGAAACCCAAGCAAAGAATGCCTTTAAAAGGGCTTTAATATTCTTGAAACAGAACGATCCGTGGCGTGCGGTGAATCTGCTGAGAATCGCCTGCCGCTATCAGGCACAACCGCTCTATCTTTCATACCTGGGACTTGCTCTCGTGTATACAAGGCAGTATCAACAGGAGGGGTTTGAAAAACTTAATGAAGCAATAAAACAATTGATGTTTGATCCTATTTTGTACGTGAATCTTGGTTTGGCATATGAATTTCTGGATAAAAAATCTGAAGCATTAGAGGCATATTATGAAGCACTCAACTGGAATAGCAATAATCAAGCCGCGAAGAAAGGTGTTGAGAGACTCCAGGAAAAGAAAAAAGGATTCTTCACAAAATTGTTTGGTGGAGGCAAATGAGAAAAACCAAAATACTCACTGAACTTGAGAGTTTATGTAAGAAGCTCGCGATACTCGTGAAATATGACAGATTTTTTGGGCGCGGAGGCTATTGTCGATTAAGAGATAAATCATACTTTATCATAAACGAAAGACTCTCCAATGAGACAAAGGAACAGATATTCATAAACGAACTCAAGTCGATCAATCTAAACATCATCGATCTGCCGGCATCATTAAGAGCATTATTCAGAAGAAAATGATGTGGATATTCATACTTGTCTTCATCGGTATTTTTTTTTGGCTGACGAATCTGAAAATTCTGATTCTCTCGAGAGATTGGCCACTGATTCTGATTGTGCTTGGTATTCTCAATATATGCAGTATATTCTTAGGTCATAAAAAAGAGAATATTATCAGAGATTTAGAAAAAGGGAAAATATCTGTTCAAGAAGCAGAGAGAAGACTGGAGAAGACGCACTAGTCACTACCTCTCATCTCTTATCTCTCCTACCAATTCTTCAATAAGATCCTCAAGGGTAACAATGCCAAGAATACGATTATTTTCACCACGCACTATTGCCATATGTTCTCCTTTTTGTTTCATTGTAGAGAAGATTGACATACATCGTTCATGTGCGTTCACATAAAATGGTTTTCGCAGTTTTATACTGCTTGTGTAAAAATAATCCTTGATATTAAAAATACCAACGATATTATCACGATTCTTTTCGTACACAGGAATTCGTGTGTAAATTCTTTTATGCTTTTTTGATAGTGCCTCTCGTTCATGACCTTTTTCACAAAAAAATACCGCATCCATAGGAATCATAACATCAGCCACAACTCTCTTTGAAAAATTGAAAAGTCTAGCGGCGAGTTTACTCGCCTTATCTTCATATTCACCCATTGCATAGATTATATCGAGCCTTTTAATCGATTCACCTTTTGTATCACTTCTGAATAAATAAGCTACTGCTTTTGAAATAGTTGCATAAAAATAAATTATCGGGTACGTAATTATTTCTATGTAATAGATTACGATACTGAGATATTTCATTACCATGCTGGGCCGGGAAAGTGCTATTGATTTAGGTATGAACAGACCGATGGTGAGCGAAAAAAGAGAAAGTATGATGGTAGAGAAAACGACACTATTATTGCCAAAATGTTCAATAAAGAACTTCGCAAAGAGTGTCGATGCAACAACGAGTATAAAATTCTCACAGACCAATATTGTCGAGAAAAAATGTTCTGGTCGCGAGAGAAAATAGCTCACGAGTATAGCCCATTTCTTATTTTCTCGCTTCGCTTTCAGAACCGTTATATTCTCTAAACTAATCAATCCTGTTTCACTTGCAGTAAAAATTCCTTGTAGTGCAATGAGTACTAATGGTATCAATAATAAAAACAACATTTTTTCTTTTAGTGTCCTTTTTTCTTGATTAATACCTTCTCGATGATGCGGTCACGAATTTCTTCAATGGTGATTTCGAGATTGCCGACATCGATTTTCTCTTTTTCCTTTGGCATACGCTTACAGTAATTATAAATAAAACCAGATAACCTTTCACCTTCATCAGCAAATGGCTCAATATTCAAGATGCGCGACATTTCTCCTATGTTTATGTCACCTTCAAAAATATATGCATCGGCTTGAATCCTTTTATAGGGAATGTCAGCGAGCTCATCATATTCATCGATAATCTCTCCAAAGATAGATTCTAAGATATCTTCAAGGGTTACTATTCCAGAAAAGCTGCCAAATTCATCGACAACAACACTTATATGGATGCCATTTTTTCTGAACTCGGCTAACAGATTTTCTGCATGCTTTGTTTCATGAACGATGTATGGTTCTCGCATCAATTTCTCGATACTCGCCTCGGAAGCATCTGCATTACTCATATCACTGATAAATACGTCTTTGGCATACAATATTCCAACTACGTTATCTCTTTTGTCGAAAACACATATTCTCGAATGTTTCTCATTTGTAATTATATTTTTAGCATCATCTATGGTTGCATCTATGTCTACGCCAACAACCTTTTGCCGTGGTGTCATAATCTCATTGACCCTGACTTTCCCAAACTTGAGAATCTGATAGCCAAACCTCTCCTCTCCCTCATCGAGCACCTTGAATTTCTTCGCCTCACTGAGCATTAGTCTGATTTCTTCATCTGAAATGACTCTTTGCTCTGCGGCTGGATGCATGGTGATCCATTTCGTAAAAGATTCCATTAATCGCGAAATTGGACTGAAGATATCCGAGATAAAGGTGATTATCTTACCAAATCGTAATGCGAGAAGCTCAGCATTGGCTATTGCTATCGTCTTTGGTGAAATTTCACCAATAATAAGAAGAAGGGAAGTCATGACAATGAATTCAATTATGAAAGACAGTGTTAAATTCATTCTGTATGTAGTAATAATCTTAATGAGTATTATTGCGCCAACAGATGAGGCGCCGATATTTACGATGAGGTTAGCGAGTAATATAGCAGCCAGTGTCTTACCTGGCTCACTTTTTATTTTCTCGAGCGCAGATGCACCCTTTTTTTCTTCGAATATGAGCGCTTTTATGCGAAAACGCGAAAGTGAAAAGATTGCCGCCTCCATGCCGGAAAAAAATGCACTTAATGCGAGAAAGATTATGATCAAAATGATATACAATATGATATTAGGCATTTGATATGTAGTGCAGACATTTTTTTCTCATCTCTTTTTCTCCTTTTTTATCTCGGTGGTGATAACCAATTATGTGGAGTAAGCCATGGACGATGTAGTAGTACAAATCCTCAGGATATTTTACTTTGTCGCATGAGATATAAATCTCTGAGACTTCATCCATATTAAAAGAGATGACATTTGTTGGTCGATCTTTCCTAAAAAACATCTTGTTTAGTTTTCTGAGATAGTTATCACGCTCGATCACAACATTTAGTCGCGGTAATGCATACTTTTCTTCTCTTAATACCCTCTTAATGATAGTCGTAATTTTTCCTTTATTGACCGATGGGCAGTCTGAGCGATTAAAGATTTCTAGCCGCATAGCAAACAGAGAATCAGATAAAGCATTGTATTGTAGTTCTTAAATAAGTGTTGATGTGCGCTATTACGTTGTGAATTTCCTCCTCAAGGCGAAAACAGCTAAAATACACGATGAATATTCAAATCACTGTCTTCTTTTTGACTCCTTAGTTATTCTTCGACAATTCTGGTTTTTTATCTGCTTTTTCATATTCAATACGTGGATGGAAAACACCGGTAAGTACAGATAAGAAGGCGGGTTTTATCTGTTCCAATTCCTGACGGTTTATTGGACATTCATCCAGTTGTCCATCATTGAATTTCTTCTGAATATTCTCTTTCATTATCTTCTGTAATTTAGTGACCGTGATGTTCTTTTCACTTCGTGCTGCTGCCTCTACACTATCAGCGAGCATAATCACCGCAGTTTCCTTGGTTTTTGGTTTAGGCCCCGGATATCGAAATGTCTCCTCTGCCACATCCGTAGACATATGGAGTGCTTTTCTATAAAATAACTCAATAGTTGTTGTACCATGGTGTCGTTCGATAATATTAATCAATTTTCGAGGCAGCTTCATTTTTTTTGCCATCTCCACTCCATCCTTCACGTGTGAGATAATGATTAAGGTACTCATCTGTGGTTTTAACGTATCGTGTGGATTTTTGACTCCAATCTGATTCTCAATGAAATATTCTGGTTTTTTTAGTTTACCAATATCATGATAATATGCACCGACACGTGCAAGAATCGGATCAGCGCCAATAGCTCTCGCTGCTGCTTCTGCAAGACTACCGACTACAATGGAATGGTGATAACTGCCGGGCGCCTCGATTGCCATTTCTTTGAATAGAGGCGAGTTTAGATTTCCAAGCTCTAAGAGTGTCAAGTCTGTTGTGAAATCAAATAGTTTTTCAAACAGGGGCAGGAGGAGAACAAAAAGAACACTTCCGAGAATACTATTTATCATACCTTCTCCGAGATGTAATAAATTTATTTGTCCTTTCAAGAGGTACGCATCTACAAAGAGAATAGCAGCAACATTTGCAGCCGCAATGTATGTCATGGGTCGATAGATAGACAGCCGTGTATTTATAGTCTGTGTTGAAAAGGCAGCGACCACACCACTTACAAAAAGGTAAAGAAAGATAGGTAGTGAATTTAAGGGAATACCAAATAACGATGCAAAAATAATGGCAAATATTATTGCAGTATAAAAATCAAAATAGAGTGCGAATAAGAAGATAAAAAATGAAATTGGAAGTAGATATATAGTATCGGTAACAATCACGATTTTACCGAGAACGAGGTAAATTGCAGAAAGCAATGCAGTAAAATAGATGTGTTTATCACCAAATAGATCAGATTTAGTTGTTCTTCCAATATTGTAGAGAAATAATATGATGGCAAAATACAAAAAATTTCTGAGAAAGAGCGTTTTCGTTATTTCCCATGTTCCGATTGAAATGTATGTTGATTCTAAAGCGCTCAATATTTCCATCGCTTCTTTTGTTACTCTTTTATGTTTCTCGATGATGATTTCTCCTTTGAGTACTTCTCCTTTTGTCTTGGGCACATTGGCGAATACCTCTTCAATTCTCTCTTCAGTTTTCTCTTTGCTAAATATAACATTGGGCTCGAGGAGAAATGCAACTAACCGTTTGTATTCAGCTCTTTCTCTTGAACCGGCAAGACTCTCGGCCTCGGAAACAGAATATAATCTGTCAATAGATTCTACCATTTCTTTGTCACCACTCACTATTGTGATGATTCTAAATTCAGACGGTTTCGCATCGGTAATACCTGCTGCATAGAGGTCCATCAAAGTTCTCGAAATCCTTTCGAAAATATTCATGGAGTTATTCTTGATGAGATATTGAATGACACCTTCATCAACTGCATATTCTTTCTGGACAAAATAAACAAGAGAGTCCATACCGATATTTTTTACCC
>Ga0209636_10003604_pt1 | contig 15793 bp, 12 predicted proteins | sample DeeMarSWOR152_54_FD_187464 | JGI IMG/M metagenome (GOLD analysis project Ga0209636, IMG submission 187464) | Marine sediment microbial communities from White Oak River estuary, North Carolina - WOR-1-52-54 (SPAdes) (version 2) | ecosystem: Environmental > Aquatic > Marine > Intertidal zone >...
CCAAAGAACGCATCTTTTGTCTTGATGGACATGGACCTTTGATATATTGGCCCAAAATATATATATCAAAGAAAGCTTGGGATGGGCTGAACTCAGAACTTAAAGATGAGTTAGAAAAGATGCAAACCTGGAAAGATTATTGGGCAGCATATGGTAGGTGCCAGGTAGGATTTTTCCCTGGTTATGCTGAATCTTGGAAGGCACACTATGGCGCCACGTCTTACCGATTATTGATTGGTTTAAAGAAGTTATTTGACCCAAAAAATGTGCTTAACCCAACAAACCTTCCAGAAGAGGGCGATTAATGAAAAAAATTAATTTTGAGCAAGACATTGAAGAATGCGATGGATGCCTGATAGGGAGTACTGTTTGCCCAGTTTTTGAAAGTTATGGAGATCGTGCACTTTATACTAACACTGGTGTAGGGCTGATGGCGGGAGCATATCATGTGGAGAAATGGGGGTTGAAACCGACTGAAAAGTTCATCCAGTCAACCTATGAGTGCACTAATTGTGGAGCATGTGAACTGGTTTGCCCTTACTCTTTTAACGTTGTAGATTTAATCACATATATACGTGCCACATTGGTGGAAAGAGGCTTGGTACCCAAAACCATTCAGGAAGCACTTAGAAGCACATTCAAACATGGAAACCCCTGGGGAAGGTTACAGAACAGGAGGGACCAGTGGGCCGAACAGTTGAATGTTAAAAGATTCTCCAACACGTTAAAACACGACGTTCTGCTCTATGTAGGGTGTACCTCATCGTACGACACGAGATGTCAGGAGGTGGCTAAATCTATAGTTGCAGTGTTGAACAAGGCTGAAGTTGACTATGGAATTTTGGGTGATGAGGAGAAGTGTTGTGGGGACCAAGTCCTTAGGATGGGGGAGGAAGGGTTGTTCGAGATGCTTGTAGAACAGAACATAGATTTGTTCAACAAGTATGGTATACGTAGGATCGTGACTCTGTCGCCGCATAGCTACAACACGTTTAAGAACGACTATCCCTGCTTGGGAGACAATTACCAAATTCAACACTATTCACAATTACTATCGGAGTTGATAGATAAAGGAAAATTACGTCCTTCAAAACGAATGGATAAGGTGGTCACATACCATGATCCCTGCTTCCTCTGCCGTCACAACGATGTTTGTAAGGCACCTAGGATAATTCTGGAGGCAATTCCAGGGTTAAAACTGGTTGAGATGCCTAGAAACAGGAAGGATAGTTTCTGTTGTGGAGGAGGAGGCGGAAGGATGTGGATTGACGAGAAGTCAGAGGAACGCGTTTCAACGATAAGAGCCAGAGAAGCCGTGAGTGTAAACCCGGATATAGTAGCTACGGCATGTCCATTCTGCCTTGTAAACTTGGAAGACGGAATCAAAACCTTAGATAAACATGGAGATGTTATGGTCAAGGACATTGCAGAGCTGGTAAATGAAGCCACCTAAAAACCTAAAATAGAATGCGCACTCCTGAAAAAGACAGAAGTTTTGCCATTACAGGCAGAATGTAAATCCTAGTATTTTACACGGCAATGATTTTTGGGCAGTGAAGTGCTTTAGATCGTCTATTTCATGTTGAGTACAGATCAGGCTTATCAAAGTGGGTGAATGAACTTTTTCTAAAAAGGTTCGAGATAGCGACGTGCACTGAGGACTCTTGAGATGCCAGCGTTTCAGTGAAGAAGGGGGTTCAGTTTCGGGAAGATCGTCTTTATGAAGGCGAACGCATACAAGATAAAAAAGGCTTCATTCTGGCTAACGTTTAGCATACCCTGGCAACTTCTTCCGACGATCTTCGAGTGTGCCTAATCGAAAACATTTTTAGTAAATCTGAATAAATCAAAGTTTGCACAATAGCAGTGTTATGGAGAAATTGGAATATGAGAAAAACGGTAGTCAGAAGAGATCTGATAGATGTCTCTAAGGCAAGAGCGGCTCCAACGCTTGTGATTAAGGGAGGAAAGCTAGTTAACGTACACACGACTGAGATATACACTGCGGATATAGCAGTGAATGGAGACAGAATAGCCTACGTTGGAGACGCGAAAAAACTGAAAGTCACAGGTAGAACAAAAGTCATAGATGCAAAAGGCAAGTATGTTACACCCGGATTGATTGACCCTCACATACATCTCTATCATGCTCAATTAAACATGACGCAAGTTGCCAGAGCATTACTGCCTCGCGGAACCACCACGGTGGCAGAGGGTTTCTACGCCATAGGGATAGTATTAGGTGTCCAAGGAATTAAGTTCTGCTTGGAAGAGATCAAGAAGACCCCTTTGAAAATCGTATTCCTCATTCCAGCACTTGCGTACTACCAAAACAAGGACCTCGGGTTGCCCAAGACTCCTAAGGCTCCAAGCTTCAACGATTTTCAAGAAATGCTGGATTGGCCTGATTCTCATGGAATCGAAGAAGCTCCATACACTCCCATATTGAACAAGGAGCAAGACGCAATAAGCCTAGCTGAGAAGGCGATAAGACAAGGGAAGATAATAACCGGACATGCATGCGGACTCAGTGGAGGAGGACTGAACTCATACATAGCTATGGGAGCCTCCAGTGATCATGAGTGCGGGACTAAAGAGGAAGCCTTGGAGAGAGCACGACTAGGAATGCGAGTGATTATGCGTCAGGGGTCCGCAGCAAAAGATGTGACCGAAGTGGTAAAAGCACTTACAGAGTACAACATTGATGCCCGATACTTTTCATTCTGCGCTGACGTGGCATCCACGCTCAAGATTGTTAGAACCGGACATATAGACGACTGCATTCGGGTGGCTGTATCCAACGGCCTCAACCCCTTAACGGCGGTTCAAGCTGCAACGTTGAACGCTGCAGAAACACTGGGAATGGATCATGAAATCGGTAGTATTGCTCCCGGAAAGATAGCTGACATCCTTCTACTTGATGATTTGTCCAGTTTCAAGATATCCATGGTAATCGCAAACGGCCAGCTTGTAGTGAGAGAATCAAATTTCCTCGTTGAACTGAAGTCTCCTGAATACCCGAAGTTTATGTATAATACAGTCAGATTCCAAAGGACTCTTGAGCCAAAAGATTTCGAAATAAAAGCCCCCAAAGGAAGGAAGGAAGTAACTGTTCGAGTCATAGGCGTTATGGATGGGACGCTTATAACTGAAGACAGAAGAGCAACCATAAAGGTTGAGAATGGTGTTTTACAGCCAGATGTCGAGAGAAGTCTGCTCAAAATCACGATGGTTGATAGGTTCCGTCTATCTGGTAGAGTAGGAAAAGGTTTCGTTCAAGGATTAAAACTAAAATGGGGCGCTATTGGCACTACATATACACCAACCACCGAGAACCTCATAGTTCTCGGTACAAATGATCAGGACATGTGCTTCGCAGCCAACAAGATCGCTGAAATGGGTGGTGGACACATTGCTGTCAGGGATAGGGACGTACTTGCTCAGTTAGAGCTGTCTTTATGCGGCCTTCTGTCAGACGAGCCCTTGGAGATAGTGATTGAAAAACAGAGCAAACTCTACGAGGTGATAAGAGAGATGGGTTGCGAGTTTATCGACCCCCTATCAACATTGGCGTTCCTAGGAGCTGCCCCAGAAATAGGAACACTTAAAATATGCACGAAGGGCATTGTGAACGTTCCAAAGTTTAGGCTGGAACCTTTAATAGTAAAATAGATTGAAAGTTCCTATGCGCGCAGGCTAATTAAATAATTGGTCGATCGGAATCGCATGCCCAAAATTTTCCCCGAGCTTAATGCTTTTGGGGAACTCTTGCTCCTCGCTCTCTTTCTGATTGTAGTTTGGTATCCTGCGCTCTTGGTATAGAATGCTTGTTGTTCGCCTATAAGAGCGCGCGCTTTATGAGGCATTACCTATCACCTCTTTTTATCTTTCAATCCTCTACTTCCTGTACCGGTCTCCTTTAGTATTAAACCGCAGATCGCATCAAACCCTGTCAGAACCGTGCACATAATTACCGCTGAAGTAAATGATCCCGTCGCTGTTGAAACGTAACCTGCTAACAATGACCCAATTAGAGCGCCGAGATATCCGCCAACTAGCATGAATCCACCAGCGGTTGCTGAGTACAATGGTCCTACCAGTTCTACAGGCATTGCCAATGTTATAGGGGCCATACCTCCGATGAGGAACCCGTAGACGATTACCGAAATCCATAGGGGTAAACCTGTCGTTGTTCCCACGAGATAAAGTGCCACACTTGCGATAATCGATGTAACCCAGATGAAAGGCTTCCTTAGACCTACACGATCAGAAATCATAGGTATCATGAAGCTACTTGGGATCATAAACCATGATATCATTGATGCTATTAGCCCGGCCGTAGTTGGATCTATTCCTTTTAACATGAGCATAGTTGGAAGAAATCCAAGTAATCCGACTTGAGGTGCAAGAAGGAATAAAGTTGTTAACATTAAGACCCACATATACTTGTTTTGAAGTACAGTGGAGAGAGATTCTCTAAACGGAACACCCTTGAGTTCTTCTAGCGAACTCATCTGAGGAGAACCAGTTGCCGACTTTGGTCGTTCCTTGGCCAACACTATCCATATAAAAGTCAGTGCTAAGCTAAGAATCCCAATAGCTATGAAGACACCTTGCCAAGATCCAGTCCAAGAGAGTAGCACAGCAGGAATCAAAATTAATGGTAATGACACGCCGACCTCCATACCCGTAAACATGACACCGCTGGCCAGTGCGTATTCTCTAGGGGTAAACCATATACCTGTTATCTTGGGCAGGTTGGGGTAGGCTATGGAGTATCCAACTCCACATAAAAACATAGTTATGGCTAGCGTTGTGAAGTCTGTAGCGAACCCTCTGAGCAGGCCAAATATGGCCATTACTATTCCTCCAATTAAGACTGTTATCCAAATGCCGAAGCGGTCAGCGAACAAGCCGCCAGGAATACATAGTATAACCAAGGATAGGGGAACCAGCGCTATGATGATCCCAACTTGCTCAAAAGTCATAGCTAGATCTTCCATCAGAATTATTATCATGGGTGTGAAACAAAACCAACTCGCTCCAAGAGCAAACAGCATTAGCCATGTTATGGCCGCCATCACCCATCGATAAGATTGAGCTTTTTCACTCATCCTCTAGCTTCCTACTTCAATTAGTTTAATCAATTAGAAAAAACAATTATCTCAAATATATAATTTCGTGGTCAAGAATCTTTCCGATAAATTGTTGACGGAAAATACATGATTCATAATAAAAGCGACTCTTCTCCGGAAATATCTGCAAGGAAGGTCAGCCTAGCATATTACAAAATCTGTGGACTAGATCATAGCGCGCGACCAAAGGTGATTTACTTATTTGAGGTTATCCATGTGATGACCACATTTTTCTGTACAAAGCTCACCACTAAATTTTGATTTTGGAAAAATGATCTCTGATACAAGCGATGAGACATACGTCAAAAGACGAGACCACATATGTTAAAGACTTGAAAGAGAAACTGTCCGATTCTGTCAAGAAGCGCGAATGGGAACGCTTTCATAATCCACAAGATCTAGCAGAATCCATCGGCATAGAAGCTGCAGAGTTGCGTCAGATATTTCAATGGATTTCCAAAAAAGAAGCGCTTGAATACCGTACCAAAAGTGAAAAAATGAAGAAAATAGGCGAAGAATTAGCGGATGTCCTGATTTACTTACTAAATCTTTCTAATGTAATGGAACTCGACATTTCTCAAGTCATTGAAGATAAGATAGAGGTAAATGAGAAGAAATATCCGGCTGATAAGTATAAAAGCAAATTCTGATGATTGAACGTTACAGGTGAGGGTAACGCTTGGAGGGGTCAGAATCGTAGAAATCCCATTTCAAGTTTTCAATTAATTTTATAAGTTTGTCACTTGATCGTAAGACGAGGCTAAGGAGTACATTATACCTCCCCGAAAATAACTAAGTTGTCTATTATTCCAGTCGGCTCTCAGATAGCCTTTAATGAATTTGTGTGAGAAATCCAGCCAAACTGAAAGGGTGACGCGTCCATTCCCTCTATTGGAATTTTATAAGCGTGATGAAGAATCTAGTCTGCATAGACCGGTTTCCAGTTTGTCAAAACACCTCTAAACTTCCCAACTACAGATGAAAATGCCTCATTCCATTGGATAATGGACAAGACTGAGCACGGTTTCGATCGATCTTGCTGCTAAGCTTAACAAAGGGTCTTCCAGTGAGTATCCATCCATTCCATCCTTTTTCATTGAAGTTTAATGCTTATTAAACAGACTTGGACAAAAACTATAAGCTTCCTCATCTAACAGCAACATTAGAGAACCGAAAGCTGGGTGATAATGTGAAAATAAAGGAAAAAGTTGCCGTGATCACTGGAGCAGCATCTGGAATTGGAAAAGCAACGGCTCTGCTTTTCGCTAAAGAAGGCGCTGAAGTAGTTGTAGTGGACATTGATGAAGAAAAAGGTGAAGAAACTGTTAAGAAAATAAAGGAAAAAGGAGGAAACGCTTTCTTCGTTGAAGCTGACGTTTCGAAAGCTGCAGATGCTAAGAAGATTGCAGACGAGGCGGTTAAAAAACATGGTAAGATAGACGTACTGTTCAATAATGCTGGAGTTTTTGCTATAGGTAGTGTGATAGATACCAATGAAAAAAGCTGGGACAGAGTGATTAATGTAAACTTAAAGGGCACTTATCTTTGTTCGAAGTACGCGATTCCCAAGATGATTCAGCAAGGAGAAGGAGTTATAATCAACATGGGATCTTGCGATGGTATCGACGCTGTTGCAAATTCTGCCGCTTATTGTGCGGCGAAAGCAGCGATAGTCCACTTAACTAAAGAAATGGCTCTAGATTTTGCCCACTCTAATATCCGTGTAAACTGCATATGTCCTGGGCCGATCCTTACTAAACCTGCTTTGAAGATGCCCAAATCTCAGCTTTCACTCTTTAATAGACCTGGAAAACCTGAAGAGATCGCAAATGTTGCGTTATTCCTAGCGTCAGACGCAGCATCATTTATTACTGGTTCAGCTATACTTGTTGACGGCGGTTTCATCGCTGGGCGATGTGTAGAGTTTTATGGTTCAAAGTAAATCCAAAAACCAGTTCATTCGCACTAAGACGCACAAAGTACATCGCCTAAAAGAGAGTACGACACCAAACATAACGGGAGCCTGTTCAGCCGTTTTACCGAAAGCGTCCCCTTGTGAAGCCTATTTTGAAACCACTAGGCCGAAACAAGGACTCTTGATTTTTCAAGAATTAAGAAGTTTATATAAATCTCATGTAATAATTAGTTTGGTTGGTGCAGAATATGATTAATGGAGTAGACCATATAGGAATCGGAGTTAGAAACATTGACGATTCGCTCAGGTTTTACAAGGATTTTCTTGGTTTTAATAACGTAATCTTCGACTATACCGGCAGTTTACCTGGGCTGGATAAGGTAGTAGGCAAACAGAACATCGAAGCTAGAATGATGATGTTAGCACACGAAAACTTCTCCCCGGTTGCCCAAGGAATGATTAAGCTTGTACAGCTTCTTCACCCAAGCAGACCTAGCCGACCAAACATAAAGTATGAATGGAGCAACATCTGCATCGCCGAAGTCTGTATGAACGTTAAAAACATAGAGGAGGTTTACAAGTTGGCAACCGTGGAGAAAGGCTTTAAGCCGGTGCTTCCACCAACATACGCTCTTTGTCCTCCCGGTGAAGAATGCAAGTTTGCATACATTCGAGACCCTGAGGGTATCTTGATAGAGTTTATCGAGTGGCATATGTACAAAGAGTTTGGGGGAACTCCGAGGATTGAAGCTGTGAACCATATAGGTATTGGCGTCAGAGACATGGACAAATCAATGGCTTTCTATAAAGACATTCTGGGATTCGAGGAAGAAGTTATCGGCTACACGGCAAGAATGGACTCGATGGCTCCGATGCTCCCTTCACCAACACCAACAATGAAAGTGAAAATAATAACAAATAAATATAAAGGTGCTTGGATAGAGGTCTACCAACATGTCGAACCATATAAGCCGCCAATCGCTATTCCTCGCTATGGGAACATTGGTCATATGGAATTCGCGATTAATGCTTCAAACATTGAGAAGGTATACGATAAATTGCAGAAAAAAGGTGTCAAATTCATATGTCCACCACAAAAAGTGGATTTGCCCCCCTCAGATGAGTGGAAGTACACATATATGGTTGATGCTGATGGCTTTCTAGTTTCGCTAGTTGAACATTGAAACATAGAAATTCGATTTGAAGATGAACTTCATTGATTGATGATTATAAATCAGTTACGGAACTAGCTGTAGACTTCTAGCTGCGTATCAACTTCTCATGTTAGCGCGACAAGATATGAGTTTTTAATATGCAAGGCTTCCTGGTAGACCACAAGAGATTAATGTATCGGCAGGGTACCTGAATAGTCTTTCATGGCCGCTTGATGTGACAGCAACTTCCTCTTCAATCCTAGCAGCACCTTTACCGTCCCTGGAAGGACACCAGGTTTCAAGGGCAAACGTCATGTCTTCTTGGATTTTGAATGGATGTTCCAGCGAGAATAACCTTGAGATGATCGGTTTCTCCCAGATGCTCATGCCTATGCCGTGGCCAAATTGAAGCAGATAAGCTTCTTCTTCATTTTTGAACCCGAACTCTTCAGCCGCGGGCCAGCATTCTGCGACATCTTTAGTAGTGACGCCGGGTTTAACTACATCCATGGATTTTTTCAGCCATGCCCATGCCGTATCATAAGCTTCAACTTGGGCTTTTGTTGGTTTGCCACAGACGAAAGTTCTGTAGTAACAAGTGCGATAACCGTTGTAGGAGTGCATAATGTCCAAATACACTATATCACCAGGTCGGATTATTCTATCTGAGAAGGTATGGGGGTGAGGTGCGCCTCGAGGACCTGAAACAGAATTTACACATTCAACTAAATCGGATCCAAGAGTGTAGAGCACCTTGTTGGCGACGGCGACTAAATCGTTTTCTCTTACCCCTGGCTTGATGCTTCTAGCAATCTCCTCGTATGCAGCATCTACCATCGCAGCAGCCGTTTTTAGAAGTTCAATCTCGTCTCTTGTCTTGATCATCCTGGCATCTAACATTGCCTGCTGACCATCGACAACTTTGACCCCTTCACCAGTCAATGCCTTTACGAGCGGGATTTCAACAATGTCCACCCCTAATGACATGTCTTCGACTCTGTGTTCTTCTAAGGTTTTTTTAATGGTTCTAGCCACTTTTCTTATGATGCCTACTTCAGGTGGGATAGTCCCTCTCATAGAGCCAACAGCGGGAAAAACTCGATCAGCGATCCATGGACAATTCACTCTTTTGGCTGCAGCAGCAGGATCAAACAAAATGGGATCTGTATCTGCAGGTAGAATACAATGCCTAGTCATTTTGTTTCTGCCCCATTCACCAACATGAGTCCCCGTGATATAACGTATGTTATCAAAGTCAAAACAGAGTAATGCTCCAAGATTGTAAGCTTTCAATTGTTCTTTAGCTCTGAATAATCGTTCTTTGCGTAATCGTTCGTAGTTAACTCTCTCTTCGAAATCGACTCCCATCGTTCCATAACTCATTTTTCCCATCTCTCCTAAAGAGCTTTGATGTTATTATTCCTTGTATAAAAGCTTTGACCTAGAGTTACCTTCAGCCTTTTGGTTAACACGTAAAGCGTGCAAACCCATAAAATGATGTTAGATTGATCGGAGGAAACCACACGTGCTGTGTTAAGAAAAAACTGAACATTGATGTTACTTGCGACTTGCAGGGACATCTGCAATAAAAAAAAGGCGTTCTGATAATCAAACTTTCGCCTTCTCCAAAAAGTGTTAACCTCATAGATTTTGACGAAAACACATCTGAAGCTTTTAGAAAGTTGAGATGCTCCCATGCTGCCGACCTTTCCTGCATGCGTTCAACATTTACTGGATAACGGTTTTTCAACCAGATTACGTAGAAAAACATATAATATCTCTGAAAAAGAATTAGAAGATACGTAAAAACAAGAAAAGGTTAACGAGATGTCCGACCATTTCGAACGTTTATCCGGGAAAACATTAGTTGATTTATACACGAAGATGCTGAAAATTAGAAAGTTTGAAGAGAAAACAGCTGAACTATTTGCCAGAGGTTTTATCCCGGGTTTGGTTCATCTTTACATCGGGGAGGAGGCGGTAGCGGTGGGTGTATGCGCAAACCTTAGAAAAGAAGATTACGTAGTGAGTACCCATCGTGGACATGGTCATTCGATTGCAAAAGGAGGAAACGTGAAGAGGATGTTCGCTGAATTGCTGGGTAAAAAAACAGGTTATAGTAAGGGCCGTGGCGGATCTATGCACATGGTTATTCCAGAAATTGGCGTTATATGTTCTAGCGGAATAGTAGGCGCAGGAATTCCCATAGCCACCGGTTTGGGTTTAGCGATAGACGTGAAACAGACAGACCAAGTCGTAGCCTGCTTCTTTGGCGACGGTGCGTCCAACACTGGCACATTTCATGAAGGAATAAACATGGCGGCAGCTTGGAAGCTTCCAGTAATCTTTGTGTGTGAGAACAATTTGTACGCGATATCCGTTCCGTTTAAGAAAGTGACACTCGTCAAAAATGTAGCTGACAGGGCTGTCGCGTACGGCATACCAAGCGTTGTCGTTGACGGGATGGATGTGATTATGGTTTATAAAGCTGTTCAAGAAGCCGTTAGGAGATCAAGAGAAGGAGAGGGACCAACATTGATAGAGTGCAAGACTTACAGGTTCAGAGGACACTATGAAGGTGACCCCAAGAAGGGAGGGACTTACAGAAGTGAAGCTGAAATGTTGGATTGGGAGAAGAAGTGCCCCATCACCAACTTTAAAGCAAAATTAATTCAGAAAGGTTTTTTTACTGAGAATAAAGCTGAGGAAATTACACAAAAATGTATTAAAGAGATAGAAGAAGCTGTGGAATTTGCTATGGAAAGCCCGTATCCTTCACCTAATGAGATTCTAGACAACTTATTCGAATAGTATCGAAAAGCGAGGTCATATGATGAGGGAATTAGACTTTTCAGCAGCAATAAATGAGGCTTTAAGACAAGAAATGAAAAGTGATGAAAGCGTCATTGTCTTTGGCGAAGACGTGGGGTTCTTTGGTGGACTTTTCAAGTGTACAGATAGTTTACAAAAAGAGTTTGGGAAAAAGAGAGTTAGAGACACACCAATTTCAGAAGGAGCTATCATAGGAGCAGCTGTTGGTGCAGCCTTAGGTGGATTAAGACCAGTAGCTGAATTACAATTTATTGATTTCGTTGGCTGTAATGGTGCAATGGATCAGATATTCAACCAGATGGCGAAGATGAGGTATATGTTTGGCGGCTCTTTAAAAGTTCCCGTTGTCGTTAGAACGCCGTGCGGTTCACGATACCCCGTTGCTGCTGGTGCTGCACATCATTCTCAGAGTCTTGAAGCATGGTTTATGCATGTTCCAGGGTTGAAGGTTGTTATGCCGTCTACACCTTACGACGCTAAGGGATTACTAGTAGCGGCGATCAAAGATGAGGATCCTGTACTGTTCATTGAGCACAAGCTTTTGTACTATATTCGTCGTATGCCAAGTCTACGCGAGAAGTATCCAAGCATAACCTGCCATGTTCCAAAAGAAGAATACGTGATTCCATTTGGAAAGGCAGACGTTAAAAAGGAGGGCCAAGACGCAACGGTTATTGCTACAATGATGATGGTTCACAAAGCACTGAGTGCGGCGAGCCAACTGACTAAAGAAGGTATCAACATAGAAATAATAGATCCACGTACGCTAGTTCCACTCGATAAGCGAACAATAATAAACTCCGTAAAGAAGACTGGTAGAGCTATAGTCGTCTCTGAAGATTGCAAGACAGGTGGAGTTGCCGCGGAAATAGCTTCAGTTGTCATAGAAGAGGCATTTGACTATTTAGACGCACCAATCAAGCGTGTTTCAGGTTTGGATGTTCCGATACCTTATAGTCCTGTTCTGGAAGCTGTAGCTATTCCCCAAGAGCAAAATATTATAGAAGCTGTAAGAGAGACTGCTGGCAAATAATATCCATTAACTGGTGATGAGATTATGGTTACATATGTCAAAATGCCCAAACGAACCTTGACTATGGAAGAGGGAATTGTAGGGAAATGGTACAAAAAAGCTGGAGACGAAGTAAGAAAAGGAGAGCCTATCTGTGAGATAGAAACTGAAAAGTCAGTTGATGAGCTAGAGGCGCCAGAGTCTGGTATACTGCGGAAGATTATTGTTCCAGAAGGGTCAGTTGTGAAAGTAAACCGAGCAATAGCCATCATAGCGGAACCAGACGAGCTCTTGTCTGAGGAAGAGGTGCCAGTTGAAGAAGTTGTGAAAATTGAAAAAGCCGAAGTTGGTAAAAGGGAAGAGAAGATGAAAACTTCTCCTATCGCTAGGAAACTGGCTCAAGAACACGGGATCAACTTAGAAGAGATTAGAGGTACAGGACCGAATGGTAGAATAGTAAAGGAAGACGTTTTAAAGGCAATTCAAAAAGTTGAACGAGTAAAGGTTGTACCGTTAACCCGAATGAGAAAGGTTATAAAAGAGCGCTTGTCTTATAGCCTGAAAACAGCACTTCATGTTCCTCTGACAATTGAAGTAGACATGACCCGTGCCGTTGAGCTTCTAACAAAATCTCGACCCGAAATAGAAGATGTGCATAATGTCCGTCTTACAATCACCAGCATCTTAGTCAAAGCTGTTGCCAGAGCCTTAGAAGGTCACCCAATATTAAATTCAAGGTTTGAAAATGAGCAGATAGTAATTCCAGAGGACATTAACATTGGTGTAGCAGTAGCCATTGAAAAAGGCCTCGTTGTTCCAGTAATCCATAACGCAAACAAAAAATCAATTATTGAAATCGCGAAAAAAACAAAAGAACTGGCTAAGAAAGCCAGAGAAGAAAGTCTGTCAACGGAAGAGAGCACTGGTGGAACATTTACTGTTTCGAATCTTGGAATGTTCGGAATAGATCTTTTTGCACCGATAATTAATCCTCCAGAAAGTGCAATACTTGGCGTTGGACGAGTAGTGAAGAAGCCAGTTATCCTAAATGGCAAGATAAAGGTAAGATCATTGATGACGTTAACCTTAGTATTCGATCACAGAATTATGGATGCGGTGGTTGCAGCTAAATTTCTACAAACATTAAAAGGAATTCTTAAAAACCCTAACAATCTCTTTATAACTTAGTACCCCACTTTGTTGCGCCGTCTAGTTGATATTTTATCTAACCAAAACCTTTGCGTGCAGCTCGATGAATCCAAATTTTATAACTCTTTATTGGAGCAAAAAAACGCGCGACAGATACGTATTTAAACTTTATCCAAATACTAATTCTTTGTGATCAATATGGAAGAATGGCAAACACTTGTTGGGCAGCTAAGCAAACAGATAAAACCTGCCACGTACCCTTTAGCAATTAGGTTTTTTAAACGAACAGAAGATATACCTGAAGGAATGCGAAGACCCAAGGTAAAAGTGATCGGTTGTAATCTTTTCAGCCTTGCAAGGCTTCACGGTTTGTCGCTAGTGGCAACTTTAAATGATATAGCTTGTTCAGCGATTGCCATATTTGGATTCATCGAGTTTTCCGAAGATTTCGTTAAATGGTATTCCGACTTCCTCGGGAATCATTATGCCAAGACACATGAGGTGGCTGAGAAGAGCATAAGGAGTTTACCTCGAATTGATTTTGGAAAGTTTTCAGCGATAACGGTTTCTCCCCTGGAAAAAACCGAGATTAAACCAGATCTAGTCATGGTTTACGTCAATCCGGCCCAAGCTAGCCAAGTTCTTCTAGGATTATACAAGAATAGTGATGATGGGTTGAGTTCAGAATTTACGATTGGTGAACCTGGATCTACTTGCTCTTATGGTATCGCGAAAGCATATAACACAAAACAGATGCAACTGGTTGTTCCCGGAACAGGCGACAGAAAGCACGGACTAACTCAAGACGATGAGTTAGCAATTGTTGTTCCCATAGAGAGGCTCTCGGACGTTGTGAGTGGAATTGAAGAGTCATGGAAAGCTATCGGAAGGAGCTACCCTGTTCCAATGAGACTTGAAGTATCACCGCCAATAGATGAATACCAGAAAGGCCTATCTAGATTTCGCGGATAGACTTCTCATTTAAAAGCTCATCTGCACTCAGAGTCTGTTAGAATCATATGTATTTATCTCTTCTTGAGCGCATAGATCACCGATCGCACTCTCCTCAAATTCACCCGATGTACCTTCCAAAAATAAGTGCTGAACCGAGCATGGATTTCAAGTCAATGCCTTCTCTTTTAGGGTTTACACGAAAAATCCAACGATTTTTTGCATCGAAACTTATTGATTGACAACTGTAAAAAGCGAGTATTATTTTGATGAAATATGAATTGTGTTTTACTCATAAGCTCTTTCTCTGAGACCGATTTAGCGAACCATTATTCTTCTTTCAACCCATAGACTTGATAGATTACTCTTAAGTTTCCAAACCCCCTGATCCTATACGTATTATCGCAACCTTTGGTTTTGCTCGACTTCGAGCTACTAGGAATTACAGGGTTAATCATAATCGGTCTAACAATTATCTTCGTCATTCGTTTTTTCGCATTACTTACTGCAACTCTTTTTGCCTTTATAGTTTGGTTTCTCACAAGAAGCCCTTGGTCAACAGGTCCTCGATTTGTTGAGTCAGCAGTTAGTTTCGTTTTGCCATATCTTCAAGTTTTTCAGTGTTAAGGGTAACGTGTTGTTGATGCTTATGCTTGGTTTTGTGTATAGTTTTTAGCTATTTTATCGATCTTGGCGTAAAATCCTTTTCCAAGACGATTTTGACGGATTCTATGTTGAACTAGTTATTTATGGTCAAGATTTTTTCTTGCAGATCTGGAGCATATCATCTTCAGTTGCAAGTCTCGCAACTTTACTTTTGGAAGTTTTTTCTTTACATTTGTCGAAACCCTTGTTTTTGGAATGATACACAAGGCTAGGTCTTTCTTTAATTTTGTAAAACAAGTAGTCCATAACCCATCGGTAGCTCATCGCTTTCCCCTCGGCCATTTCGTAAACTATCTTTCCAGGTTCAACCCCTTCGCTGAAGTACACCTCTCCAAGTCCTTCTAACATCTCACTTTTCTCTTCAGCTGATACATACCTTCTGCACACATTGCTTACCAGTCTCGCTATAAACTTCTCGTTCACAGTTTCAATATTTTTAAGCCTTATTTTCTGCCAATTCTCGTCTACAGTAAAGTGGTGTCTCCTTTTTATTATCTTTCCATGTTCCAAACATTTAAGCGTTGGACCTATATGCCCCACGTGCTAATTGTCCAATAACCGAACACTCAGGCAATATTACAAGGAAGTAGATGTTCCAGTGGATAGAATCTTTTTCTATTATGCTCTTCCCACAGTTTTGAGAAGCCAGATATAACCTAAGATGAAACGAAAAATATAATCTCTTTCACACACGTTGGTTTCTATTCCAAGCTCGGCGCGGTTGCGCCTAGACTTATATAGTCTTCATTAACCCAAAGCTTTAAAAGGTCTCTAAATTCATCTCCAACCTTGCCTCCGCCAGTAATCTCGCGCGGGTTAGGTTGAATAATGAAGTTTTATCAAATTGCGCTGTTCGTTCTTTAGCTCTTCTGTAAATTGACGGACTTTTTATCAAGGAATTTTTGAGTTCCTCCGCGTCAAACATTACTGAAGGCTTTTTCTTTCTATTTTAGCCTTAACGTCTGCGTTGAACCCCAAA
>Ga0209636_10003605_pt1 | contig 15790 bp, 16 predicted proteins | sample DeeMarSWOR152_54_FD_187464 | JGI IMG/M metagenome (GOLD analysis project Ga0209636, IMG submission 187464) | Marine sediment microbial communities from White Oak River estuary, North Carolina - WOR-1-52-54 (SPAdes) (version 2) | ecosystem: Environmental > Aquatic > Marine > Intertidal zone >...
AACTTCCTCAGGGATGCGAAGGTCAACCACATAGGCGCTGGAACAAGTGAAGTGATGAGGATGGTCATTTTCAGACAGGGACTACGAACTATGAAGGATGAATTGAAGATGCCATATCGCCAAATGCATCCCAAACTTGGCGTTCCAATTTCGGTGACAGAACCAGCAACAATGGTTGAGATCAACGAGAAAACTGTACTTGAAATGCTTGCTGAAGACTATCGTGTCAACCCTGGACTCTATATGAACCGAAGCGATATGAAAGGAAGACTGCACGGCGTAAACGACGAGCAACTTGACAAGATTTTGGTGTCATTAGAAACCCAAGGTCTTGTGAAAGCATATAGAGGTCGCCAAGGAAACATAGCGCTTGCGAAGGCGACATACAAAGGACTAAGAAAAGCTAGACCGCTCACGTACTACAAATGGTTCCCAGAATGGGTAAACAAAAAACACCTTTTCTGATTTTTGTCCATTAATCTGATGAAGAGAAGATTGATCAAATAGCCGGAATTTGACTGTTCCCTCATGGTTTTGAGTTTGTTTGTGCAGTAATCTTATTATGGAATTAATGTGTATCAGCGTTGGAGGAGCATGCGATGAATGTTGCGATTGTGGGAGTAGGTCAGACTCCATTTTCTAGGAATTGTGGGATTAGCATCCGAGAGCTGTGCTTTGATGCTTTCAGGGAGGCTCTTGAAGACCTTAATTTGACGCCTAAGGAGATAGATGCTTCCATAGTTTGTTCTGCTCCGGAGTATGATAAGCAGAGAAGTCCGGCTGGGCTGATATCTGAGTATCTTGGTTTAAATCCCCAGCCGACTTTTTATGCTGAGTCCATTTGTTCTTCAAGCAGTACTGGAGTAAAAGTTGGGTACAGTTTCATAAAATCTGGGCTTCACGACATAGTTGCAGTGATAGGTTTCCAGAAGATGTCAGAAATATCCTCGGCAGAGGTTCAGGAAAGGATGGGTAGAGGTGCAGACATTCAGTGGGAGTCGCCTTTTGGCACTATGATGCCGGCTGGTTATGCTATGTATGCTCGGGCTCATATGCAGAAGTATGGAACCACTGAGGAGCAACTGGCAAAAGTCAAGGTTAAAAGCGGGAAATATTCGCTCGTAAATCCCTTAGCTATGTTTCGAAGAGCGGTGACTGTGGATGAATGTTTGAAGGCTAGAGTTATAGCAAGCCCGTTAAAGATGTTTGATTGTTGCGCAAACGCTGATGGCGCTTCATGCGTGATTATGGCAAGTGAAGAGAAAGCCAAGAAGATAACGGACACTCCGGTTTGGGTGGCAGGAATAGGCGCTGCAAGCGATACCTTGTCTACCACGAGTAGAACCAATTTGACTGGTCTCGACTGTGCAATTGAAGCCGGGAACCAGGCTTACAAGATGGCTCACATAGAACCAAAGGATGTGGATGTAGCAGAGGTGCATGACTGCTTTACGATAGCCGAGATAATGGCATACGAGAACCTAGGGTTCTGCAAACCCGGTGAAGGCGGCAAACTGATAGAAGAATCACAGACGTATATTGGAGGCAAGATCCCCGTGAATGTTGATGGAGGACTGCTGTCCAAGGGACATCCAATAGGCGCGACTGGTGGTTCTCAGATTAGAACGATTGTGTTGCAGCTTCAGGGAAGAGCTGGCAAAACTCAAGTGGATGGGGCTGAAGTCGGTCTGGTTCATAATATTGGTGGGATTGGGTTGTATGGAAATGTGACGATATTTAAGAGGTGATGTTTGTGAGTTTTGGCAAGTTTGGGAAGATAGGTTACGTTTCAGAGACTAAAGTGGCGGATTTTATGAAGTACTTAGGGCAAGGAAAGATCATGGCAACCAGATGCAGCAAATGCGGAAAGCTGTACTTTCCTCCTAGGGCTGATTGTCCGGACGACTTGTCAACAGACATGACGTGGCAACCACTAAGCGGAAAATGCAAATTGCTTACGTACACCACGGCTCATTTCGCGCCAACTGGATTTCAGGATGATTTGCCTTACACTATTGCTTTAGCCGAATGTGAAGAAGGCGTGAAAGTATACGCGCTTTTAAGCAAGGACATAAACGGAAAAGAAATCCATATCGGCATGGACCTTCAGCTTGCGCCACTGAGGTTGTCCAATGGAAGAATCACGTACGAGTTGAAAAAGGCTTAAGTTTTGTCTGTTAGAGTATGGATTGGGTGTTTGCATGAGCGGTTATGAATCGATTAAGTTTGGTGTCGAATGTCCTAATTATCCTTGGGAGGTTGTTCGTGACACTGCTTTGTTGGCGGAGAAGATTGGGTTTGACTCTTTTTGGATGCCTGATCATCTTGTGGCTACAGGCGTTCGACGTTGGGATGCTCTGCATGCTTGGAACGCGCTTTGTGCTTTGGCTGTTTTGACGAAGAGGATTAAGCTGGCTACTGGCGTGAGTGACACGTATAGGCATCATCCTGCTAGTTTGGCTCAGATGGCAGCAACGTGCGATGTTTTGTCGAATGGCAGGGCAATTCTTGGAATCGGTATTGGTGAGGCGATGAATTTGGTGCCTTTTGGTATTGCTTATGATAAGCCTGTGGGGAGGACAATTGAGGCGATCAGGATTATTCGGAGGTTGTTTAGGGAGGATTTTATTGATTTTAAGGGGAAGTATTATAGGCTTGAGAGGGCGTTTTTGAGGCCTAGGCCTGCGGTGCCCATTTCGGAGACTGAGTATCGATCTACTGTTCCATTGTTTATTGCTGCAAGTTCGCCGAGGACTATGAGGGTGACGGCTCATTATGGTGATGGGTGGTTGCCTGCGAATTTGGTTCCTGAAGAGTATAAGAGTAATCTGGAGATGATTCGGGAGACGACGAAGAAGTTTGGCAGGGATCCTTCTTGTATCGAACCTGCTCATTTTATGTATGTGGTAGTTGCTGAAGACGCGGAAGTTGCTAGGAAGGCTATGATGTTGACTGGTAAGATGATGTTGCTTTCGAGGCCGAGGATACTGGAAAAAATTGGGTTTGAACCGCCTACTGATGATTTTGAGATGACGTTTAAGCTTGTTTTTCCGCGGGATGGGGAAGCTTGGCTGGCGAAAGCCAAGGAGCTGCCAGACGAGGTTGTTGAAAAGGCGCCCTTCCTCTTTGGAACACCCGACCACATCATAGAAAAACTCGACAAATTCGCCAAGGCTGGATGTCGCCACTTCGTGATGAACTTCCAAGTCTCACCAAGAATACTAAAGGAAACATGCCAACTCTTCGCAAAAAAAGTCATACCTCACTTCAAAGAAAATTAGACCCTCTCAAAGGGAGCGCATATGATTGGTGCAATCTCGCGCGCTCTCAAGTAGCTATAAAGGCTAAGATTCACTTGGCTTGCATGATGCTGCTGAAGGTGAGTTTAGTGCGGGTGGCGTATGCTGTTTTGGTCGGACTGTGCGCTAAGTTTTAATTTTGACTAACTTATCTATGTTTGAGTTGTCATGTCACACGAAGAAAAGAACATAACAGTTCTCATTGAAGACACAGATGCCTTTGGAAGACTGAATTGGCGAGTATACTGTCGTTACTGTGAGCTTGGAGAAGCGGGTTTGCTGAAAAGCTTAGGTTTCAATCAAATGCACTTCTACGAAAAACACAGAATATCCTTCCCTAGAAGGTTCTCAAGGTTCGAGTATCTCTCACAAGTCTTCCCAACAGACTCCATAGATTTCAGAACCGAAATAAAAAGAGTGGGCAAAACATCACTCACTCTCTCACACACATTCTACAAAAAAAGCAAGAAACTACAAAAACCAGTGTTAGCGGCTAAGGCAGAGGTGGTGATAGTTGCATACGACGAGAAAAACCACAGAAAAACTCCGTTACCTAAACAATTGGTGGAAAAAATCAGGCAGATATGTCCCGAAGCTTTTGAAACGTAAAAAAGCTTAGCACTCATGAACACAAACCCTATCTTCTCACTGGTAGTGGGAGATCGCGAAATTTTTCGCTGCGGGTGTTATGGCTGATCTGTACGTGTGTTGCTGAGAGAACTTTATATCAAGAGCCACGCTTAAAGTGGAGACATGGACAAACAACAAATCATTGAAAACCTAAAAAGGATAGTGAAACCAGAACAGATCCTAACAGACCCTGAAGACTTGTACGTATATTCTTTTGAAAAAATCTTTGATAAACAAAACCCAAAGCCAGACATAGTTGTCAAGACCCTTTTGTCTGAAGAGGCTAAGGAAATTCTTAAACTTGCTGCAAAAGAGGGCTTCACGGTTATTAAAAGAGGTGAAATGATCAGTCACGAAAGCATAAGAAAGCCACTGGTCTTACTAGATGATGTATCTGCTCCAGAGCTGAAAATAGCGCCAGCAAAAAGAGGTGAGATAACAGAAATTCTAAAGGAAATCCGTAAGAAAGGGCATGGAAGTCCTAGAAACTTGGCTCTTGCCCTAAAAACCTTGTTCTTGGAGAAAAATCTTGCAAAATGCGAAGAATGCAAAACATGCAGCGGTTACTGCACAGTCGCGTCATCCTTTCAAGGAGTTGAAACGTGGTCCTCAAAAGGAAGAATCCTCACAATGAGAGGTATTCAAAACAAAGAGCTTCCCATCTCAAAAAAGGTCTCTGACATACTGTATACATGCACCGAGTGTGGCTTGTGTTTTGCCCAGTGCTTTGAAGACCTTGAGGTCAATGAAGCCATACTTGCAACTCGACACCAAATCGCAAAAAAAGGATTGGCCCCAGAGATTTTCCACGAAACAGCTAAGAACATAACGAAATTTGGAGATCCAGGAGCTGTTTCTGCTCAACGCCGCCTTTCATGGATAGAAAACCTTTCTTTTCAACCCTTACCTGAAAAAGCTGACGTTTTATATTGGGTTGGATGCATGGTGGCAGAAAGAACTCCGAAAACAGCTAAGGCATTTTTTAAAATTCTAAACCATGCAAATGTGAATTTTACAATGCTTGGGGAAAAAGAGGGCTGCTGTGGATACGTTTTATTGACAACAGGACTTTGGGATGAAGCCAAAAAGGCTGCAAAAGACGTACTTTCAAAAATAGAGAAAACCAGAGTCAATGCTCTTGTTACCCCTTGCGCGGGCTGCTACTACACCTTCAAAAAGCTTTATCCAGAAATCTTGGGAGTTTCACTTCCATGCGAAATCCTCCACTCTTCACAGTTCATCGAAAACCTAATCAATAACGAAAAACTCGAGTTCAAAAGTTTGAATCTCAAGGTTAGCTATCACGATCCCTGCTCTCTTGGAAGACACAGCGGGGTCTTCGAAGCTCCACGCAACATCCTGAAGGCGATACCAAGTCTAACACTTGTTGAAATGCCGCTAAACAGACAACTTGCAAGGTGCTGCGGCGGTGGAGGCGGTTTGTGGTCTTTCAACCATCAGGTTAGCATGAACTCAGCGTACTTGAGGCTCAAGGATTTTCAACCACTAAAAGTTGACATGCTAACAACGGCTTGTCCGCTTTGCCAGATGAATTTTCGCTACACGTCTGCTAGAAAATCGGTTCCAGCAAAAACGTGTGACATAACGGAAATAGTGGAATTGGGACTCGTCTAATGGTTTAGACTGCTGCAAGCATTTTCTTCATCAGATCAGAAAACTTCTCCGCGGCTGCCATCCTCTTTCTAAGGTTTATCGCCGTGGCGTCCAAATACTGCAAAGCCTGGGGTTCGCAAAACTTCACGCAAAGAGGCTCCCCACCACAAAGGTCGCATTTCACAACTCTCCGTGTTTTTGCGTCTAGGCTTATCCCACCGAAGGGGCAGAACATCACGCAAAGTTTGCATCCGACACATAAATCGTAATCTATCAACATGGCACCAGTCTTTTCGTCCCTTTTTATGGCGTGCATTGGACAGACAACTTCGCAAACCGGGGTTTCGCATTGTTGACAAACCATTGGAACGTAAATGCCTGCTGTCTCCCATTTCACAATGTTGATTCTAGCCCTTGCTGGGTTGCAAACCTTCTCTTGATACAGTGAACAAACAGACTCGCAGGTTCGGCATCCAGAACACTTTTCCGGGTTTACAAAAAGGATTTTCTGCATTATTTCTCCTCCTAAACCGTGCTGGATAGCTCCTTGTCAAGTCCTAACCTTTCAAGTGTTTCTTTTTTGGGAAATCCGTTCTGGTCCCAGCCATGCATTGCGTAGTACTCGTCTAGCATTTTTTCAAATTTGTTCCTGTCAATCTTCTTTCCCTTAGCTATTGGAAGTCCTACGGGCGTTGGCTCTTTGAAGTAGCGTTCTGGTAGAGTGTCATCTTTTCTTGCAAAGCCTTCTCTGAGATTGAACATCCTTTCAGTTGTGTAGATTCTTTCACCAACCTCCATCAGTTGGGCTTTCGTAAATTTTAAGCCCGTGGTAAGCTGAATTAGTTTTGCGAATTCTTTCCATTTTGGCGCGTGCACGGCACAGAATACTGTTTGGTATTTACATGTTCCTATGGAGTCTGTAACTGCGTAAAGGAGTTCCTGCCACCACACCATTCGGCTTTTTCCTTCGTAGGACGTATAGTCTGAAGAGACTGGAGCTCCATAGATTTCCTCCAGCAGTTCTTCAGGCAAACCATAAAGGTCTATTGCTGGCCTACTTCTCAGATGGTCTGCTCCACGGGTTGATGTTGCAATTCCCAGAGCCAGACTCGGTGTTGGCCGCTCGTCTGAGTGGAGGTTGCTCATCCCTTTGATTTGTATGGCGTAGTATTCTGAACCTTTGCCGATTTTGGCTATGGCGGGTTTGAAGCCGTCAGCCAGTAGGTTTCCGAACCCTTTTCTATGGGCTATCTGTGTTATCAGCTCGAAAAGAACCGCTTCATCTCCCCACTCAAGTTTTAACCCTACCGTGTCTTTCTCACTAATTACACCCTTTTCATATAGCTCCATGGCCCAGGCAATGAGTCCGCCAGTTTCTAGCGTGTCCAATCCGTACTTGTTTACCATGTGGTTGGCAACGAGAATTGTTTCCATTTTCTTGCAGTCAACCATTGTTCCGAAAGCGCCTAGAGACGTGTATTCAGGTCCTTCTCCGAAAATTGGCGCGTAAGGTCCTTCTCTTAAGACGTATCGGTGTCTGCAATGCAGAGAGCATCCATAGCATCCTGACATTCCGATGGTGTATCGATCCATGTTTTCAGGTTCTAAGTCTTCACCTTCGTCAAGTCTGTTCAACTGAAAATTTCGAGTTCGGATAAGCCCTGTTGTGTTTGTGTTGCTGTAAATGATTAAGCTTCCCCACTTCGACTGAGCCCTCGCCCATCGAGTCTTCATTACCATGTCATTCATTTCCTTGCAATAATCAAGCAATTCGTCGGGATAGCTGAATTCGATGTCCATTGTTCCACGGGTTGCGATGGCTTTCAGATTCTTGGAACCCATAACACAGCCTATGCCAGTTCGGCCAGCGGAATTCTTCATCCCAGTCATTATATTTGCAAAACGAACCAGATTTTCACCGGCAACTCCGACAACCAAACATTTGACTTCCTCGTCTCCGTTATCATTCCTAATCATGTCTTGAGTTTCAAAACTGTCTTTCCCCCAAAGGTGACCTGCATCGCGGATTTCGACGTTTCCGTCACTTATCCACAAATAAACTGGCTTTTCAGCCTTGCCAGAAATCACCAAATGATCGAAGTCAGCCAATCTGAGTTCGGGTGCAAAGAAACCGCCAATGTTGGAGTCGCCAACGCCACCGGTTAATGGAGATTTGGCGGCAATGTCACATCTTCCAGAACCGAGGGCTGGAATTCCGCAAAGCAGTCCTGCTCCGACAAACAAAACGTTCTCAGGGCTTAGTGGGTCTGTTTCAGGCTTAACATGGTTATATAAAAGGTGCATGTCTATGCCTCTTCCGCCCAGATACAGTTGTCTAACTTCTTTGGGAATGGGCTTTGCAGCGATCTTCCCTGTTGTTAAGTTTATGTAGGCTACTTTTCTTTTCCAAACCATGGTGTCGTCAACTACTCCTTTGCCAAACCACGGATTTTAGGCTGATCAGGGCGAGGCCACGAAATGCGATACTTAGTCTTGCAGTAAGGGCACGCGACTTCCTTGACGCCAACATCCACTTGGAACCTTTTAAGGCAGTTTAAACACCTGACCTCACTCATTCTCTAGTTCTCCTGTTCTATCCTCCACCAGCCGGAATTGTAATCATTAAGATATCATCATTATTTAACTTAACGTTCGTGTCCCTTGTGATTCGCCCGTTTATTGAAACAAGAAATTCCAAAGATACAGATCCTGTTTGCGGGTCAACTATTTGTTTGAAATCTCTTCCGTACTTGTTTGCGAGCTTGTCGAGTATATGTTTTAGCGTTGAGTTGGGGTTGATTTTTTTTACGATTTCTCTTTTTCCAACTATTTCCCTAAAATCTGCACACAACACCAACCTTACCCAAATACCCATAATTTACACCATACGACATTCCAAACAGAATTTAGATATTCTTCAAATATAAGCAATATTATTAAGTTTTAAATTCTATAATTTATATAGGAGTTTATTATGGAAATCAGAAGGTTGCAACACATAAAAGGGGGAAGTTTCACGTTATCCCTGCCCAAAGAATGGGTTGAAAAGCGAAAGCTCAAGCGGGGCGAGGAAATAGCTGTTTTAGATGAAGAAGATGGCTCATTGAGGCTTTACCCCATAAAAATGGAACGGGAGGAACCCGCGAAAGTTGTTTTGAGTCTAGAAGATTTCCCTGAAATTAGGGCTCTTGAATACTGCATTGGAACATACTACATACAGGGCAGCAACAAAATCAGCATAACCTCGAAGAATATGATTCCAGGAGATGTGAAAAAAAGCCTAAAACTGCTGCGTACAAACTTGCCTGGAGTTGAGGTTGCCGAAGAGAGGGCTGATGCAATAAGTTTTCACGTGATAATTGACCCAGCAGCATTTTTATTGGAGTCCCTTATAGAAAAGACTGCCTCCTTCTCACTCCATTTACAAGAGGATGCTATCAGATCCCTTCTTAAGGGCGATTTTCAACTTGCCAGCGAAGTGATTGAAAGAAGTAAGGAAGCCTTGAGGCATTACAGAATGACGATAAGACAGGTTGCCTTAGCAAGCTTTAGTAAAACCGTCGCGAGAAAGGTTGGAGTTAAAAACTGCCGTGAATGTGTTACTTTCGCCTTGATTGCCCGAGACTTGAACAGACTTGTCTATCATTCCTCATCGATCGCAATGCAATTTATCACTCTAAAGGATAAAGCAAGGATGAGTCGTGAAATATTGAGTGCAATAGAGGATATATCAAGCATCGTCCTTGAGATGCAAAGAGATGCAGTGCATGCTTTTCTGAAGAAGGATGTTATGCTTGCAATAGCAACCATGGGGAAAATGAGCGATGCTAAAGAGAAAGAGGAAAGGCTTCTAACAACCATACTGAAGAAGGTTAAAGATGCTGACGTTGCAGTTGCTCTGAGTTCTGTAGCTCGCGACTTAAGGAGAATCGCGGGCTATTCAGTGGCTATAGCTGACGACGCTATGAACCGAACTTTGGCTCCAACACCCTGATTTTTGGGTTTTAGAGCGGGCAATTTTAGAAGTCTGGGGTTAAGGCGACTCTTTTCATTAGTTTTCTGTTGTGGGCTTCTTCAAAAACCTCTTTTATTTGGCTCATCGGTCTAAGTTCGACGAATGGTTTGATCTTGATTGTCTTGTTTAGGACCAATTCTAATACTTTTGGATAGTATTTGGGTAAGCAGCCCCACGTGCCTATGATTTCGGCGTCGAACGCCATAAGCCTTGATAAGTTGTACTCGTTCTTCTGCATGCCGAAGCCGACCCAAATGAGCTTACCGATGAAGGATAAGAGGTTTAGAGCTATTTCCTGTCCGGGTGCTGTTCCAGTGACTTCAAATATGGTCCAGCCGTAGTTGTGAGGGAGACCATGAGCTTTGCATAATTCCCGAAACTCGTTGCGAACTGCTCTTCCGTCTTTACCTGTTGAATTTATAACGTAGTCAGCGCCAAACTTGTGGGCTCTTTCAAGCTTCGCTGGATTTCGGCCAACGCCTATAACGGTTTTCGCGCCAAAGGCTTTAGCCATTTGAGCCATATAACCGCCAACACCACCAGTTACGCCGACGACGACAGCGTTGTCTCCTTGTTTGAGTCCAGCTCTTACACACGCTTGATACGGAGTTGTTACAGCGTCAGCTATGACAGCAAGCTCGGCGAGTTGAAAGTCCCCGCGGTTCTCTACTACGCATAAGTCTTCAGCTGGGACAGGGATGTGGCTGGAAAAGCCTCCATAGATTCCTAGGCTGTTGCCAGGCATTTTTTGTGCCAGACATCGATTTCCTCTTCCTGTTGCACAAATTGGACATTTGTTGCATGGCATAACAGCCGGGATAACAACCTCCTTGCCCATCAGCTTCTCTTCTCCAGCTACTACAACACCGCTTATTTCGTGGCCCAATGTGAGAGGAGGCTTGGTGACCGTGGGGACACCACCATAAAAGTAGCCGAGGTCTGTGTGGCAGACTCCACAACCAGCTATCTCAACTAGAACCTCTCCTGGTTGAAGTGGTGGAACAGGAATCTCTGTTTTTTCCAGTTTGCCCTCAATTAGTTTGGCAGTTTCTCGATCTTTCTTCCAAGGTTGTACCATTTGCCAAGTCTGTATTTTTTCTGGCTTATTCACGTTTTTCCACCACGCTAATTATTTAGACCTAATAAATTGTGTTTGTTCCCTTATAAAATACGCGTCAACATGATCTGAGGATCACATGTGAAAAAGCGACTTTTGAATGGTACGGAACTCGCCCATCCCGAGTAAGTCTTAAATATGTTTGGAAATAATTGGCATGGATGTGACTGAAAATGACCCAAAGGGAATATGATTGGTATCCAGCTGAGGATCCAAAAGATTGGCGAACTGTCAAATACGAACCTAGTTGGTATGATCATACTGCGTGTATTGCAATTAACAACCCTGGGGAAATGAATTCGTATGTCTTGGGAACCCTCAAAGAAATAGTTACTGGTTACGAGAAGGCTATGGGAGATGATGCTGTCCAATTTATAGTGATGACTGGTGTAGGCGACAAGGCCTTCTGCACTGGTGGAAATGTGCACGAGTATGCCGAGATATACAATAGAAAACCGGGGAAGTTTTGGGAGTGGGGAGAATTCTACGGTAGAATCTTCGACATGATAATGCACTGTGGAAAGCCAGTTATTGCCCGGGTGAATGGTGCAGTGGCAGGCGGTGGCTGGGAGTTCGTCGCCTGTTGCGACCTCGCAATCGCGGCGGACCACGCAAGATTCATCTCTCCCGGCCCAAGAGTCGGCATGACAAGCATCGGAGGACTGTCTCAATGGCTTCCTTTGCACATGAGTATAAAGAAGTCCGCAGAAATGGTTCTTTTAAGTTCGCAGATAAACGCTGAAGAAGCTCTCAAATACGGCGTGGTGAATGATGTAGTTCCCCTAGACAAGCTAGATGACAAGGTGAAAGAGTACATTGATAGGATGAAAACTCTGTCTCCATCCAGTCTCTCGTATTTTAAGGTTCATCATAACTGGTGGAAAGATCTTGTCTGGAGACTTACATGGGAACACGGCAAAGCTTGGTTTGCCCTCAACATCGGATCAGTGGAACCCACAGAAGGCTTATGGGCTTTCAAAGAAAGAAGAAAGACGGAAATGGGAAAAATCCGCGACTTCATTGCCAAAGGAGGAGACCCACGAGTTCCCCACGGACCATACATGCGCAAGTGCAGCAAGTGCGGAGCAGAATACCTCCCAGAAAAATCTAAATACTGTTTAAGATGCGGGGCCAAACTCGAGTGATCGGCGCTTTCATTTCCCCTTCCATATTGGTTTTCTTTTCTCTAGAAATGCCTTCAAGCCCTCAACTGCGTCCTCAGTCCTAATTAATCTATTCAGGTAGATGTCAGTTACACCATCCAGCGCTTCTTTAAAATCTTTGTTTAAGCCTTGATAAACTGACATTTTAATCAGTTTGAGCACAACGGAGCTTTTCCTCTTAAATTTCTCAACTATTTTGTTAGCGGCTTCTTCAAGTTCTGCGGCGCTGTAAACTTCGTTTACTAGACCTATCTGCTTTGCTTCTGCTGCTGTTAGGGTGTCTCCTGTGAAGATTATTTCTAGAGCTTTTTTTCTGCCAATTATCCTTGGTAAGAGCACAGTTGCGACGGTTGGTATTGCTCCGACCTTGACTTCTTGTTGTCCGAACTGAGCGTCTTCGGAGGCTAAAACCATGTCGCAGGCTGATGCTAGTTCGCATCCTCCTCCAAAGGCAAATCCCTGCACTACTGCAACTGTTGGCTTGTCGATCTCAGCGAGTAAGTGAAAAACTCTGTGGAACGATTCTAAGGTCTCTTCAATTTTGTCCGGGAGATGATCTTTTACTTCCACGCCAGCAGAGAAGGCTTTCTCTCCTGCGCCAGTTATCACCAAAACCTTGATGCCGTCGTCCTTTCCAACATCTTCCAGAGCTTTAGAGATTTCCCGCAAAGTTTCAACATTTAAAACGTTAAGCGGAGGACGATTTACAGTTATTTTTGCGACTCCATCATCCTTATCATAAATTATGTTTCTAAACGTCACCATCGCTTATGCATCTCCGGATCTGCAATCTTTAGGCTACTATATTTCTTACAAAGTAGAAATACTTTTTCAAAACAAAACTAGAAACCCAACAACAGAAGTGCACATGTTTGTGACTTGATATGACAAAGTATGATACATCTGCTTGGAAAATGTGTCGGGAATCTGCGCGCGTCTCTCTCTGCGTAAGATAATGAAGCACCTTCTCCTGTGCGCAAATGTTAATATGTTGCGTCTTTGAAAAGGTTGGTCGATGATGGACGGATGAGACTGTATTTGGTTCAGCACGCTGAGCCTAAGCGTAAAGAAGAGGATCCTTCAAGACCTCTCTCGGAGAAAGGATGGGAAGACATCAGAAAAGTAGCGAAATATGCTGAAAAGCACCTGCAAATTCAAGTTGAACAAATTGTCCACAGCGGTAAGCTACGTGCCAAACAGACAGCAGAGGTTCTGGCTGAACATCTCCACCCAGTAAAAGCAGTAACGGTTGCTGAGGGCTTAGAGCCACTGGCAGACCCAAAGGTTTGGAAAAACCGTCTGGCTGGAACCGCAGAAAACATTGTGATAGTGGGGCATCTACCCCATCTGAGTAAGCTCACTGGCCATTTGCTCACCGGAGATGAAAGCAAAGAGGTGATAACATTCAGAATGGCAGGCATTACCTGCCTCGAAAGGGACGAAAGTGGCCGATGGACAGTTCGGTGGATGATTACCCCGGAAATAATACCCTAACGCGCGAAAGGATTTAATATCCTGTTCCGTCTCATCAGAAGAAGATGGGTGCAGTTGTTTGCCTATAGATCCTGATTTTCAGAAGAAAAGGAAGAAAGTTGGCAAAGAAGAAGGCATAGCTATTTGGGGACCTGTGAATTCGCCTGAGAAACTTGGTGTACGTGGAACCTACGTAGCTGTTGACTGGGACCTTTGCGAAGGTTGCGGCACATGCCTTGAAGTCTGTCCAGTGCATCTGTACGAATGGATGGAAACTTCTGACCATCCAACCTCGGAGAAAAAAGCTTTTCCCGCCAGAGAAACAGATTGCGTACAATGTTATACATGCGAAACTCAATGTCCAGCCCAAGCGATAAGAGTCACTTTTGGGGGCCCGCCTGGATGGCAGGGATACGTGGTACTTTTAATGCTTTCACAAATCATAGGGGGCGCCATTTATGGAACCTTATTAGGACCTTATCTGGGTCTCCAAATTGCATGGTATGTTGGATGGATAGTCCTAGCAGTCGCCTTGCCCTTCTTCTTCTCCCCAGCCATATACTTTCCAAAAAAGGGTAAGCCACAGGAAGGAAAGAACGTTATGGATACTACAGTTGTCGTTGACAGTGGAACCTATGGCATTGTTCGGCATCCGCAAATTCTGGGCTGCATACTGTTAATGTCTGCTTCTATCCTAATTTCCCAACATTGGTTAAGTGCAATTATTGGCATTCCAATAATAGTATGGTCTTACATAGAAGTGCCAAAGGCGGAAAGAGGGCTTATACTGAAGTTTGGCGACGCCTATAAAGGTTACATGCAAAAGGTGCCAAGAATGAACATTATTGTTGGGATTATTAGACTGCTTAGACGAAGGAAAAGGTAGTGGAAACATGAGGCTGGAGACGAGAGACAACATTTTGATGATTCTTTTGGGAATCGCTTTTTTTCTGAATATTGTCGCCATTAACTTGTTTCCTCCAACTATCGAAGAATTGGTAGATGTAGGATGGATAATATTCGGAGCCGGTGCGTTCTTTTATGTTCTGTCTGTATTTACGCTTCGTAGAAAAGGTGTTAGCAATATCGTTGATAGCGGAGTTTACGGTATTGTTCGACATCCAATGTATTTGGGTGCGATGATGATGTTCTCGTCTCATATTTTCTTAGGTCAAAATTGGATAGTTGCAGTTGGCACTATTGTAGCTATTGCTTGCTGCTACCTAATTATTCTATCAGGTGATCAGCGAAATATTAAGAAGTTTGGGAATGACTACAAACGATATATGCAAAGGGTTCCAAGAATGAATCTATTGTTAGGCGTCATACGGCTACTGCGGCGTAGAAAGAGAGAACGAGAAGTTGATGAATAGAAGTCAAAACTAAGTAAATAGATTAGATGTGCATGCGTGTAAAAGGACTCGATGCGATAGAACGTTCTCCAATAATTGACTTAAGCTATATATGCCAAGATCAGACTCTATTCCACAGACTCAAATTCCACAGTGGACATCACATAGACTTCCAACTGAACTGAGGCAAAGCATATGGTCTTATATCGATTTGAAGATAGAGAGCCGAAAATCGGTGAAGGAACCTACGTGAGCGAGAGTGCAGAAGTAATAGGCAACGTCTCAATTGGAAGACAATGCTACATAGGGCCAGGCGCAAAGATAAGAGGCGACTACGGAACCATTCTGATAGGAAACAAAACCAGCATCGAAGAAAACTGTGTTCTCCACGCCAGACCTAACGAAACATGCAGAGTCGGCAACATGGTAACTGTAGGCCACGGCGCAATCTTACACAACTGCAAGGTAAGAGACTACGCAATAATAGGCATGGGTGCAATCGTCAGCGACTACGCAGTCGTCGGCGTCTGGTCTGTGGTCGCCGAAGGATGCGTCGTAAAGAACAAACAGATCATAAAAGACAAGAAAATCGTTGCTGGCGTCCCCGCAAAAATCGTGGGTGAAGTACCAAAAGAATATCAGAAATTATGGACAAGCTACAAAAACATGCTTGCAGAACTTGCGTTGAAATACCCCAAAAAACTGAAGATAGTGAAAGCAAAAGGTGAGCGGCAAATATAAAACCAAACTCATTTATATTAGAAAAGCCAAAATTATATATGGAATAGAGGGCGGAAATTTGGTCGAAGAAGTGTTCGAAACATTTAGGCAATGGATAGACAATAGGCATGAGTATGCAAAGGCCTGGAAAGAAAAGACTGGAAACAAGATTGTTGGTTTTTTCTGTACATATGTGCCTGAAGAAATTCTATACGCAGCCAACATCCTACCAGTCAGAATCTTAGGCAGCCACGAACCTCCCACCGTTACGGAACCATACATTTTTGCCATGTTCTGTCACCTTTGCAGAGACTGCCTAGCTCAGGGGCTTAAAGGAAGATTCGATTACCTCGATGGAATCGTAGAGGGACAATCATGTTTACATCTAAGGCAAGCCTTCAACGCTT
>Ga0209636_10003606_pt1 | contig 15789 bp, 14 predicted proteins | sample DeeMarSWOR152_54_FD_187464 | JGI IMG/M metagenome (GOLD analysis project Ga0209636, IMG submission 187464) | Marine sediment microbial communities from White Oak River estuary, North Carolina - WOR-1-52-54 (SPAdes) (version 2) | ecosystem: Environmental > Aquatic > Marine > Intertidal zone >...
CGGCCACTATCAGCTCCTGGGTGCCAAACTGGTTGTTGACCGTCACTCGCCACCACTGAGGCTCATCTTCGTACTCCAGGCCATACGCCATGAAGTGACCCTCCACGTTTGAGATCAGAGTGGTCGCACCGTCATGCACCTTCTCGACAGGGTTGAAAAAGTTCAAGGCAGAGCCCACCGTTGCGGTGATAGAGCCGAACTGGTCTTCCAGGTCCACAACCTCTCCTACGTACGGCCATACTTGCGGCATGTCCGGACTGAACCAGTAGCTCCTGAAGTGGTCGAGCGGCGTCGGCTCAAAATTGGCGGTGACAGTTACATCTTGAGCTGGCATAGTGAAGGTAGTCTCCTCGGCACTTGCATCAGCAAATTCGCCCGCAGCCGCCATCCAGCCAGCAAACTGGTAGCCCGCGGCGGCTACTGCTTTTATGCTGACAGCAGCGCCTTCTTCGTAAGGCGACCCACTTGTCTCATCAGTCGCCGTTCCTCCTATCGCTGGGTCTGCTGCCATGGTCAGGTCGTACGGCCCAACTCCTCCATCAGTACAGCCTGCTATCCCGGCAACCAAGGCTATCACGATCAAGAAGATGCCGACTCTTTTCAGGTAATGGTATCTACTCACACTAAGTATTGTCTTCATATCCCATCTCCTTTCTGCTTGCCCAATGAATTGGGCAACTACACTTTCAAACAGCATCTGTTTTGTTTGTTCTTTCGCTCCACCCCAGAAAGATTTAAGGTATCGCTCATCGCCCAAGACCGACCCGCTCCCCCCACAGGAGAGACTTCATGGGCAAGGATAATCTCTCTAATCGGGCAGCCATCACCATCACCCTCCCATCATTTGCCAGTGGTATAGGCTAAACGATATAATAGAAATGGTGGTGGTTGTCCGACCATCGCCAAAACCAAAGAGGAGACCTGTTACCGCAGGTCTCCTCCTAATTTAATTGATATTACCTCTCGTGGTCACCCACAATATCCGTGGCTTTCCTCGGCCACGCCTGGTTAAAGTAGCGAACGCCGTCGCTATCGGTGGAACTCAGTGCTGATAAACCACAGCGCTTATCCCGGTTCACCAACCATCTCTTGCCCATATCAACCCCTTTACCTTCTAGGTCGGCCTCTTCTACCTGGTCATATTCACCAGTGAAATTCTTATATGCTACAGCAGCAATACAAGAATACCTTTTACCGGAACACTTCTAGTTAGAATAACAGTTCTTCAAAAAAAAGTCAATACCGTGTCCTTTGCCCTAGAGGGCAATACTTCATAATAGTTTTCCACATAAATCACTCAATACTAACTGTCATCACCTCTCCACCGAGATTGCGAAGCCTGTTCCGAAGCGTAAGCGAGGAATCTCGCTCCTCGCACAGACAAAGGGGGGCGTCCAATAATAAATTAGGCAACTACGTTTTTAAATAGTGGGGCTGGGTGAGGGTGAATTCAGTGAACCTTCCCCCTCACTCTAACTCTCTCCCACCAGGGGAGAGAGTATTATAAGGATTTATGCAGTTAGCTATATGCTATCCTTAGTGTAATATGGATTGTATAATACTGGTAAAAACGAAATGATGCGGGCATGATTACCTCATACAGCCGAGAGTTAATGCTAGGTATCCCCCAGGGAACCTTGATTGACATAGAGACCACCGGCCTTGATATGGACCACGATGAGATAGTGCTTTTTGGCTACATTCAGGGGAGTCACCTTGAGATAATTTGCCGGAGTTCGCAAGAAGAAGCGCCATTCATCGTCCAGCTTGCTGAACTCGTTCCGACGCTCCCCAAGCCATTTTACGCCTACAATCTCTCCTTCGAGAAAGGATTTCTTCAAGCTAAAGGGATTGATATAGAAGGGATAGACTTATTCCAGCCCTGGAAGGAAAAAGCCGAGGCACTTTACCTCAAGTGGCCTAAGCTGGACGAGCTGTTTTCTCACGCGGAGCACTATTTTAACGAGCCAGTGATAAGCGGCAGAGACGTCCCTTTGCTATGGCAAAGGTTCCTTTACACAGAGGATGATAACTATTTGCAGCAAATCATAAAGCACAACGAGTCTGACCTGCTTAGAGAGCTATACTTGCTGGTGTATTATCGAGATAGCTACGAGGTTTAAGAGAGCCGGGCATTGAGAATACTGAGGGCTTTTTCTGTCCTGACAACATGGGTGCCGCAGGCCTCCTACAAAGTCTTGTGAAATAACTTCATTGCTCATGGTAGAATAGAAGCTAAACCGTAAAGTATTATGAAAAAGATTGGTGTCTTGACCAGCGGTGGTGACGCTCCAGGGATGAATGCCTGCATCAGGGCTATCGTCCGCTGTGGGGCGAGCCGCGGGCTGGAGGTCGTGGGGATTCGCCGAGGATACTGCGGTATACTGGAGGAGGACTTTGTAAAGTTGGGGCGTAGGTCGGTAGCCAACATTATCCACCGTGGGGGCACTATTCTAGAAACAGCTCGCTGTGAGGAAATGAAGACCGAGGAAGGCGTAAGGAAGGCAAGCGGAATTCTGCAAAGGAAAGGCATCGAAGGATTGATAACTATAGGCGGGGATGGCACCTTCCGCGGTGCAGTAGCTTTGGCTGAAGCCGGAGATGTAAAAGTGATTGGTATTCCGGCCACCATAGATAACGATGTCTATGGTACCGACAATGCTATTGGCTTCGACACCGCCATAAATACAGCTTTAGATGCCATAGATAAGATAAGAGATACTGCGGGGTCGCTACAACGTCCCTTCTTCATCGAGGTCATGGGAAGGCAGAGGGGATTTATTGCCCTGGATGTAGGAATTGCTGGCGGAGCCGAAGATATCTTGATTCCGGAAGTAGAGACAAAAATAGAGCAGCTTTGTCTTGATATAAGGCGCAGCTTCAAGAGAGGTAAGAAATCCTCTATCGTGATAGTTGCTGAAGGAGATGAGGCAGGCGGCGCGTTTTCAATCGCCCAACAAGTATGGGAGAGATTAAGGCTGGAGTACCGAATTTGTGTTCTGGGACATGTCCAAAGAGGCGGCTCACCTACAGCCAGGGATAGAGTGCTCGCCAGCAAGTTAGGAGCAGCGGCTGTGGATGCTCTAGCCAATGGCAAGTCGGGTTACATGGTGGGAGAGCTGAAGGGGGAGATAGCCTTCACTCCTCTAAGGGAAACCTGGGAGAAGAGGAAGGAATTGGATAGCAACTTGTTACAGTTGGTCAAGGTACTGGCTGGATAGTAATGTAGCAAGCACGCCACAGGCAAAATAAAGGGCTTGTTGGGAACTTAAGGATTAGAATCCCTTACCACGACTGAATGTGTCTGGCTATGCTACTCAGTGCTTCAAATATCTCGGCAGAGGGGAGCACATAATCAGTCCGTATCCGAGCATATCCATGCTTTGGCTCAGGGAAAATCCAGATATTTCCTTTAAAAGCGTTCACATCGGCTTGTAGCAGCCTATCTTCTAGACTATAGTCGAGATTAAGGCTCTGTGCCAGAGAGTCATCCCCTTTCCAATCAATGGCTACTACCTTACCCCATAGGGGTGGGCTTTTTTTTCTGGTCAGCCTAGTTTTATTGAGTATCCGCTCCCCCACTATGTTTGGGCTCTTCACCAAGTAGTCAATAAAATAGCTCGTCCCATACTGGGTAGATATACTAACGACATTTATTGAATCTATGTTTCTATCTTCCAAGTCAATCAGAGCCTCCAACTTCTGGCCTGAGGCACGAGCTAACCCTATTTTCTCTCTTTCACCGCCTTTTTCAACGGGGGATACTTCCACTCCCAGTGCTCGAAGATGCCGATAAAGCTCCTCTATCTTGTTAGTAGCCTCTTCTTTCTTTCTCCTGCGAGCAATGAGTGGCAATACTATTGCTACCAGAGCGGCAAATAGAACACCAATTATGCTAACCCAGTTCTCCATCTCGCCAATCCTTGTCGTCTGTCATCCTACATTAGACTGCCTCGGCTTCGCTTCGCGGAGTCCATCCTGGGCCAGATTGGTCGGTCGCTTCTCTTAACAATCTCCGCCTTGTTCTCCTCTGAGAACACCACCGGTTAACCTGCTGTACACTTCACGATATCTTTTTGATGTTCCCTCTATTACCTCCGGTGGCAACATAGGCGCTGGCGGTTCTTTATCCCATCCTGAACCTGAAAGCCAATCACGGACTGGCTGCTTATCAAAGCTGGGTTGAGAGTAGCCAACCTTATATTGGCTGACATCCCAGAAGCGACTTGAGTCTGGCGTTAGTAGCTCATCAATAAGGGCTAATTGACCATTGATGAAACCAAACTCGAATTTGGTATCGGCAATTATTATGCCCCTTGTTCTAGCGTAATCCCGAGCATAGCCGTAGATAAGCAGGCTTTTTTGTTCTAATTCTTCAAAAAGGTTTTCAATACCAAGGTCTTTTATATCCTGGGTGGTTAAAGGGCGGTCATGCTCCGTCTCACCCTTGGTAGTTGGGGTAAAGATAGGTTGGGGCAATTCCTGGCTTTCCTTCATTCCCGAGGGCAAATGGATATGGCCAACTCTTCCAGTCTCTTTATATTCCGCCCATGCCGAGCCAGATAGATAGCCCCGAACAACGCATTCCACAGGTATGCGCTCGGCCTTAGCCACAAGCATAGAGCGGCCGATAAGAGACTCCGGTAACTCCCACGTCTGGCTCGAGAGATTCTTCACTTCGTCCAGAACAACTCCGACAGAGTCGGAGCTATCGATTACCTTTATAAGATGATTGGGTTGGATATGAGCTGTTTTCTCGAACCAGAAGGCAGAAAGCTGGTTAAGAACCTTTCCTTTGTCAGGGATGCCGCAGGGCAGGACAACATCGAAGGCCGAGATGCGGTCGGTGGACACGATGAGCAGTTTATCACCTAAATCATAAACATCTCTCACCTTGCCACGGCGAAATAAAGATAGAGGTAGACTGGTTTCTAATAATACAGACATATTTAACCCAGGTTAGACAGCACGTGGAGCCAAGCCTTCTACCTTAGCTCGCTTTGCCTTCTTCCTCGCCTTGCTTAACCCTAGCCGCTCAAAAACCTCGTCCACATGCTTCAGATAATACCCATAAACAAATAGGGAGTTCAGTTCCTCTTTGCCCAAATGAGCTGTTATTCGCCTGTCTGCTTTAAGCAAACTCAGAAAGTCTTTTCCTTGTTGCCAGGCCTTCATAGCGTGGTCTTGGACCATTTTATAAGCTTCTTCTCGTGTCAGACCTTTATTTATTAAAGCAATAAGTACTCTCTGGGAGAAGACCAGCCCCTGGGTAAGCTCGATGTTACGACGCATGTTTTCCGGATAAACCCTGAGCCCTTTCATTATTGAGGTAAATATAGATAGCATATAATCTAGCGCCAGACAGGAATCAGGTAAGATAATTCGCTCTGTGGATGAGTGACTGATGTCACGTTCGTGCCATAAGGCGATGTTCTCCAAGGAGGTTAAAGCATGGCCTCTTATTAATCTGGCCAGTCCGCAGATACGCTCACAAAGCTCGGGATTTCTTTTATGAGGCATCGCCGAGGAGCCCGTTTGCCCTTCTTCAAAAGGCTCTTCCAGTTCCCTGACTTCCGTTCGCTGGAGACCTCTAATCTCGGTGGCAAATTTCTCCAGGGAGCTGGCGATAATAGCTAAAGTGGTCAGGAATTGGGCATGGCGGTCACGCTGGACTATCTGGCTTGATATGGGAGCTGGAGCAAGTCCTAACTTAGCGCACGCTATTTTTTCAACCTGAGGAGGCACAGTAGCATAAGTGCCTACTGCTCCGGATATTTTGCCCACAGAGATATTTTTCTTAGCTTCAACCAGCCTCTGAGCATTACGCTTCATCTCTTCAGTCCACAGGGCCATCTTCAAGCCCAAAGTAATAGGCTCAGCGTGAATACCGTGGGTTCGCCCCATCATAATAGTGTATTTATGCTCTACGGCTCTATTCTCCATGACGGATATAAGCTCAGCCACATCTTTTGCCAAGATATCTGCTGCCTGGGTCAATTGCAAACTAAGGGCGGTATCCATAATATCCGAGGAGGTAAGACCAAGATGTACAAAGCGTGACTCTTTACCCAAGCTTTCAGCAACCGAGTTAAGAAAAGCAGTCATGTCATGGTGGGTCACCTTCAGAAACTCGGCGACGCGACTCAAGTTGTAGCTGGCTTTCCTTATCTTAACTATATCTTCTCGGGGGATTTCGCCCAGCTCAGCCCAGGCTTCACAAGCAGCTATCTCTACCTTAAGCCACTGGTCAAATTTGTTTTTATCAGACCAGATTTTCTTCATCTGAGGTCTGGAGTACCGTTCAATCATATTATCCCTTCGCTAATTCTTGTTTGTATTTACGATAGGTTTCTTTTATCTCTTTATGCTCGGTGCCTAAGATCTGGGCGGCAAGCAAGGCAGCATTCTTTGCCCCGCTTTGGCCAATGCCCATGCAGGCTACCGGCACCCCACCGGGCATCTGGCTTATGGAGAGCAAAGCGTCTATGGCCTTTAATTCACTGGTAGGCAAGGGGACACCGATTACGGGCAAAGTCGTCCAGCTAGCTAAGACGCCGGGAAGGTGAGCAGCTCTGCCAGCAGCAGCAATGATAACTTTGAGCCCTCTCTTCTCCGCCCCCAGGCCATATTCCCTTAGTTTTTCGGGATTTCTATGGGCTGAGATAACGGAAAGCTCATAATCAATGCCCAATTGCTTAAGCGTGTCCAGCGCCGGCTGTATCAGTTCAGTATCTGTTTTACTCCCTATTACTATGCCCACTAATGCCATTCAGGCTATCTCCCTCAAAGCAATGTCTCTACGATAATAACAGCCTTCAAAATCAATGTTAGGAATGTTGCGGTAAACCTTTTGCCGAGCTTCAGCCATGTCTCTGCCCACACCTACTACGGTGAGCACTCGCCCGCCGTCGGTATAAATTATGCCATCATTTCCCATCTTAGTTCCAGCATGGAAAACTAGCACATCATTGTCCAAGTTGTCTATCCCTTGTATGGGAAAGCCGGTTTTATAGCTTCCAGGATAACCAGCCGAAGACATAACTACTCCAACACAGGCCTCGGAACTCCACTCTATTCTCACTCGGTCGAGACTGCCCTGGACTACTGCCATAAGTATATCCACGAGGTCGGTTTTGAGAAGAGGCAAAACGACCTGAGTCTCCGGGTCGCCAAAGCGAGCATTGAATTCCAGCACCACGGGCTCCCCATCGACAATCATCAACCCCGCATAGAGTACTCCCTTATAAGGCATGCCTTCTTTAGCCATGGCCTTCACAGCCGGCTCTAAGATATCCTTAGTTACCTTTTCTGTCATCCCAGCTGAGAAAAAACCCGGTGGGCTGTAGCTTCCCATACCCCCGGTGTTGGGGCCCCGGTCATTATCCCCGATTTTCTTATAGTCGCAAGCCGGCACCATAGGTGAGACTGTTTTGCCATCGGTAAAGGCTATTAGGCTTACCTCCCGACCGCTAAGATATTCGTCAATTATTACCCTATCTCCAGCGGAGCCGAAAATCTTGGCCTCCATGATGTCGCCGAGGGTTTTGTGGGCCCCCGCCAAAGAACCAGCGATAATCACACCTTTGCCAGCAGCTAGCCCATCGGCCTTGATGACGACAGGCGGACGTTGTTCTTGAAGGTATTCACGAGCCTCAGAGTAAGAAGAGAAAATAGCGCCTTCAGGACAGGGGATGCCACAATTCTCCATCAAATTTCGGGCAAAAACCTTGCTTGATTCTACCTGGGTGGCTGCTTTAGTGGGACCGAAAATAGGAATACCCAAGTTATCAAAGTAGTCCACTATGCCTGAAGCTAGCGGGGCCTCAGGACCAACCAAGACAAGGTCGATGCCTCTTTCTTTAGCCGCCTTGCCCAGCCCCTCTATATCCGTGGGGCGCAAATTCAGATTTTCCGCAATAGCCGCTGTACCGGCATTCCCCGGGGCAGCGAAAACTTTTTCCACCCTGGGACTCTGGACAATCTTCCAGGCTAAGGTGTGTTCCCTCCCCCCACCACCAACAACTAGTATCTTCAAATTTCACTCTCGCGTGTCAGTCTTCAGGGTATAGCCGTACTAATTCCTCCATTTTCTGGATTTTTCAACGCCAGTTTTTGGAAAGATGGCACTGGGAATGATAGTGAAGGTTACCACTAGGAACAGCCGATCTCAGCCTCGGAGAATACCTACTGCTTCTTTTTCTTCTTATGCTTCCCTCTATTCTTCCTCACCCCTTTTAATTTCACTCTGTGTGCCATGGCATTATAAAATCCTCTTTAATTTCCCGGCCTGAGCGGGGTCGAGATTTTGAATTAGTCTCAGCAACTCTGCGACATGCTCCTTTTCTTCTTCAACAATATGTTCCAGTGTATTCACTGCCTCTTCATTCTCCAGGTCTAATATATGCTCCTGATACTGGTTAATGGCTTGCAACTCGCTTATCAAATCATCGCGGAGCATGCCCAAGTCATCCTGTATGGCTAGCTGTTCTTCGTAACTTTCTTCAAAAGACTGGCTCATCTTTTTCCCCTCCTTTTCAATCTTACTTAACTCTAATCGCAGGTGTTCAGCCATCCCGTATCACCCTGAGTCACATTAGATTCTTCGCTAAGCTCAGAATGACACCAAGGTGAGCATCTATTCCCATTCTATAGTTGCCGGCGGCTTACTGGTGACATCATAAACTACCCTGTTGACACTGGGAATTTCATTAACTAGGCGGTCAGATATTCTAGCAAGAAGGTCGTGGGGCAGGCGAGCCCAATCACCAGTCATAGCATCTTCACTAGTTATTGCTCTGACCGCTACCAAGTAGCCATAGGTTCTGTAGTCGCCCATGACACCAACGCTCCTGACATCAGTAAGCACAGCAAAACTTTGCCAAAGTTGGCGATAAAGTTTGGCTTTTTTGATTTCGTTCATCAAAATCCAATCAGCAGCCTGCAGTATCTCCAGCTTTTCCCTGGTCACTTCACCGATGATGCGAATGGCTAACCCTGGTCCGGGAAATGGTTGTCGCCAGACCATATCCTCAGGCAGGCCTAGAGCTAACCCGACTTGTCGAACTTCGTCCTTAAACAAATACCTCAAGGGCTCGATGAGAGTGAAATTCATTTTAGCCGGTAAACCGCCGACATTATGATGGCTCTTTATCTTAGCTGCAGCTTTGGTTTCCGCGGAGGTACTTTCAATGACATCAGGATAAAGAGTGCCTTGGGCGAGAAAATCAATCTTACCTAATTTGGCCGCTTCTTCCTCAAAAATTTGGATAAACTCGTTTCCTATTAAGTGTCGCTTCTTTTCTGGGTCGCTAACCCCTTTAAGTCGCTCTAAGAATCTATCGGTAGCGTCTATGTAAACCACATCCATTTTGAGGTTACGCTTGAAGGTATTAAGCACCCTTTCCGGTTCATCACGACGTAATAAGCCATTATTGATAAAGATGCAAGTTAACTTATTGCCGATAGCACGGTCAATAAGGGTAGCAGTTACCGCCGAATCGACGCCTCCAGAAAGAGCACAGACCACTCTCCCACCACCCACTTGCTTTTTAATTTTATCTACGCTCTCAGCTATGAAATTAGCTGGCGTCCAGTTGCCCTGGCAGCCACATATTTTAAGCACAAAATTCTGGAATATGGTTTTCCCCTGAGGTGTGTGAACCACTTCAGGGTGGAACTGCAGTCCATAAATGCCGCTATCGTTACCTATAACAGCGAATGGCGAATTTTCGGTGTAAGCCAAAGCCTCAAAGCCAGGAGGCAACTCCGTTATTTGGTCACCATGGCTCATCCAAACGGGGAGAGAAGAAGGAAGACCAGCGAAAAGGGGACAGTCTTCAGCACTTATGTGTAGTATTGTGTGTCCGTATTCGCGCTTCGTTCCCCGAGCTACCTGACCACCCAAGTGATAAGCGATGGCAAACATTCCATAGCAAATGCCCATCACAGGTAGATGGCTTTCGTAAATGTAGGGTAAAGGCAAAGGAGCCTCAGAATCATAAACGCTAGCTGGCCCTCCCGAGAGGATAAATCCCCTTGGGTTAAGGGAAGCTATTTTCTCCCAAGGCGTATCGTAAGGCACAAGCTCACAATAGACATTGCATTCCCGTACCCGCCGGGTAATGAGCATGCTATATTGAGAGCCAAAGTCGAGCACCACTATAGTTTCACGCTCGCTTGGTGGCAACTTAGGCTCAACTACAGGTTGCTCGCCGCGTAACTCTTTGGCCAGCTCCAGATAAGTGGAGACTTCGATATCATCGCTGGCAGCAATTCTGTGGCTTTCTGACTTCTTTTTCATGGCAGATTTACGGTGGTGAATACATTTAGCTTATCACTGTCCTGAACTATTATCAACCCGAGATGGGCTAAGCCTTTCCCCACCTGGCAAGGCTTCTCACCCACGGTTAAAGCCTTCCCACGCTCTTGAATGCGGGTAAGATAAATTCCTACCCCGGACGCCACCATGCTATACTACCATCAGAAAAGATGGGTGTTTTACAACGAGAAATTGAGAAGGGAGTTAAAACCCTCCAAAAGGGGGGCGTGATTGCCTTCCCTACTGATACGGTCTACGGGCTGGGGGCTGATGTCTTCAATTCCATGGCTGTGGAAAGGATTTATGAGATAAAAAACCGACCCAAGCATAGACAACTTCCCCTGCTTATCGCTGATGTAGAGCAATTGACTACTCTGGCCGATCAAATACCAGAAATTGCCTGGTTTTTGGCAAGGCGGTTTTGGCCCGGTGGATTAACCCTGGTTTTATCAAAAACAGATTCGTTGCCTGTCTATCTAGCCTCAGGATCCACCATAGCGGTACGCGTTCCTGACCACCCCATTTGTCTGGCTATAATTCAACACCTGGGGAATCCCATAATCGGAACCAGCGCTAATATCAGTGGCCAACCGGCTGCCTTAACTGCCGAGGAGGTCGGACAACAACTGGGAGGAAAAATCGACTTTATTGTCAATGGAGGCAAATGCCCTGGCGGCAAGGAATCCACAGTAGTGGATGCTACCTGTGAACCGCCGATAATTTTACGTCAGGGCATCATACCTTCGCATGAGATTGACAAAGCTTATAAGGATTACTTGGAGGTAAATGAGTGAAGCGCATTGCTATAGGTTGTGACCACCATGGCGTTGCTTTAAAGGAGCTAATTATGCCCTTCCTGCAAAACGCAGGTCATAGCTATCAAGATTTTGGTTGTTACAACACTGCTCCTGTGGACTATCCTGACGTCGCCCAGAAAGTCGGGGAGGCAGTGGCTTCGGGCAATTTTGACCAAGGCATTCTAATATGCAGTAATGGTATAGGCATAAGCATAGCCGCTAATAAGATAAAGGGCATAAGGGCAGCTTTATGCTGTGATGTATTTGCAGCACAAAGAGCCCGCCAGCACAACGATGCCAACGTTCTGTGCCTCAAGGGGGAGGATATAGACACCGAGTCAGCTTTGGAAATCGTCAAAACTTTTTTAGCCACGGATTTTGAAGGCGGCAGACACTTACGAAGGGTGAATAAAATTAAGGCTTTAGAAGGAGATTCACAGAAATAATAGGTTATTGAGGGATACGACCTGAGTGGGCAGTTCTTTCGCCAGGTCATACTGCATATCGACTTCTTAAGTCATGGGATAATTTAGCTGTTAATTCCAGAGCTTGACTTGCTGCTTCAGGCGATAAGCCTTCCAGTCCACAAGAAGGAGTTATCAGCCCTTGAGCTATGAGCTGCTTGAATTTAACGCCATCCCTGGTGAATGGAACCATGGCTTCTTCCAGGCGGTCACGGAGACTGGACAAGGTTTCTCCAGCCAAGGCCTCTTCTTCATTCGGAACTATCCCCCAGGCAATGCTGCCACCACCATCAAGAAAGGATTTCACCTTGTCGGAGTGGGTGCTTAGGGAAGAGGCATAGTTATAGGCATCAAAGCTGAGAATATCGATCGGAGTATCCAGAAGGACTGACCAGTTAGTGTTCCCGCAGCAATGCAACCCCTTTGTCCCTTTGATTCCCCCGAACACTTCTTCTAGCAGAGCAGGCACTCTTTCTTCAGGAATAGGAGTAAACACTGAGCCCAAAGAAACTAAATAGGGCTCGTCAACAAAGATAATGGTATTAGGCGATATTTGCCTCAAGGTATTTTCCTGCCACGAAGCTTTTAGCCGCAGGAACTTAGCCGCGGTTTCGGCTAAAGTGTCATCATAGAGGATGCCCAGACCATCCTGACGGGTAACCCTCAATCCCCAGGTGATAGGACCTGTTACCTGCCCCTTGACTATTTTACTGCCTGTTGCTTTGGAAAGGAAGGCATGGAGCCCGGCAGCATATTCGGTCGAAATGCCATACTCACGGGCGCTATTCTGCTCACAATCAATATGGATTTGCTCCAGTTCGCTCTCAAAATCCGCTGAGGGCTCAATGTGAATTTTGTCCTCATCTATAACCACCCCCGGAAAACCCTCACTGAATTGGATAATCATGTTTTCTTTAGGAGAGCGCTGCGGTAATTGTGGCCAGGCAGGAATGTCAGGAAGACATTCCATAATAATGGAACAAGCCTCGTCAGAGTTCGTGTGAGGCATGCTGCCGATAGCAGTGGGCAAACATCCAAACTCAAGCTTGGCTGACATCTTTCTCCCCTCCTAAATACTTGCCAATTAGCAACCCCAGCTCTTTCCTCTTTTCTTTCGGTATGTATTTCGTCCCAGTGACTATGGCATACTTAAGGGCGCTAGCACAGGCACAGTCCCGTTCCTGCGGTATGGAAGGTAGTAGTAACTTCAGGATTCTCTTGACGGTATCAACACCCTTCCGCAAGTTGGTTAAAATCATCTCCGTAGTCACCGATTCATAAGTCGGATGCCAGCAATCATAATCGGTGACAAGGGCAAGTGCGACATAGCATATTTCCGCCTCTCTGGCTAATTTAGCTTCAGGCAAAGCTGTCATCCCCACAACATCAGCCCCCCAAGAGCGGTAAAGCTGTGACTCAGCCTTGGAGGAGAGTTGTGGTCCTTCTATGACTAGACAGGTACCACCCCTATGTACCTTAGCTCCAACCTTGGTGCTTGCCTCAAACGAGATTTGACTCAAAACAGGACAGAAGGGTTCAGCGAAAGAGACATGCCCCACTATCCCATCTGCAAAGAAGGTGCTTGCTCTTCCTCTGGTACAGTCTATTAGTTGGTCAGGAATGACTACATCCAGAGGTTCTATCTCCTCCTTAAGACTGCCCACAGCGTTTACAGAGATAATCCTTTCCACACCCAGAGATTTCAAAGCATAGATATTGGCTTTCGCCGGTAGTTCACTGGGGCTTATTCGATGTCCCTCGCCATGCCTGGGGAGAAAGGCAACCCTCACTCCTTCAAGATTGCCCAAGATAATGGCGTCGCTGGGCTCGCCAAAGGGCGTGCTTACCTTCTCTTTCTCCACCTCTGTCATCCCCCCCATCTTATAAAGCCCGCTTCCGCCAATGATGCCAATCCTTGCTTCAGGCATTTGATACCTCCGTAAAAACTATCCCTTGCTCCTGCATCTCTCTTAGCACTTTCCCCTCCTCCTTAAGGTATTTCAGGCGAGCTATAGCCTCTCCATCAGTTCTATGCTAAGTCAAACCTAGCATACTTCCCTGGAATTGTCCACCATAAAGCCTCTTTTTTTCCCGCGGAGATGTTGCATTTTACTACATTTAGTGGTAAAATGTTTTCAGACCACAATTCTTAGGAGAAATTTGTGAACTGTCCTTACTGCGGCGGTCAGGAATCAACGGTAATAGATTCTCGGGGTCTAGACAACATGGTGAGACGCCGAAGAAAATGCCTCGCCTGCAATGCCCGCTTCACTACTTACGAGCGTATACAGCCACATGATATCTTCGTTATTAAGAAGGATGGACGACGTGAGGAATTCAGCCGGGATAAGCTCCTTTCGGGTATTCGCAAAGCTTGTGAGAAACGTCCCCTCCCTACAGGCGCCATCGATAAATTTATGGACACCATCGAGGCTGAGCTTTACAAGGTGGGCAAAAACGAGGTCTCCAGTTCCTATATTGGTGATTTGGTCATGGAAGGATTAAGAAAATTGGACCACATTGCTTATATTCGCTTTGCCAGCGTTTATCGAGAATTTACTGACATCGGCGCTTTAAAACAAGAAGTAGATAGCTTGGCGGTACGAAGAGAGCTACCGCCAGCAAACCAGCTACCGCTGCCCTCTTCTGAGGCGGTGAATTCCCTAGTTGGTCGCAAGAGGAGATAAAATGCCCAAAACCCGTCGGAAAGAGAGCCAAAAAACTATAGGTCGAGATAGAGTAGCTCGAGCTGTTTTCGCTGCTGCCGAGTCCATGGGCATAAGTGATAGGAAATTGTTGGAGAGTTTTACGGAACAAGTGAGCCAGCGCTTAGAGGTGGCTCATCCCTTCCCAGGTATGGAGGAGTTTGTTCCTCGGCAAATCAAACAGCCTGTGTCCCCCTCCCAAATTCAGGCAATGGTTAAGGAGATTCTAAATGCGGATGAATTTTCTCCTCAAGCCAGAAGCCAAGTCATTTCTGGAATCAAACTCAGCGATAATGCCTTAAGGGTTCTGGAAAGGAGATATCTGGCAAAGGATGGGGAGGGGAAGGTTATTGAAACCCCACAAGAGCTATTTCGCCGCGTCGCCGGGCATATTGCCTCAGCCGAGCTCACTTACAACTCCAAAGCAGATGTTTCCTTTTGGGAAGAGGCATTCTATCAGCTAATGGCAAACCTAGACTTCTTACCCAACTCACCTACTTTAATGAATGCCGGTCATGAACTAGGACAATTATCAGCTTGCTTTGTTTTACCTATTGAGGATTCTATGGAGTCTATTTTCGACGCTGTTAAATATACTGCCTTGATTCATAAAAGTGGTGGTGGTACCGGCTTCTCTTTTTCGCGACTCAGACCGGAAATGGATAGAGTAGGGTCGACAGGTGGTATTGCTAGTGGCCCTGTCTCTTTCGTGCGAGTCTTTGATGCCGCCACCGATGTCGTAAAGCAAGGTGGCATGCGCCGCGGAGCCAATATGGCAATACTCAATGTTGAGCATCCCGACATCTTGAAATTCATCGCGGCTAAGGAAGACCCAGAAGCTCTGACCAATTTTAACCTTTCTGTCGCTGTGACCGATAAGTTTATGCAAGCGGTGGGAAAAGGCACCGATTACAATTTGGTGAACCCGCGAACTGGAGAGGTGACGGATAAGATTAATGCCAAAGAGGTATTTGACAAAATAGTTGATATGGCTTGGAGCACCGGCGACCCGGGTATTGTATTTATTGACGAGATAAACAGGCATAATCCCACGCCTAAATTGGGCAAGATAGAAAGCACAAACCCCTGTGGGGAACAACCCCTGCTTCCCTTTGAATCCTGTAATTTAGGCTCCATAAACTTGTCCAAGATGGTAGCAGATAAAGATGGCCAGCCCTATATTGACTATGACAAGTTATCCCAAACAGTTAAGCTGGCGGTCCGCTTCCTTGATAATGTTATCGAAGTCAACCAATTTCCCCTGCCAGAGATCACGGAGATGACAAAAACTACCAGGAAAATAGGCCTGGGGGTGATGGGTTTTGCCGACATGCTGATTCAGATTGGTATCCCTTATGATAGCGAACAAGGGCTTGTTGCGGCTGAGGAAATTGCCCATTTCATATCTGAAGAGGCGGATAAAGCCTCGATAGAGCTAGCCCAAGAAAGGGGAGTTTTTCCTGCTTTCCAGGAAAGCATTTATGACCTACCCGATGGTCCTCGTT
>Ga0209636_10003607_pt1 | contig 15788 bp, 20 predicted proteins | sample DeeMarSWOR152_54_FD_187464 | JGI IMG/M metagenome (GOLD analysis project Ga0209636, IMG submission 187464) | Marine sediment microbial communities from White Oak River estuary, North Carolina - WOR-1-52-54 (SPAdes) (version 2) | ecosystem: Environmental > Aquatic > Marine > Intertidal zone >...
CCAGAAGCAACAGGCATGTTAGACTTAAACGCGTTCTCCTGATCTTCCTTTCGGTCGAAATATTGATTCAAAACGAAGATACTAGCAGTAGCACACGAGAAAGCAAACAAGATAGCAACGAAGCGCTCAGGAGGGGGTAAACTTACGAAGATGCTTCCAAAACCGAAACTAAAAATCCATCCAAGCCAACTCCCAACTCTCGCAGCCTTAAAGTATTCCACAAGCGCCAAGAACCTGTAGAGTTCCTGAAAAGTTTTCACCAACCCTCACAATCTAAACCCTAACACCATATTCAGTGGATAATACTTAAAAGATTTTGTTTAGAAACTTCCAACGAGTTTTCCAGCTCACACTACATCCCTCAGCGTTCATTTCTCTACATCTACCAATATCACGGCGTTTTTTCGTGTTGATATCCTAACGTTGGACACTGCACAGCAATGGTTTTTACATATTCACTTATCCAGATGATTTTGGCTTTCAAGCTGACCACATTTTGGACAATTCTCATGATAACCGACTTTATATTTCATTTTCTCACTCACTCTCGAAGAATAGTCAAGCTAATTCTTTGTAATCAAAAAGGGGGGATGCCAGTGTGATGACTGGAGGCTTTTCTACTGTGTCGTGTCAACGATTTCAGCTTTTGGAGCGTTTTCCTTAATTGACGCTATTCCGTTCTTGCATCCGTCTTTTGACTCGTAAGCTTCACCAGAGGCTATGATTTCACCGTTAGGAGCTTTCAATCTAAATCTGAACTTTCCAGCAGCATCTTTGTAGATTTCAAATTTTGCCATTTTTTCCGACATAAATATCGCCTTAGGGTTAATGTGAGTTATTCTTTAAATGGTTCCTTTGACATATCCGTGTGCATCAATTTAACGTGGATAATCGACGTTTTCAAAATCCCATAATGATTATAAAAATTCTTTTTAACATTATAATGTAGCTCTCAGTGTCTCCAAAGTGAAAAAATGAAACAAATAGGGCGCGCTAAGACGGATAAAAAAGAAGGACACAACAGTCTAGAAGAATTTCACAGGGCTTTAATAGAAATAAACGGCAACTTGGAACCCCGAACAGATTGTTACTGTTTACGAGTTTAAGGTCATATAGAGGAGATTGGAACCCCTCCGGATTTGCGTCCACTCCTGTCGACTAGAAAGCGCACGCTCCAGAAAATGGACTCTATCACTGGCTCCAATAGTTAATGGATCATGCCCTCTTTTTGGGAGTTAGCTAAATGCAAGTCAAATGACACTAAATCGTTACGTTTCTGTTTTTCATTTGATTCAGCAGCGAGCTGGCCCTCATCCTTGCCGCCACGCTTTGTATATAATTCAGAAATTTTTAGGCAAAACTTGGCGCAGCCAAAACAGGAAATCGGTGGGTAATTGTAAACCATTACGCCACACAATTTATCTCTATCTTTAAGACAGAAAATCTTCAGAAAGAGAAATATGAAATACTAAACTAAAAGCGAGAACACATAGGAAAAGGTTTTTAGTTCAGTTGTTATATGACAGTCTGCAAGTGAGTTTAGGATATATTGAGGTAGATGTTTAATGTCTGTGTTTGCGGCACCAGGAGCGTACGACCGTGCAATAACCGTTTTCTCACCGGACGGTCGGCTGTTTCAAGTTGAATACGCAATGGAATTGGTTAACCGTGGAGCAACGATTTTGGGGATACAATGCCGTGAAGGAGTAGTTTTAGGGGCAGAGGAGACAGTTGACCCCCTTGAAGAAGCGGAATCTTCTTGGAAAATCTTCAAACTTGACAATCACATAGGAGCAGCCATAGTGGGCTTGAGCTCAGACGCGAGAGTCTTGATAGATCAGGCACGGGTGTACGCCCAAAGTAACAAGTTAACATATGATGAGCCGATAGACGTTGAAGTGGTAACGAAAAGAGTGTGCGACATAAAACAGCTTTACACACAGCATGCTGGCGTGAGACCCTTTGGAATTTCGATGATCTTCGTTGGAGTAGACAAAACTGGAAATCACGTGTTTGGCACACATCCAAGTGGAACGTATAGGGGCTACAAGGCTAGAGCAGAAGGCGCGGGAAGAGAAACGGTAGTCAAAATATTGAGAGAGGAATACCGTGAAGAGATGAGCCTTGAGGATACCATAAAGCTTACAGTGAAATGCCTCGTGAAAGCCTTAGAAACTAGACAGTTGCCGCCTAGAATAAAGATAGCGGTCATTCCTTCAGCAACCAAGAAAATGGAAATGCTCAGAGACGACAAGATTGGGGAATACCTGAAGGAATTAGGTTCAGGCAAGTGAAATGGGGATGGGTGAAAAATACACAATTGCCCGTTTCACAAAGGATAATGGGCACTTCGAGGTTCTCGTAAATCCCGAAAAAGCATTACAATATAGTATGGGAAAAATACTGGCAATAACAGAAGCCTTGGCTACTGAAACCATATTCTCAGACGCAAACAAAGGCACCAAGGTTTCAGAAGAAGCTCTGCGCAAAGCGTTCGGAACAACAGAACCACTAAAGGTCGCCGAAACAATCCTGAAAAAGGGAACAATACAACTCACAACCGAACAACGCAGAAAAATGATTGACAACAAAAGAAAACAGATAATAGCCTTCATAGCAAGACAATGCGTCGACCCGAGAACAAACCTTCCACATCCACCATTACGCGTAGAACAAGCCATGGAACAAATCCACTATTCAATAGACCCCTTTAAACCAGTGGAAGAACAATCAAAGGAAATAATCAAACTTTTACGAATTGTTCTACCATTAAAAATGGAGCAAGTGTCAATTGGGGTTCGCATACCAGCAGAATATGCAGCCAAAGCCTACGGAACAGTGAAGGGATTTGGAACAATAAAACGTGAAGAATGGGGCGGAGACGGTTCATGGCACGGAGTCTTAGAGATGCCAGCAGGCTTATATGGTCCATTCCTAGAAAAAATTGGAGAAATAACTAAAGGAAGAGCAGAAGCGAAAATGCTCTCCTAAAAATGGTTTATTACGAATGTATGGATGTGTAAATTATGCCAACCTTTTTTGAAAGAAGACAGCTTGTAGCACCTGGAGATTTGCTTGCAGAAGGAACATACGTTGCAGGCGAAAACACATACAAGGAAAACAACAAAATTTATGCATCAAGACTGGGACTTGTGCAACATGAAGACAAAAAGGTAAACGTTGTTGCTCTCACAGCCTTTTACATCCCAAAATTAGGCGATACGGTTATAGGAACCATTGTGGAAGTTGGTTTCAGCGGGTGGACGCTAGACATAAGCTCGCCATATTTGGCTATTTTAAGGGCTTCAGAGGTCCTGAGCAGGCCTTTCAGACCGCAGGAAAACGACTTGTCCAAAGTTCTTGATGTGGGAGACTTGGTGATCGCAAAAATAATGGCCTATGACAGGGCGCACGACCCACGACTAACAGTGGGCGAACCTGGACTTGGAAAAATAACCCGTGGACAAGTTGTAAAAATGACTCCGACAAAGATCCCCCGCGTGATCGGTAGAAAAGGATCAATGGTGTCCATGATAAAACAGGAAACAGGCTGCCACATCATTCTTGGACAGAATGGAGTTATATTAATTACTGGCAAGAGCCTGGAAGATGAACAGTTGGCAATGATGGCTCTTCGTAAAATTGAGTGTGAATCTCACACATCTGGTTTAACGGACCGCGTAGCCCAGATGATTAAGAAAGAAAAAGCAAAACAAAAGGAGGAAATAGAGAATGAGTCAAAAACCTGAAAAGTTAATTGATAAAAAAGGTTTAAGATTAGACGGAAGAAAACCAGAAGAATTAAGATCAATAAAAATTGAAGTAGGTATCTTACCGAATGCTGATGGGTCAGCATACATCCAGCAGGGGAAAAACAAAATTTTGGCTGGTGTATATGGTCCAAGAGAGATGCATCCCAAACATTTGGCACTTCCAGATCGAACAGTTCTGAGATGCCGCTATCATATGGCACCTTTCTCTGTTCAGGAACGCAAGTCACCAGCACCGTCGAGAAGAGACATAGAACTTTCAAAAGTCATTCGAGAATCTCTTCAACCCGCGATTTTCCTTGAATACTATCCGCGGACAGGCATAGACATTTTCGTTGAGATTTTGCAGGCTGATGGAGGGACAAGATGTGCAAGCATTACAGCTGCTTCGTTAGCCTTGGCAGATGCTGGTATTCCAATGCGAGATTTGGTTGTTGCTTGTGCAGCTGGAAAAGTTGACGACACCATAGTGTTGGATTTAATGGATACTGAAGACAAGAAAGGAGGCGCTGACGTGCCTGTGGCTTTAATGCCGAATCTTAACGCAATAACACTGCTACAGATGGATGGAATTTTGACCTTTGAAGAGTTCGAAAAAGCGGTAAATCTAGCCCTTAAAGGATGCAGAAAAATCTACACAATTCAGAAGGAAGCGTTAAAAGCCAAATATGAAAGTGTAAAGGAGGTTGAAGAATAATGTCATCGGTAATTGTTCGTGTAAAGCAAAAGCAGATTTTAGATCTAATCGCGAAGGGGAAAAGGCTTGATGGTAGAGGCCTAAAAGATTATCGTGAAATAAAAGTTGAACAAGGACTAATTGAACGGGCTGAAGGTTCAGCAAGAGTTCTCCTCGGAAAGACAGAAATCATGGCTGGAACAAAAATCGAAATCGGCAAACCATTTTCAGACACACCTAATGAAGGTGTTCTAACCGTAAACGCTGAGCTTGTACCGTTAGCGTCACCAACCTTTGAGCCTGGACCACCGAAAGAAGAATCTATAGAACTTGCCAGAGTTGTTGACAGAGGAATAAGAGAATCAAAAGCACTTGACTTCAAAAAGTTATGCATAAAACCAGGTAAGAAAGTGTTTGTGATTTTTGTGGATGTTTACGTGCTTAACCATGATGGAAACCTAATAGATGCCTCCGCATTAGCAGCTCTCGCCGCTTTGCTTAACACGAAGATGCTTAACTACGAGATAGAAGAAGATGAAGTAAAGATAAAACCAGGCTACACCCCGCTCCATGTAAGCAAACACCCGATTGCTGTTACTTTTGCGAAGATAAATGACAAGCTCATTGTTGATCCATGGCTTGAGGAAGAGCAGACAATGGATGCTAGGCTAACCATGACAATTGATGATGACGCAAATGTATGTGCAATACAGAAGGGAGGCAGCGGATACTTTACACCGAAACAAGTATTAGAAGCCGCTAAAACGGCTATGGAAAAGGCTGAGGAAATTCGAAAGAAACTGAAGTGGTGAGACACAGGTGGGAAAGAGAACAAAAAAGGTGGGACCGACACGCGGGCTAGGCTCCCGATACGGAGCCACGGTCAGAAAACGCTACATCAAAGTAGTTAAGGGAATGAAGAAGCCCCACAGATGTCCACAGTGTGGGCTTCAACGAGTGAAGAGAGTAAGTGTTGGCGTTTGGAAATGTCGGAAATGCGGGTTCACGTTTACTGGCGGAGCCTACACTCCAACCACTAAGCTTGGAATAGTGGCAAAGCGTGTAGCTAAAGGAACCGTTGCGGAAGAGACAGTAGCAACCGAGTAAAAACCAAGTCACAGCTTTTTTCTAACTTCGTTAGTGATTTAGACATTGGTCGAAAAATCGTTTATTTTATTGACCACTTCGCGGAGACCGGTAAAGAACACGAGAACATTTTGTAAAGATCTTTCAAACGTTTTTCCAAACGTTGTGCGGGTAAATCGTGGCAAATTGAGTCTTGGCGGAGTGGCTGAGAAAGCACTGGAGCTTGATGCAGAGAAGGCGATTATTATTGGTAAATGGAGGGGAGAGTCGGGAAAAATAGAGTTTTTTAGAACAAGTGCGAAGGGGTTGGTTGTTATTCCGCCATTGATTTACGTAAAAGGCGTGAGGTTGCGTAGAGATTTCGAAGAGAATGTGCCTAGAGGAAGGAGAATAAGGTCCGTTGCAATCGCAGCTTCAGAGAGAACTTCATTAGAGGTTAAGAGGCTTGAAAGTGTTTTATCAGAATTCTTTAACGTTCCAGTTTTTTCGCTTGAGGAAATTTGTGATAGGAAATTTGATGCTGCGATGCAGATTTCAGCAGATCGGTCAAACCGCTTAGTTGTCACGTTTAGGCTTATTCCAGAGTTTGTTGAGGTTGGTCCGCAGATTAGAGTGTCGCATTTGGTTTGGGAGCTGACTCGATGAAAGCTAATGCCGTTTTGCGTTTGAAGTTTCCTTCACAGAGGCATTTGGAAATCATTCTTAAGGCGTTGCTACCAGAGGTTAGGAAGACTCCGACGATGCGTTCCCGAACATTTTTGGAGAAAGATGACACTTTTTTGATTTTGAAGATCGAAGCTAAGGATACGGTTGCTTTGCGTGCAGCAGTAAACGCTTATTTGAGATGGATGGACTCGATCAGAAATGTTTTGGGAGTTTTGGAAAAGTTATAGCCATTTGCTCATTTTGATGAAGTCAACGTTCCACCATTCTTTGCGTAAATAGGCTTCAGGGATGAAAACTTGTTTTAGGTATAGGTTTACTGCTGGAATCAAAACGGGCGTAGTGTAAAGTGTGATCTTGTGGCAGCCTTCGGTTCTGCAATGTTCTATAACCTTTTCCAGTAATGCTTTTCCTATTCCTTTGTTTTGGTGGGTTGGGTGAACACCTATCCAGCCTAGTCTTGCCAAACCAGATTCTCCTACAAGTCTTCCATTGGCTATTCCAACAATTTCATTGTTTTCTTCGGCAACAAACGTGAAGTTCGTATCAAGTTTAAGAGAATCTCGATAGTATTTTAGCGAGTGTACTGATATATCGAAGTCCAACGCCTTTTTTGGATAGTAATCCTTTTCGTATTTCATCCAGCAATCCAGCATGATTTCTTTAGTCACTTCAGAAGCCTGCTTAGCGTCGCCGCGTTGCATTTTCCTAACCAATACCATTTCTTTTCACCTTAAGAAACTCTATTATTCGTGACAGCAGAATCTCTTAAACTTGTTGGGTGAGTTAACTGGGAAGTTTCTGGTTTGGAAGAGAACATTTGTGGTTTGTCTTACATCTAAAAAGGCTAGACCCCCCCTTATATATACTTCAAACAGAAAACTATGTTTGGAATTGTGGAAGACTTGCGCAAATAGCGTGTGTTGTGAAAGATTTAATTATTATGGAAATAATACTAGCTCAAATCTTGGGTGGATAATAAATGCCAATCTCAATATCAGATTTGTTTAAAATTCCTCTCATCTACTCTGTCGACCTAACACCTGACGGAGAAGTAGTCCTCTATTCTTCAAATCTCACTGGCATTCCTCATCTTTACGTTTTACAGACAAAACCAGATGCTAAACCAAGACAGATCACTAGTGGAAACGATCCTGTTATGTTTGGATCTTTGTCACCCAGTGGAGATCGCATCGTTTATCTTCAAGACAAGGATGGCAATGAATTGCATCACTTGTTTCTAACATCTAAAGATGGCGGAAAGACTCCGCAAATCACGAAGAACCCGTACAGAACATGGGACGCAAGATGGCATCCTAACGGAAAAGAGGTGGCTCGTAGCTACGCAACCAAAAAATCTTGCAGCCTCGAAATCCTCAATGTGAAAACTGACGAGAACTTCGTATTGAAAGAACAAGAAACGCCATTCTTCATTGACGAATATTCCCACGATGGTAAGTGGATTGCATGCACTGAATATGGAGGTGGTGAAGATCCAAAAAACATGCAAGTCATAGTTGTCAACAGGAACGATCCTAGCGATACAGTCAACTACAATTTCAAAGACGGGTCTAAAGAGATGTTCCCTACGTGGGCACCTGACGATAAAAAACTAGCATTTCTAAGCGATGTAAAAGGCAAGAATCAAGTTGTTGTTCAAGACTTTCAAGGTGAACAGAACTTGTTCTTAGGCCTCGGAGAAGGTGAAGAAGCTTACGAGCAAAAGGTATGTTGGGGTCCTACAGGCGACAAAGTGTATTACATCGTGAGCAAACATAGCCGAAGCAATCTGTACGAGCATCCTTTCGACGGAGAAAAAACCAGGCTTCCCTTTCCAGAGGGCACAAATTTATTATCGAGAATCAGCAAAGACGGAAAAACCATAATAGCCCTCCTCTCCTCCATGTCAACCCCTCCTTGTATCTACCTACACGAAACCGAATCCCGCACTGTGACCCCTCTAACCTCAAGGCAATACAAAGTCAATCTGGCTGAACTCGCCAAGCCTAAATCTATATGGTACAAATCGTCTGATGGATTGAAAATCCACGCATGGTACTTGCCAGCAGGTTGCGGAACGTCGCCGCATCCGGCGGTTGTCTGGCCCCATGGAGGCCCTTGGTGGCAAACTTATGATTGGTGGTCACCATACTTGCAATCTATTTCTCAAAGCGGTTTTGCTGTTTTGGCTCCGAATTTCAGGGGGTCGACGGGATATGGGGCGGAATTCCGTAACATGGACTTGTCTGATGCTGGAGGCGGAGATCTAGAAGATGTCGTGTGCGGTGCTGAATGGTTGGCTAGACAGCCTGAAATCGACGGTTCCAGAATTGCAATAATGGGCGGCTCCTACGGCGGTTTCATGACTCTAATAGCCCTTACGAAGAAGCCTGAAGTTTTTGCGGCTGGAGTTGCTTATGTGCCTGTTACTGACTGGTTAGAAATGTATGATTTGTCTGACGCTGAATATCGAAAGTTTATGGAGGAGCTTTTTGAAGGCCCTCCAGAGAAAAGAGAGCAACATTATCGTGATAGCTCACCGATTACTTATCTTTCCCAAATCAAAGCCCCAGTCTTGATAAGTTGTGGTCGACATGACTCTCGATGTCCGATTCAACCAGTAGAGAAGTTTGTAAAGAGGCTTAAGGAGATGCAACATCCTCACGAGTTCAGAGTAGAAGAAAAAGAAGGACACGGGTTTGCGAGAGTAGAAGCCCTGATACGAGAAGTAACGATCGCAGTAGAATACCTCAAAAAAATACTTGGCACCCGCTAAATCGCTCTAGATTTCATGCTTTTCGCAGAAAATAATATCGAGCCGACTCAGCATCTAGTTTGTTGATGTCGCGGAATCCCCTGCTACTATTTTTTTGGCCAGGTACTGATCTTCTAATAGGAACTGATGTTTTAGAGAATGTTTAATTAATGGCTTTGATGTATTGCTGTGCAGACGGAAGGATGAAAAAGTGAGTGAAGAAATTTCGAAGCTTCCACCTCAAATTCAAGAACGTCTACTAAGACTTCAGCAACTGCAACAAACACTCCAAACAATCTTGGCACAAAAACAGCAAGTAGAACTCGAACTAACAGAAATCGAACAAGCCCTAAGCGAATTACAAAAAATAGCAGACGACACAACCATATACAAAGCAATAGGATCACTACTGGTAAAAGCTGAAAAACCAAAAGTCACCACCGACCTAACCGAACGGAAAGAATTACTTAACGTGCGAGTTCAAGTTCTCGGAAAGCAAGAAGAACGCTTAAGAGGACAACTAAAGGATTTGCAGACTAAACTTCAAAAAGACTTAAGCCCTATTTCTCCCTCGTAGCCTCAAAAACGTTTCTGGTGGAAAACTGTGGAAATAGGCATACCAGAGCTGAAAAGCGAACAAATTGAAGAACTCTGCTCAATTGTGGAAAAAACCGCCAGACAATACGTAATATCAAAAGTTTCTCCAAAAAGAATAGAAGCCCTAAACATAAGCGTAGAAACCGAAGGAACAAAACCTGTGAGGCTCACGGTTGACGTTGACGTTTCGCTATCACCGCTAATGAAAAAATTTAACGTGCAAAAGCTTGTTGACGAAGCAGTAAAAGAAGCCTTCACCTCAGCTGAAAATTATTTAAGGGAACTGAAATGTCATTCCAAGAAATAACTAAAATCCTAGATGAATCAGATGCTAAAGTTGCGGTTTTATTATGTCACCACAACGCTGACCCAGACGCTATCTGTTCAGCCTACGCCTTCAAAAGCCTACTAAAACATTTTGACCCGAATCTTGAAGTTGAGATTGGAGCAGCTCACGGAATAAGTCGACTTTCAAAACATCTACTCAAACATTTACCTATAGAAGTGGAAACACGACCTAGCGTGGAAAATTCTGACGTGATCATTTTATTAGACACCAACACAATCCAACAACTAAATAATCTAGCTGAAAAAGTGAAAACCTCAGAAGCGCCAATCATAGTCATTGACCATCACGCACCCCACCCAGAAACACAACAGCTAGCAAAACTGTACATAACAAACGAAGAAGCCTCCTCAACATGCGAAATCGTCTACGACTTCTACAAGCAGACCGACGTTAAACTAGGCGAAAACGAGGCAAAAGCACTGTTTTTAGGTATAGCCTTTGACACACGCCACTTCATCATAGCCAACTCATCCACACTGAAAAAAGTCGCAGAACTGGTTGACGCTGGAGTAAACGCTCAGGAGACTATGTCTCTGCTCTCACTCCCCATGGAATTTTCAGAACGAGTTGCAAGATTAAAAGCCTCCAGAAGAATCAAACTTGTTAGAATCAACGAATGGATCGTTGCGTTTTCACACGTCAGCGCCTACCAAGCCTCAGCAGCGCGGGCGATAATCGAATTAGGTGCTCACGTCGCGGTTGTGGCTGGACAGAAAAATGAAAATCTAGAAATCAGTTTGCGTGCAGCCCGCGAATTTTACAAAAAGACAGGCATTCACCTTGGCAGGGATATAGCTAGACCCCTAGGTGAACATTTGCATGGCATGGGTGGTGGACATTCCACAGCCGCCGGAGTGAACGGAGCAGGAGACATTCAAACCGTGTTTAAGCGTTGTTTACGGCTTTTGAAGGAAAAGTTAACTAAAAATCAAGTAGCTACTCTTAAATGAGAAAATGAACCCGCTTACAAATAGGCAGGCACCAACAGCATGTCAATAATAGAAACAGAAAACCTCACATACACTTATCCCAGCGGAACAAAACCATCAATTAGAGACGTTTCCATAAAAATCGAAAAAGGAGAATTCGTCCTAATCACAGGCCCAAGCGGATGTGGAAAAACAACACTCTGCCGATGCTTCAACGGATTAATCCCACACTTCTACCAAGGTGAACTAAAAGGCGAAATAACGGTCGCAGGACTTAGAATTTCCGAACAACCAATCTATGAAATGGCAAAACATGTAGGACTTGTTTTCCAAAATCCGGAAAACCAGCTTTTCGCGCTGTCCGTAGAAAAGGACGTAGCCTTCGGACTTGAAAACCTCGGAGTCCCAAGAGAAGAAATGCGAAAGAGAGTGGACTGGGCACTAAATCTGACGGGAATATATGACTTAAGGGAAAGAGCGCCCCACGAACTTTCAGGCGGACAACAACAACGTGTAGCAATTGCGTCTGTTTTAGCCATGCAACCAGAAATAATAGTCCTAGACGAGCCAACATCCTTCCTCGACCCGTTGGGTGCAAAGAAAATATTTGAAGTCATTTACGATTTAAACAGAAAGCTCGGAATCACAGTAGTGCTTGTTGAACACAGACTTGACTTAACCGCAAAATATGCAAATCACATTGTCATAATGGACGATGGAAAGATCGTTCTCGACGGAGAACCCCGAAAAATTTTAAGCTCTGAACAAGCCCGCCTAATCGGAGTAGGCATTCCAAAGCCAACACGCCTCTACCAGATACTCCGGAAAGACAGAGTAAGCCTCAGCAACACGATCCCGTTGTCTTCAGATGAGATGGCAGCCATGCTAAAGGAGGCTCTCAAAAGCCAATGATTGAAGCTGAAAACGTTTACTTCACGTATCCAAACGGTGTAGAAGCATTGAAAGGTGTGTCCTTAACAATCAAAAACGGTGAGTTTGTAGCAATAATGGGAGAAAATGGCGCTGGAAAAACAACTCTAGTCAAACACTTCAACGGACTACTAAAGCCAGCCAAAGGAACCGTACATATTGACGGAGTGAACACAACAAAAGTTAGCGTCGCAACCTTAGCCAGAAACGTTGGATTCGTCTTCCAAAACCCCGATCGCCAACTTTTCAGCGAAACAGTCGAGGAAGAAATAGCTTTTGCACTAAAGAACTTCGGATTTGAAGAAAAAACAATAGAACAGCGAGTGACGTGGGCTCTAAACCTTTTAGGCTTAACAAAATATAGAAAAACCTCGCCTTTCATGCTCAGCGGCGGAGAAAGGAAACGTGTAGCATTAGCTTCAATTTTGGCATGGAACCCAAAAATATTGATGCTAGATGAACCAACCATAGGGCAAGACTATCGACAAAAAGAGAACCTTCTTCAGTTCATCCTGCAAATGAAAGCTCAAAGAAAAACCGTAATCATCGTTACGCACGATGTGGAGTTTGTGGCTGAATGTAGCCCAAGAGTTTTGTTGATGCGAGAGGGAAGAATAGTGGCTGATGGTGAAGCACGAAAAGTGCTTACAAACCCTGAAATCTTAACCCAAGCGTCAATTGTACCGCCACAAATAACTCAAATTTTCCTACAACTGTCCGATTTTCAACTTTCAAAAGAAGTCATCGACGTTTACGAGGCACGAGAAAAATTACTCAATCTGTTGGAAGCGAAAGCAAAATGAGCGTTTTTGACGGACTTAAATTTCGAAAGGTTTACTCTCCCATTCACAACCTAGACCCAAGAATAAAATTCATCTATGTTTGCGCAATTTTTGTGGCTGCAATAATCTTCTGGGAACTACTGCCCTTAGCAATACTGTTCTTGATACAAGTCCCATTCGTCATTTTGGCTGGTGTCCAACGTGAATGGATTCGTTCCATGCGGGGAGCAGCATTCTTAGCAATAGTAATTTTCTTAACCAACTTCGTCTTTTCGTTCATTGGCGCTGGTTACACAAATCCAGCCCATTATCTGGAATATGCCTCTGCCATGACTCTACGCTTTATAGTCCTTATTGAATCCTTCTCCGTTTTCTTCCTAACCACATCACCAGATCACCTAGGCTTAGCCCTAGAACAAACACGCATACCATACGAGTTCTGTTTCGCCTTCACAACCGCGGTACGATTTGTCCCTGTTCTAGCCGAAGAAGCCCAAACAATTATGGATGCCCAGAAAGCAAGAGGTTTAGAGCTTGAACGCGGAAACTTTTTGAAACGAATCAAAAATTACATTCCAATCCTCATACCCCTAATTGTGAGTGCAATCCGCAGAAGCTTAGAATTAGCTGAAGCCATGGAATCCCGTGCATGGGGAGCAACAAAAAACCGCACAAACCTGTACGTGCTTAAAATGCACAGAGGCGACTTCGTTTTAATAGTCATCACCGTCTTAATCTTAGCAGTCGCAATCTACATCCATCTGTTCTTTAGAATTCCATCTCTAAACGAGCTTTTAGGAGGACTTCTTTAAACCGCAAGATTTTTAATATGCGCGTTTGTGTAGGGTTTTTCGGAGCTTGAAAGAAGCTGGAATGGTTGGAAGCCGCGACACAAGAAATCATTTCCGGCTTCGGTTATGACGGACTGAGGAGGATTTAAAGAGGAGACTTGTAACAATAGAGTAAGAATATGACTGGGGCGTGTAAGGTATTCGCGCAAAGTGGAAAAAGAAGAAACAAAGAAAACTCAAAAGAAAAAGAAAGAAAAGACGGGAAAGATACAAATAAGCAAAAAATTTCAGAAAAGGATTTACACTCAAGACAAATATAAAATAGTTGACGTTTCATTCTTGAATGAGGTGTGAGTGAAATCAGAAGCAACATCAGCCATATAGGATACGTTAACAGCATTAGAGACAACATTTTCAACATCAGAAAGACAAAACTGCTACCACTTTATGAAGACCTGAAATCAGCAAACTGCGTAGTCTGCGGAGGATCCGGCAGGTCACTGTACTCCTTGAACGCTGCAATGAGCCAGATCGCAATGAGCCAGATAGGCTGGAGAAACAAAGTTGTGTTGACTCCAGACGACCCAGGCTTTCCTGGAAAAAACATGTACGATGCGGCAGCCGAGCTTGAAAGACGATACAAAAAAACGCTGCTGTTGATAAACTCTGGTAGTGGCTTCTCTGATGATCCCCTAGCGATGGCGCAAGATTTAGCCAGATACGTTGAAAACAAAAAAACGTCAAGATTTTCTATGGGACTTATAACCTCTAACTTAAACTCGCCACTAGCCAAAATAGTCCGCGAACACGGTCATGTAGTTAAGTTAAAAGGGCGAGGAAGATCGAAACCCTCTTTTGAATATAGCAAGATAGGCATCATGGGTGACATCTTCGAGCTGGGGAGTTTGTTTCTTCTGTCCATGATTACCGAGGCGATCTTCCGAAACCTAGGCGTAGATGGGATGCTTCAGCTTTGCGAGGAAGAATTCGCCAAGATAGGGTCAATGATTGATTTGAATGTGCAGTCAGAAACTTACACGCACCTCATTGATGTATTGGAAAGAAGGACTAGTGTGTTTCTAGGCGGGAAGGGTACAGCAAATGAAGTTGTAAAGATGAGTGGTGTAAGACTTTTCCACATTAAGGGTTTCATGGGAGATAATGTCTATATAGCCAGAGGAGTGAATACTCCGCATCCAAGAGCCGGAGACCTTGAGATCTTGGTGTCATTTTCCGGAGAAACTAAGCCTGTGATAATCTGGCGTGACATCTTTAAGAAATTGAATGGAATTGTGTTGGCAATCACGGGAGCAAAGAAGTCAACTCTAGCCCAAAAGTCAGACTTCCAAATAGTTCTAGAAGAAGAAGTTAAGCCAGGTCAACCTAGAAGATTTTACATGAGAGCAGCATACGTTTTAAGTCCTCTGCCAGTTAAACTGACTGAAAGACTGGGGGAAAGAGGTCTGAAGCTACCAGAATACTTAATCAGTTGGTACCACTCTGTTACACAATAGAACTATAGCGTGCGCATAATTCTTAAATATTCAAAATTGTGGGAAGATAGGAAAAGGGGATTTGTAATGCAATTGTCACTTTTGCAACCCAAGATCATTAGAGGCGATATCGAGCATAACTTGACAGCAATCCAAAGATTAATTGATGAGAGCAGGGGTGATCTACTGGTGCTTCCTGAATATGTATTGACTGGTTCGCTCGTGTTTGATTTAGAAGCTGATGTGCATGATTGGGCACGAAGAAGTGCAAATGCAAAGGCACGCATCAAAGTACCAAAAGGCAAATATCTTCTGATAAACAGTTTGGTTGAAATTGAAGGCAAGCTACGTAATTGTTGCGAACTTTTACCAGTAGGAGATTTTCAATTCAAATTGTTTCCAGACGAGCCTGAGCTAGCTGTTGGCATTTTGCCAGGGACTGAGCAGAAGACTTTTGAGCTTTTTGATAAGCGTTTTAAGGCAGTGATTTGTAGCGATCTTAGGCAAATGGATAAGATACCTACTAAAAGCTTAGACTTTGTCATTTTCATCTTTCACTTTACCGATAGTAATTTCTCTCGAGTTATGCAACTCGTTAGAAGTGTGTCCAAAGCAAGAAAAATGCCAGTGTTGGCAAGCAGTTTGGTCAGTGATAAGAACAGCGGCTTTAGCTCTTTTGTCAATGGCGATGTTGTTGTTTCTCTCTCAAGACAGGAAGGGATCTTAGAAGTAGAGATTTAATGATCGTGAAATAGGCAACGTCGCCCAACAGCGTGTTTGCGCGCGCTCTAGTCCCTTGTGCTCATTAAGGACACACGGGATTTTTTAACTTCTTTTTTCAGGCAACCGTTTCTTTGCGTGTAAAGCTGGCTGCTTTCGTGATGGTTAAGGTTAAGCATGCTAAATATTAAACGTGCATATAACTTATTAAGACTCACGATAGAGTATATCAAGGCTTCACAGCATT
>Ga0209636_10003608_pt1 | contig 15787 bp, 16 predicted proteins | sample DeeMarSWOR152_54_FD_187464 | JGI IMG/M metagenome (GOLD analysis project Ga0209636, IMG submission 187464) | Marine sediment microbial communities from White Oak River estuary, North Carolina - WOR-1-52-54 (SPAdes) (version 2) | ecosystem: Environmental > Aquatic > Marine > Intertidal zone >...
TTCTATTACATCCCCACATGTCCAGTTAAGCTCATAGACAGGGACTTGATCCATTGTCTGCGCATCCAAAGAATCTAATACACATTCGTCGATCGAATCATCTAAAACATCATTTATATAGATATCTGCAAGGACAATTAATGCATATCTGGGACTACCGGCATTATTGTAAAATTCGAACCATATATAGGCCTCCACTAGATCTCCTGGATTACAAGAACCTGGGTCAAATTCAATGCCCGAGGCATTCCCAAGCCAGACCCTTTCGGAGCGGACATCCTTGGCATCACAATGGAAATTGCAAATGGGCCAATCAGCCGCTCCTTTCGTCGAACTGTCGCTGCTAACAGCCTCAGTATCCGCATTGGATGCCGAATCCGAGTTAAACGTTACGGTCTTAGTCGCGCTGGCGACATTGTCGGCGCTATCAGTCACCGTTAGGGTTACGGTATAGCTTCCATAGCCGGTGTAGTAGTGTGTGGGGTTCTTTCTAGAGCTGCTACTACCATCACCGAAATCCCAATCGTATGCATAGGGTGGTACTCCTCCGCTGCTTTCGTCTGTAAACGTGACGCTAATGCGCGTACCACGCGAGCAGCGAGAACATGTAGAAAAATCAAAATCGGCAACAAGAGACTCAGTAGTTTCATTAGTTGCCGTTGGGCCCCTATCTCCATGCCCCCTCGCCACCGCAATATCAGCGGGCAGCATCATGACAATCAGCATGACCGCAGTTATTAGAGAAAGTATTATCCTTTTCATATCTATCCTCCTCATATGACTAATAGCCTATTACCTCTGTCATATTACCTTTGTCATATATATAGTCGCAAAAAAAGGGGAAATCCCTCACTTTTCCCAGTACTTTTTGGGGATTTTTCGAGATTTTCAACCAAGTAGTAGATACCAGAGGTACTAGGGAATCTACTTTATTTTGCCCTGCCTCCCTTCCAAGTATTATGTCCAATGCTAGCACAGTCTCCCCTTTTTTGTCAAATAGTCCTGGTTAGGAAGTACTAGGGCCAGGCTCCGATAAGGCGGAAATTCAAAAATCAAAGGGTAAAAATCAAAATGACAAATTAAAATGCAAGAATATAATGCGAGGCTTTAGTCTCATGCAGCACGATTGAGATTGCCATCGCCCCGGAATGTCAGCTATCCTCCTTCAAATCCCGTTGCGTTTGCCTGGGTGCGGCGTAGTAAGGACCGAATCCAAGCAAGTAGTTCTCTCAGATTTAAGGGTGAGGCTAAATAAGCATCGGCGCCCATCTCGATGAAGTCGATTCCAGATATTTCTTTACTACCTTGCCCCAGAATGATAATTGGAGCCTGACATATTTGCCGCAGGCGAACACAGAGCTCATCTCCATTCAATCTGTGGCTGGACTCAGCCACGATTATCACGTCAATGTGTCTACTGTACACCTCAGTCAAGGCTTGCTGCCCACCGCTAGCACCTACAACTTGGAAACCTGAGCGTTGTAAATTGAAGGTCAACGCGTCTCTCAGCACCAAGTTGGGGTGAATAAGTAAGATCCTTCCCATTTTCAGGCGCCTCAGTACTTAAGTACTAGAACTTAAGCAAGGTAATGTGAAGTAGACTATATTTGCTGAGAAAAAAATAAAATGCTTATCTGGTGGAAAAAGGGTCTTTATTTGGTGGAAAAAGGTCTCTATTTGGTGGAATCGGAGGCTGTAATAAAGATGTAACCCACGCCTCTTCTAGTGCAAATGATTTTGGGGTCGGCTTGGTCTTCTTCAATTTTAGACCTCAGGCGGTAGATATACTTCTTGAGAAATTCAGGGTCAGCTCCGTAATGTGGTCCCCAGACACTGCTGAGTAAATTTGTATGGCTGACTACACTGCCTTCATTTCTAACTAGTTGGTAAAGAATCTTGTACTCGATAGGGGTTAGCCTCACCAGTTTTCCGTTCACATATACGTCATGGGTGGCATAATTTATGCTAAGCTTGCCGCAAAGAAAAGAGGCGGTATAGCCATCGCCAAGCGGGGAGCAGCGGCGAAGAATAGCATTCACCTTAGCTATATATTCCATAGGCGAAGAAGGGGGAATCCAATCGTCGACGCCCATTTCTAGAGCCCTTACCTTATCCATAACATCATTGCTCTTGCTAAGAGCAACAAGGGGCACATCGGAGAAGCTACGAATCTGACCTATGAGGTCAAAATCATCCGGAGATGCTGCATCAACTTGAAGCATAACGATATCTGGCTGTTCCCTGTGTATTAGCTCGGTGGCTTGCCTTGCTTCAGTAGCATGGATTAGGCTTAACTCTCGCCATTTCACTTTTAAAATAAAAGACATAGCTTGTAATAGTTCCTCGGAATCACCAACGAACAAAACTTTCATCACTGCTCCAATATAAGATAGGGGAACTCGGCTAGATCAGGTTCACCACTGGCTTCTTGGAATCCAATCCATCCTTTAACCGGGACTAATGAACTAGTACCTTAGTCACTCTATTAGTCGCTCAAAAAAGGAAAATCCCTTACTCTCTAGTACTTTTGGGGGGATTTTTTCAGGATTTGTCAACCAAGTGGTAGATACCAGCGGTAATATGGAACCTCCTTCCTTGCACTACCTCCCCTTTAAGTTCAAATGCGGTGTTTAAAGCTAGCACAGCCCTTTTTTCCTTTCAAATAGCCCTGGTTAGGAAGTACTAGTCAAAAGGTCGCATTACTAAATTCTAGGCAAAACGGTACCAAAACGGTACCGATGGGTAATTCCCGTTGGATTGGATGGTTGTTATATATAATTTATATTGAAGAAGCTAAAATATTTAGCCATAGGTCTGACGCTGGTTGAGGTAATACTGGTTGCTGCGTTAGTACACGGCGTGTTACTTGTCAGAGAAAGCGTGTCAGCCTATAGTTATTCGCCTGTTTATGATTTGGCCCGTGCCGATAATAGCGATTCCTCAAGCTATGGGGATTCCCCAGAGACAGCGTATTCTCTCGATGGTAGCTATCTGGCTGAGAGGTGGGGGGTAAGCAAGATCGAGGCACCCCAGGCATGGCAGATAACCAGAGGGGACCAGTCGATTATAGTGGCTGTGCTGGACACGGGCATTAATAAGGATAACCAGGATCTGGCTGATAGGGTGGTGGCTGAGGTCAATTTCACCAATAGCCCAACAAGCGATGACCTGTATGGGCATGGGACTCATATGGCAGGCACCATTGCCGCCATCGCCCCGGAATGCCGGCTAATGAATGTGAAAGTGGCTGATGATGTGGGAAGGTGCGAGCCAGCGGTGGTAGCCAGAGGCATCATCTGGGCAGTAGATCATGGAGCCAAAGTTATCAATTTAAGCCTGTCCATGATAGCATCGTCGAATTTGGAAGAAGCGGTAAACTATGCCTGGAGCCAGGGGACGATACTTATAGCAGCGGCGGGCAATAAGGGCACGTCGGAACCTTCCTACCCGGCTTATTATGACATTTGCTTGGCGGTGGCCGGCACTAATAGGAACAATTCCTTAGCTTTGTTATCCAGCTATGGCGACTGGGTGGATGTAGCTGCTCCAGGCTTTAACATTTACTCTGAATTGCCCCAGAATCAATATGGCTATAAGACTGGCACCTCGGCAGCCGGGGCCCATGTCTCAGGCGTGGCTGCTCTGGTTTTCAGCGTCGCCGAGGATAGCAACGGCAACGGCGCAGTCAATGATGAAGTGCGGCGGGCAATTGAGAATAGTTGTACTGCCATCGCTGGAGATGGTGTGGGGCAGGGGCTGGTCAACGCTTTCCAGGCGGTAACAAAGACCACATCTTCAGATTAAGTTCCTTTTATATGTGACGACATAGATGCTGCTTGTGGGGAAGCTATAGGCCAATTCTAAGCGCGAAACCTGCTTGCGCTAAAGCTTCAGCGAAGGCAAGTCCGAAATCCTAAACAATATCAAATAACCAAATCCCCAAAACTATTCCTTGATATTTTCAATTGAAACATTTGGATTTGTTTAGGATTTAGAGCTTAGATATTAGAATTTTGTGGGGGTTGCTGTGGATTTTCATGCCGAAATTATGCGGAAGCTTATAATCACTTTTTGTGGTTGTTTTCCTCCAGCTTATCCCGCATAGCCTTCCGAGCCCGTGACAGCAATCCCTCAACCGACTTTGGTGAACGACCCATAACTTGACTTATCTCTAGCACGGGCATCTCTTCGAGGTATTTCAATACCAGCACCTCTTGATAATCCTGAGGCAAGTCTTCCAAAGCCTGGTGAACTGACTGGCGTATCTCTTCGGACTCCAGCACGCTGAGGGTCGCTGGCTCATTGCCCCCGGTTTGCTCCAGCTGCTTCATGGCGTCAAATTCGGGAGAAGATTCCTTGGGTTTAGGCTCTCGCGCCTGGAGACGATAAAAGTCATTTATCTTGTGAAATGCGATGCTGCGCAGCCAGGTATAAAGCTGGCTGTCACCGCGGAATTTATCCAGTGAATTCAGGGCAGCAAGGAATGTTTCCTGAACCAAATCCTCAGCTACGGCCTGGTCTCGGTCTACTTGTTCTAATACCAGAGAGTAGAGTCTGTTCCTATAGATATTATAGAATTCCTCCATGGCTGCACTGTCGCCTGAGCGCAGCTTCTCGACCAGCTTAGTTTCATAACTTTGAGAGGTGGGATCAGCTATTTTCATGTTGCCTCTATCTATTACATCATGCCGCCGTAGCATCTTTAGAATATCAGCTAGCCAATTCTCTGGGAATCACCTATTGGTACTGTTTTCAGTAGAAATTAGTACTATGACCCTCGGGAGATGAACCCGGATACCTAGCATTACCTCTTGGTCATAGCGAACCCGGTTCGGCGGGACGTGGGAGTCTCTTTGTGTCGGCAATGACAAATGACAAAGCTCAAATGTCAAACGAAGCTCAAAACCCTAAACAATGTCAAATGACAAAGCCCAAAATCCAAATGAGAAAAAGGAGTAGGTTTGACATTCAAGCATTTAGATTTCAGTTGCCATTTGGATTTTGCCATTTGGGTTTGTTCAGGATGGGGCTAAAGCCTCGTGTGCGGAAGCTTAACGGTCATCCAGGCCTGGCTTTGCGCCTGAAGTAATAATAGCCACCATAGCCAAGAAGTACTATGGCCACAGCAATCCCGGCGAACAATCCTGCATTGGACCTGGTTTCCATTGCGGGGTTTGTGGACACCAACAGACGAACATACAGCTTTACACCCAACAGGTCACTGGATTCAGCAGCGACTCCCAGCCATGTCTCCCAGTCCTGGCCTGCCCATTTTTGCTCTTGCGGTATAGCTACACTTACCGTTACATTAGCCTCAGACTTAGCGGCTACCTCGATTTCCTGAGGGAAAAAGCTTATCCAGCTAGCATTGGGGAATTCGGCCCTTCCTTCCCTTGTTTCTTCTTCCGGAGGCTGAAAGGTAGTGAAGGTGAAAACATGAGCTACTTCATTCTTATTGTGAATGGTCAGTTCGAATTCTGCTGCTCCTCCCGGGGACAGGTTATCTATTTTTACCTCGGCGGGGGAGACGCTGAAGTTAATGTCCTGAGCCAGGGTAAGAGAAGGGAAGAATATGACCAGTAAAGCAGCAATGAGTCCAGCTAGTTTGATACGCCCTATCATCAGGCAACCACTGCGCTTATGGTGATTTGGGTTTGCATCTGCCGGCTACTAATGAAGTAGGTGGGAGTCAGCAATCTCAGGCCAAATTGCTTGGTATCTCCGGGAGTCAAGCTTGAGCCTGAGCCGCCAGTATAAGGCCAAAATTCGCTTTCTGTCTTAGTGATAGGGACGTAGCCATCGCCCAAAGGTCCCCGTGTGGTATCGCCAGATATACGGAACCATAATCCATATATGTGCTCACCATTAGTGCCATCATTGCTCAGCGTCCATTTATATGCGCTGGGATTATCAATCCATTTAGCATCTTCCCCCACGATAAAGGTGTTCACATTACAATTGCCCTCTACGGTCAGTGTGCACCACTCTATCGGCGGGCTTGTCTCATACTCCGTGTTTGAGGCCACATCCCCCAGAGGCCATTGTGTTTTATCCAAGCTGATGGAAATCTCATTGAGTCCTGTCATAGTGATGGTGATGGTGCCGTTTTCCTGGGCTAATGCCGGCAAAGAAAAGGTTAAGGCTAGTATAACGGCTACTATAGTACTCGTGATTACTACTTTCATCTGCACCTCCGAATTTGATGAACCTCTGCTTACCGAATTGGGTCAGTCGTTTTCGAACAAATCGACTACGATAAAATGCTACAATTATCCGCAGCTCTTGTCAAGCGGGGGGCTGAGATACACAGGTAACACTCATGGTATGTTTAGTGGTGATAACTAAACCACGGGAGTTAACGAAGCGAGAAAATCAGCCAGCACAAGATGTTTGATGTCGGCAAGAGGGTGTGGTAAAATATCTCCCCTGAAATCGAATTTAGGGGCTACAGCAGGAAAATAGCCCCAGGCAAGTCGAACTGAAGAAGGAGTAAAGGAGGTATCATGATTAGGACAGCTGAGCAATATGTACAGGATCTGAGGGATGGCAGGGTGGTCTACCAAGATGGAGAGAGAGTCAAGGACGTTCCCACACGCTATAGGTGGCCGGTGGAGCGAGCTGCGGCAGAATACTATGTAGCTACACACTCTGAATATCGCTCGCTGTTCACTATGATGGAGGATGGAGAAGAGGTTTCTTTCGCCTTCAAAGTGCCGGAAACCCCGGAGGACCTTCAAAGGCGGAGAGATATTCTTCTCACGCTCGGTCGTTTAGGGGCAGGAGGTTCTCGGCTGACTGGCATCGATGGCCTCAACGGGGTTGCCTTCGGTGCGTCTAAGGTGGATGCAGCGCTGGGCACCCATTATTCCGAAAACATGAAATCTTACCGCGCTTGGTGTAAGAAGCACGATCCCAGTATCGTTGCTGCTGTGAGCGACCCCAAAGGCCACCGGGCCTTGCATGCTGAAGACCCCAGGCAAGCGCACAAGGATTTCTATGTCCGCATAGTTGACCGCAACAAAGAGGGGATATGGATAACTGGCTGTAAGCTACACATAACCCAAGCCATTCTCGCCAACGAGCTGATAGTGCTCCCCTCTCGTAATCATAACGAGACAGGCAAAGACTATGCTGTGGCCTGTGCCGTACCGGCAAATGCCAAGGGGGTAACCTTCATTGGCACGGCAGGGGCGATTGGTGGGGGGCATCCCATGATTATCTTCGATAACGTCTTTGTCCCTTGGGAGAGAGTTTTCCTGGCCGGCGAGTGGCAGTTCACTAGGGAAGTAGCTACCTCGTTTGCTCGCTACCACCGCCTCACAGCTGCCACATACAAAACTTCATCACTTGATGCCCTGGCTGGGCTGGCTATGTTAATGGCAGAATACAATGGGCTGACCCGTGCCACTCGCATCCAGGATATGCTGGGCTGGTTTGCCATGTACGCCACTGTAACTGAGGCCTTGGGTAGAGCCGCTGCTTTAACTGGTACAGTTGACCCCGAGACAGGCCAGGCGCGGCCGAACCCGGTTTACACCAATTGTGCTAAGTACTGGTTCGCCTCTCAGTGGCACGAGGCTATGAAGTACCTCCAAGACATAACCGGAGGTATTGCCGCCACCATGCCTTCAATGAAAGATTGGGAGAACCCTGAAATTCGACCCTACCTCGAGAAATATCTACAAGGGGATGCCCGGTATTCAGCCGAGGAGAGGATACGAGCCATTAACATGGTCATCCAAGAGGGTTCCACCTTTGGTGGAGTCCTTAGCATTCATGCTGAAGGGTCTCTGGCAACCCAGAAGATGGTCCTCTTCCAGCAAACCGATTGGGAGCGGTACAAGGCTGCTGCCAAGCGTAGTATGGGAATTCGCACGGACCACCCTGATTTTAAGGACCTGCCTTTGCCTGGAGAAACCCCATGGAAGATGCCGGATTCATTACTCAAATATTGATTGATATGCTAAGGGCCTAGCAGGTAAGTTTTCCAAAAACCTGAGCGGTTTTAACTTATTAATTTTCTGAGGTTGGTTGGTATGAGAGCCGGGGTTAAGCCCCGGCTCTCGATTTATGGCGATCTTGCTTTAGGTGCCTCGACGAATAAGGAATTCACTACTCAAGAGGCATCCGAATGGGGCCTCCTCTGGTAGTAATCTATCATTTTCCTGGCTGCTAGAGCGGCACGACCTATGGTAGGGTAAAAAGGTATCCGATTAGCAAGAAGCCTTGAGCGCAGCTCGCAATGGAGTTTCCATTCCTCGTCGTCCGAGTGGTTAATGCCCAGGCTCGGCTCAGGCACAACACTTAAAAGTGGCTTGGTGCGCACGGCATCAAGCTTCAACCCTAGTCTCTCGAAAATATTGTCTAGCGTAAAGCCAGGCATCTGTGATGGGCGAAAGACTCTAAGCATGATGATGAGAAGGTCAAAATGCGGGTCTTTATTCATCAGGTCGAAAATATTCCCCATGTTCAAGCGCTGGTGTTCGCTAATGATTGAGAAATCGATGGGATTTCCTAGCCAATCCCATTCAGAAAAGCCTTGGGTTTTCAGTTCTTCCCGGAATTCTGGTGGTAATTGGATAACCTCTAGCCCAGCCCTCTCACATTCATCGGCAGCTAACACACTGGCGCCTCCAGCACCTCCGAGCACTCCCACTCGCTTACCTTTGGGGGGTGGCGAGAAATAGAAGGACACCGCTAGGTCAATAAGTTCCTCAAAAGTCTCCGCAAGAATAGCAGCCGTCTGCCTTAGCGTTGCGTTCCACACTTCGAGCGAGCTAGCCAAAGAGGCAGTATGGGAACTAATTGCTCTTGCTCCAGCCTGACCCTTTCCCCCTTTGAGGATAATGACAGGCTTAATGGTGGTGGTGCGCTGCAAGGTATCAAATAAACGACGACCATCTTTCACACCTTCTATATACATCAACACCACCTTCGTTTCTGGGTCCTGAGCAAAATATTCCAGATAATCACATTCGTTGAGGTCAATAGCATTGCCATAACTTATGAGCTTGCTAAAGCGCAGACCTCTCATAGCGCCTGTCATGACCAGATCCGTTGACAGGTTCCCACTTTGCGAAGCAACTCCTATGCTACCTGACTCTTTAGGGAACTCGTCCCCGAAGGAGAGACCCTGAGCTGGATAATACACACCCATACAGTTAGGACCGATGATGCGAATGCCCAGCTTTTTTGCTAGTTTGAGTATTTCTTGTTCCAACTGGGCTGCTTCCGGGCGTCCAGTCTCGGTAAAACGAGCAGTGAAGAGGTGAGCAGCCTTAGCACCTTTGCTGGCGGCATCCTCCAGCATCTTGGGCACTTCTCGCGCTGGAATACGTGAGATAACATAATCCACGGTGCCTGGTATTTCCCTCAGCGAAGCATAGAACTTCAGCCCCTCAGCTTCAGTATATTTGGGATTCACAGGGTATATCTTACCTTTAAAACCCAGTGCAAGTAAGGCTGACACGAAACCAGAGCCAGGTCCTCCTCGCTGACCTCCCGGCGCACCGACTACAGCAATCGAATTGGGGTGCAAGATTTCATCTAGCGGATGAGACAAAGTCAAACCTCCTTGTATTAAGTATAGGGCAAACTGGTCATGCTATTTGTAGTCTGTCTTTCAGACTAATCTGCTTACCCTGAAAAAAACAGCGCTCCAAGTTGGAAACAACGGAGCATTATAACACGGGACTATTTTTCAGGCAAAGCTTTTCCCTAATTTATCTGGCGACTTGTTTCAAAAGGAAAGCTCTCTTTCGCCGTAGCCACGGGGACGATGGGAGGTGATAATTAAGGCGGCAAGCCTTCATCCTTGTATATCGAAACCCGTATGCGAGGCTGAAGCATTGCGCTGAGTAATTTGGGATATCGAGTTTTGCATGTGGCTAAAGCTTTACACTGCTGGTACCCGAGGCGTGCCCTGTTTCTTTACCAGAACGCATATATTGCGTGAGAAGTTCCTTATTGGGAGATGGTAGGACTTCTCTGGTGACATAGTAATGATTTCCCAGCCAGTTTTGACTAATAGCTTTCTTAGCTCGCCATAAGAGAAAAGGTGATAGTAGCGGTAAATTGTTTTTTCTTTTAGCCTCCAGGGGATGTGTTGCTCTTTGGATTTGAACCAGAACTTTGGTTGTCCGTGGTTCCACACGGTCAAAAAGGCCTCGCCTTGGGGCTTTAATACCCGCTTTAATTCTAAGAATGCCTTTTCCCTTTCCGCTCTGCCTTTGATGTGGTGGTAAGTGGCCACTGATATCGCCCAATCGAAGGTATTATTGGGGAAGGGCAGAAACAGGGCATCAGCGGCCACTAAATTGACATAAAGCTTAAACTTGGCAGAATATCTCAAAGCTTGCTTGAGCATGGCTGGGGAGGAATCTACGCCCCAGAGTTCAAAGCCCTGGCTGAAAGGCAAGAAGTCCGGTCCGTGAGCGCAGCCCACATTTAGCAGCTTTCCGCTTTGCCATCTTGATGCTAGCCCCTCCAGTTCTTCTTTTAATAAAGGCCAATGCCTCACCCGATACCAGCTTTCAGCTATTTGGTCGAAAACCTCTCTATTTGTGGTCATAGATACACTCTGCTAAACTTTAGCATATTATGGTGTAATGCTCATGGTCGCAATTGTCTATGCTATCACCCTGAGCCAAAGCTATGACTCTGAGCGAAGTGAAGAGGAATTGAGTGAGAGGTGAGATTCTTCGGCTCAGAACGACCAAGATATGGCATGAAGAAAGCATCTCGAACTATCTCTGGAGTGACCCCGGTGGCAGTTATGGCCAAGCCATTTCCTTGCCCCGGCAAATGTGTTTATTGCCCCACTTCTCCTGAGGCGCCCAAGAGCTATACTGTGGAGTCTCCAGCGGTGCTCCGAGCTCGAAGTTGTGGCTTTGATGCCAAAAAGCAGGTGGAGGTCAGGCTCAAGACATTGGCTGAAATGGGACATGCCCGGGATAAGGTAGAGCTTATCATCATGGGGGGCACCTTTCTGTCTTATCCCCGGGACTATCAGTATCAGTTCATTAAGGATTGCTATGATGCTCTTAACAACATCCCCTCTAGCAGTTTAGGGGAAGCCAGGAAATTGAATGAAAATGCTGAGCATCGCTGTGTGGGATTGTGCATCGAGACCAGGCCTGACTTTTGTGGGGGGGAGGAAATAAGGAGCATGCTTGATTTTGGCACCACCAGGGTGGAGCTTGGGGTACAGACCTTGGATGATGAGGTTCACTACCTGACAAAGAGGGGACATGGGGTAGCTGAAGTTATCTCCGCGACCAGGCTATTAAGAGATTATGGCTTTAAGGTTTACTATCATTGGATGCCTGGTTTACCAGGGTCAACACCTGAGCATGACCTAGAGCTATCGCGGCAATTGTTTGGGGACGAGCGCTTTCGACCTGACGGGCTAAAGCTTTACCCCACGCTGGTAGTTCGGGGGAGCGAGCTGGAGAGTTGGTATCGGGATAATCGCTACCAGCCTTATGGTGATGAGGAAATGATTGATTTGCTTATGGCTATTAAGGCTTTAATTCCCAAATATGTGAGGATTTCGAGGTTGATGCGGGATATTCCCAGCAAATTTATCATTGCTGGGAGCAGAGACTTAGCGCTCAGAGGAACTGTTAGAAAGAAGATGGGACAAAGAGGACTTCGCTGTAGCTGCATTCGTTGTCGGGAATATGGGCATCGCTTGAGGGATGGCTGGGCAATCGGCGAGCCTTGGTTAACCAGGATGGATTATGAAGCCTGGGGGGGGAGGGAGGTCTTCCTTTCCTACGAGGATGAGAATGAAACCTTGTTTGGCTTGCTGAGGTTAAGGATAAATGGGAAAAAAGCGGTAGTTAGGGAGCTACACATTTTTGGTCCTGAAGTTCCCTTGGGGGGGAGGCTAGAGCAAGCCGCTCAACATCACGGTCTTGGTGAAAGGTTGCTTCGAGAGGCAGAGAGAATTGCCAGGGGCGAATTTAAGGCTGATAAACTATCAGTGCTTAGTGGTGTCGGTGCCAGGGAGTATTATCGCTCACTTGGTTACGGGTTGGAAGGCGCTTATATGGTCAAGGAGCTTGGTTGAGCTACCTGGAAGCCTTCGGGAAAGACTGTTTAGCAACCCCTCCGTCCTGAGCGAAGTCGTAGGGCAAGCTAGTCTGCTCTCAGGTGCCGCTCATGATTTGATAAGCTCACCACGAGCGATTTAATAAACAGTCCCTTAACTGTATTGACATCGCATAATAGCTGTAATTATAATGAATCGAAGGGACCGCAGAAGCTACTCAATCAATTGAGAGGCTTGGAACCTGAAAAAACAAAGGAAGGAGAAAGAGCAGATGGATACTGAGGTAAAGCCAACCTGGAAATTAGCTTGGGGATTGTGGTGGCGGACGTTTCTTATTGGTCTGGGAATAACTGTGATAATCGGGGGAATCCTAGCCGCGGTGGGCATATCACTCATACCATGGGAACTTATACCCTGGTGCATACCTTGATGAGCTCTTTGAATGGTTGCCTGGGGGGTGTAGCGATTTACTATTGCGACAAGGCAAGAGTGTGGTGGTTGAGGTTTTGGGGTATTGACAATGAGAGCTTCTGATTATATCGTTATGTAAAAAATATGGAAAGGCGGGCAAGATTCGGAGAGAACTTGGAAGCCGACAACTGCGGGCATACTTTGTATTATCGCAGGAGCTAGGCAAATTATTGGCGGTATAGTGGTTGCTAAGAAAGCCTTTTAGGGAAGGAGACAATGTTCTGTAGAAATTGCGGAAAAGAGTTAACAGGGAGTCCGGAATTTTGTATGCATTGTGGAGCTGAGCCAATGGGGGGCAGCAGTTTTTGCCCCGGGTGTGGTGCTCCAACAACCCCCTTGACTGAAATGTGTACCAACTGTGGTGCGCGAGTAGCCAAGGCAATAAAGGGAAAGACCTGGAAGCCGACAACTGCAGGCATACTCTGTATTATTGCGGGAGCCATTGGTGTGATCACTGGTATAGTAGTTGCTGTAGTTGGTGGCATCGGATGGCTCTTTTGGATGCCATGGTTTAGCGCCATTGGTGCTCCCATAATTGTAGTGGGGATAATTGCTATAGTGGGTGGTAGCTACGCCTTGAAAAGAAGGGTTTGGGGACTGGCGCTTGCCGGGTCTATCTGCGCACTCCTTGGTCCCTGGGTGATTCTCGGGATACTCGCCATTATATTCGTCAGCTTGGGGAAGGGCGAATTTGAGTAAAGTCCAAGGTTCTGCAAGTTTATGTGAATCAGAGTAGTTGCCCAATTTATTTTACCCAACCAGATCGAAGATTTGGTTGGGTGAGAATTTATTATGCGATTGTGCCTGACGAATCAGGCAACTACAAAATTCTGTTGGAAAAACTTTAAGTACAGAAAGGAGGCAAGATGCAAAAGTATAGTTTTCTACCCTTTGCAGCCAAGGTTTTGAGAGTCGTGGCGTGGATAGTGCTGGTGGTTGGCGTTATTGCTTCGATTGTTATCGGAATTTGGATGGGTAGTGCTGCAAATGGAGGTGTAGGTGGAATTGGAGCTGCAGTTGTAGGTGTTTTTATAGCTATTGCGGGGGTAATTGTCTCCTTCCTATCCTGGGTATTCCTGCTTACCGCTAGGGAACTCCTTTACCTGTTTATGGATGTGGAAGAGAACACCAGAAACACGGCTGAGAGCGTTGCCAAGAAATCACACTGAGATAAATTTGTGCCTTAGTAGGTTATTTGAATGAAGGCAGTAATCTTTTCCTTGTTTGTCAAGTCCATTCAAAGACTGGGGCTACTGATGCCCAGGAAGAAAACGCACGATGTTTCGCAGAGAGGGCGGAAGGCAAGCAAGATACAGGAGTATTATTATATAAAATACACGACAAGCGCCTTGAGGGTCATAGCATGGATAATATTAGTACTTGGCTTTATTGGTTCGCTTGTTTGGGGAATTAACACGGGTGGAATTGGAGGTGGATTTCGCATTGTGCTAGGAATAGTTGGCTCATTTCTAGCCTGGCTATTAGTGCTTGCGGTCAGGGAACTTTTTAAGTTATTTATGGATGTGAAGGAAAACACCATAAATACAGCTGAGAGCGTTACAAGGAAATCACGCTGAGATAAATTTGTGCCTTAACAGGTTATGTGAATTAAGGCAGCAACCTTCTTCTGTTCGGCAAGCTCCTTTAGTCTAGTTACGGCGCCATAGGATGGCTGAACCAGTAAACTTAGATTCTTTCCCTTAGCCCAGCTTTCCGCCTCTTTACCATGCCATCGGCAAAAAGCAGAACATCCCGGCGGTATTTCTTGCCTTCAACTACCATAGAGCCAAAGGTAAGTTCATCTATTTTAGCCACGAAATTTAACTTTACTTCCTCTGATTCCCTTGCCGCCCTGCAAATCAAGTTTTTGTTTGCTGTTCCGCTTTATGGCCCGGCCATGCTTGAAACGATTTAGATTTACAAATCCTTTTGCCACTATCCCCCCTTAAATAAAGCTGTCCTTCAGCCTGAATATCGCCTCCTCAACATTGCTACCCTGTGCGCTGAGGCGTTTTATAGCTTGTTCTATTCTATCGTGTTTGTAGCTATCATTGAGGTCGGCTAGCCTATTGTATAAACCAGCCCGCCTGCCAAAGTTGAAATTGAGTCTTTCTTCATCTGACAAAGATAAATACTCATTTATGATATTGAGGCATTTTTCCTTATCCTCGGGCATTTTGCCTTCGACCTCCATAAATAAGTTAAGTATATGGTCGCTCTTAAGATGGCTGGTGACCTGCAAGTTTTCGATGAAAACACCTATTTCCTTTGCTACTTCGTCCTCCGTTTGCAGCTCAAAATCTCCGTCTTGCAACCTAGTCCACAACGGCATAGCTGGAGTAATGTGGAGGCTGCGCAGCCTGATATAATCAGGGTCAATTTCGTTTAACACCTTGGCTGTTTCCCGGGCATGTTCTTGAGACATTTTCTTGCCCCCCAGACCAGGCATGACATACTCACACAGAGAAATGCCTGCTTCTTTCACCTTCTTTCCACCGTCAATGTGGTTTTTAGCAGTGCATCCCTTTTCCATATAAACCAGCAAAGGGTCATAGCCAGTCTCCAGTCCAATGTGAATCCTATCTAGCCCGGCATCCCTGAGTTCCTTTAACTCCGCTAACGACTTTCTAGATGCAGTATGGGACCGAGCATATGTAGTTACTCTATTTAAGCTGGGGAAGGTTTTTCTCAGGAAAGTAATCACCTGAGTTAGCTCAGGGGTGCGCATGATTAAGGTATTGGAATCCTGGAGGAAGGCTGACTTGCCTCCTGTCGCAAGCCAGCGGGCAACATTATGCACACATTGTCCATATTGAAGTTGATTGGAGAGCATTGCCGCTACATCTCTCATTTTGTCGCCTTGGCCTGTCTTCCAGGCTATTTCCTTTATACCCTCAATGATAGCTTCAACCGCCTCAATATCTTTTATAATCTCTTCCACTGACCTCAGCTCGAACTTACTGCCTTTGTATATAGGGCAGAACTGACATCTATTCCAGGGGCAATTCCTGGTCGCCCTTATCAGGAGGGAATAAGCTTCACTAGGAGGTCTTATAGGACCTAGCTCAAAGGTATGGTTCAGCTTTTCTGTGACTGAGTAACCTAGCATTCTGCGTATTTTAGCGCGTTGAAGGGGAATAGGCAAATGGACTTTCGCCTCCTTACCATGATAATATCAGCATTTCAAATGAAGCAGATTGAATTAATCTCTTTTGATGCTGAGGGAACAGTGGTAACACCTGATTTCAGCCAGGCTATATG
>Ga0209636_10003609_pt1 | contig 15786 bp, 14 predicted proteins | sample DeeMarSWOR152_54_FD_187464 | JGI IMG/M metagenome (GOLD analysis project Ga0209636, IMG submission 187464) | Marine sediment microbial communities from White Oak River estuary, North Carolina - WOR-1-52-54 (SPAdes) (version 2) | ecosystem: Environmental > Aquatic > Marine > Intertidal zone >...
AGGGACATCGATTCGAGCGTTGGCCTGGATTACAGAGGTCCCGGGACAGTTGGCGACGGCAACGGGGACGAAGGTTCAGTTCACCCTCGTCGCAAAACACAGAGAACGGCCTTTCAAGTCTCTGGTCCTAGACTTGCTAGTTGAGGAAGACGCGTTAGGTCAGCTAGTACAGCTCAAAGCCAAAGCCAAGAACGTAGAAGCTTCATCGCAGATTCTCGCTTCAACCAGACCCTTCTACAAAGAGGAAACCAAGCTGGCCGACCTTTACGGCATCACGCTGATATACGCGACTGACCCAGACGATCTCGCCACCAAAATCGTGAATGAAGCGAAACGAGTTCTGGAAGGACCAAGCTAGAAAGCTTCCATCTTTTTCTTCTGTCAGATCCGATTAGCAAGACATTTAACCTAAGAGAGGTAACAATTCCTCGGGGCTGGCTCGTGTCGGTTGACCAAGAAGTTATACGCTTTGTCAGCGACCTCAAGACTTCCGATCACATAATATTCTTTTATGACACTCTCGAAAGGAAGCACAACATACTCTTCAGTTTCCTGTCGTCAGGGCTGGCGAACAGGAAAGGAGCATTCTACGTTTGTTCTGAAGAAACCCCCTATGACATCCGCAGGAATATGGAATCTTTTGGCATAGAGGTCAGGAAAAGCGAAGCAGAAGGAAAGCTGATGATCCGTGACTACAATGAATGGTACGTTCAAGGCGGACAAGTGGAATCCATGAAGATCCTAGCTGGCTGGAAAGAAACTTACGAGGAATTCAGCAGAAAGGGCTTAGGCCTTCGTGCGACGGGAGAGATGGCGTGGTTCTTCCAGCACAACATGGTAAAAGAGCTCTTGAGATACGAATACGCCCTTCATAGAGTACTAGACATTCCAATGGAAGCCATATGCGCCTACAACATAAACACCATCGTTGATTCAGGACACACCGAGGTCGTCATGCCTCTGGTGAGAGCTCACGGATGGGCTGTCTTCACAGGGCCCGGAGGCAACATGATATATGAACCCGAAAATGTTGAAGACTACGACATTGAAAGGCTATTGCACATAAGGATCTAGTTCCTTCGCATCCGTTCTGTGCGGAATGTCACCAGAGGACGGTTCCTGATTTGTCTGAACAATTGTTACAAACAAAACCATATCCTAAGGACAACGTATAGAGCGGTGAGGAAGACGGTGAATATGACGGACAAATCCCACGAAGGAACATGCCTAAGAACAATAAGAACGTGTGTTTCCCATGACCTCCTTAGAAAGGCTAGAGCATTGAGGAATAGTTCAGAGGGCTTCGATGGGTTCTTGAAGATGTTAAGTCAGGTTTTCCCGAGCTTGCGAAGAGACGGTCGTAGCGTCTATCTGGAGCTCTCAGATGGGCAGTGTCACTGTCCCATCGTAAGACTCTACCCTTCCCTGAGATTCCCATCCACTTGGTGCAGTTGCAGTACGGAACGGGCGCAGTTGTTTGAGTCAGCGTCAGGAAAACCTGTGATGGCAGAGCTAGAGAAGTCACTTCTGAAGGGAGATGATATCTGCAAGGTCAGATTGACACTTGCAGGCTAGTCCCGTGCCTCCTTTGCTCGTCTTCTGGATACACCTTTGGCGACGGATTCCCTTTCTCCAGACTTCCGCCCTTTCTCAATGCTCAACCGCCTAGCATTTCCGAAGTTGTTTGAACAAATGTTACAAACAAAATCCTATGAGCACTTGGCGGCCAATTCTATATGGGTGAGGCGTTCGGAATGGAGAAACTGAGTGAAGTATTTGTTGAGAGGAAAGTCGAAGAGAACTCTCACAAGTTCATCATCTACTTTCTCTACGATGACAAAGACCAGAATGTCTTGGTGGACGAAGTCGAGAAAATAGACTTCTTGAAGGTGATCCAACACCTAGACTTCGGGGGATCCATCTTCATTACGCATAGAAGAAAGGTCACACACACAGAGGAACAAATCTATGAAATGTCATGCGTCGGGGGAGGGAGTGAGGACTCTCCCTTTCTCCACAGATATTCCAAGAGTCTTGGACCCATAGACCGTCGTGGAGCATAGCAGGACTCCGGACCTATTGAGGACGTGAAACCATCATGGACAAATTTGGGCAGATTATGCAGCAGATGGCAGGACTGACAGACGAAGAGAGAATGCAGATGGTTGAATCCAAGAAGGAGCTCTGTATCTGCGGGGATTGTCCTTCATACAATGACTGTGCAAGCGAAAGCAGAGAGTTATTATATTGCGCCCTAGGCAAGAGCTCTTATTGTATTGTAGAAGAAACGGGTTGCATATGCCCGAGTTGTCCAGTCACGGGACAGATGGGACTCAAATACGAGTACTTCTGTACAAGAGGATCAGAAAGAGAACAGAGACGCATGTAATCGGGTGGTAGGTTCCTCCAAGCCCACTCAGGTGGTCGGTGAATTGAAGATTCTAGCGTGTCTTTGTTTGGTTTCCCTGTTTCTCCTTTCCTTTTCTACGATAATGCCAGTTCTTGCTAATATTCCGACAGTACTTAACATTGAAGCTACGAAGGAGGGAGCGGATACTGCGCTTAGTATTGAGATTAGTCATAGCTCCCCTTCGTCAACTCATTACGTCGACATGATTGAAGTCGAGGTCAATGAACGACTCGACCGAGTATCTAATCTTGAACCTCAGACCACCACAACATTCACGTACGAGCACAATGTCGGGACCGTCGAGTATGAGACAATAAGGGTCAGAGCTCATTGCACTGATCATGGATGGAGTCCTTGGGCGACCATGGGAGCGCTGCCTGAGCCTTCCTTCATTGAAACGCCGATTGGAATGGTCACTCTAGCAGGCGCAGCTGTGGCTGTCGTAGTCGTAGTCTTCGTAGTTCTGAGGAGGACTGGAAAAGCCTAGTACGGCATCCATTGCTATTCTTGCTCGGCGGGGCCAACAGTTCTATCAACGAAGAGTACACACTAAGAGCCCTTTTTCTCAACATAGAGAGGAACGGATCGACGAGACAGACTGGATCGATCGATATACCCACACTACAACACGAATGTGAAGAGGCCGTGAAGAATCATGAAGAGCAGCGAGGCCATTGTCAGGAACCCGATAGTCCTGTGTTGACCTCTCTTAACCTTTCTGCCAAGTAGTGGCGTTCTTCTCAGAAAAAGTCTTCCAGTCATGGCGGTAACCGCAATGAAGAGGTAGACGGAGAAGCCCAATTTGCCATGGACAGTAGGCAGCCCTCTTGACTGATAGATCATGATAGAGACCGCTAGTGTACTCAAAGCCAGCGCCGTGTATTGGAAGGCGTGGTGCGGTCTGATCATGTGCTTCTTGGCCATGTAGGATCCTGCTAGAAGAGAGACTAGTGACAGTGCTTGCAGAGCTGCATGAATCTGATATGCTTCAATCAACCCGCGGACTCCTTGGAAAGCGGCATGTTGCGGCTGGTTTTTTCTAGAAGAGGATAGTTGCCGACTCGGATAAATGTGTTCGTGCTAAAGCTGCTCGACAAGCAAGGCGCTCTGCATTCTGAATGTTGAATCCGATCGATCGATTGCGGAAACTGTGGCTCTGCCTTTCGGAGGAGTTCTAACAGGTCCTCGTCGGATCGTTCGTTGTCAGGTTTCTATAGTGTGGAATTGGCTTCTACCAATCTTTGATCTCATCTAGGAGTAGGGTTCGGTAGTTTCTGCCCAAACCTGCTTGCGGAATTGATGAGTTGCTAACTTAACTCCATTCCGTAATGATTCCTCAGAATATCTTCCACGGCTTTACTCAGCAACCCTCTGAATTTCTGCTCCTTATTAACCCTGTCCAGAACATCTCGCATCAATCGTTCATGAACCTCGGACGCGATGTAGACTGTCAACTTTCTCTTCGGCATCATAGCGAACCTTCTTCTTATGGATTCAGGAGTTCGATATTAAAATCTAATCATTATGTAGAGATATACACTTAGAGACATAACGTGAAGATATATATCTCCATAACAGCAAACGTTTTAAATATTTGTCGCTAAATAGACAAAACGCACCGAATGAGATGAGGCTATCTCGGAGATCGGAATACTTTCGGCAACAACCAACGTTGTCCGAACCTCAGAGATACTAGCGAGGTTCCAGGGAGAGAAAGGTTGTCAAGGCTAGTTCTTCGCGCGTGGGACAAGCGTCAACGAAGGTGACATGATGCGAGTGCTCATGTTCGGTTGGGAATTTCCCCCCGCCAAGACGGGCGGTCTCGGTACTCACTGCTACGAACTTGTCAGGAATCTAGGTTCAAAGGGAGTCGGTGTTCTGCTCTTTGTCCCAAAGAGGTCAGAGAATGTCAAGAATAACCTTGAGAATGTGGAGATCGTGGAAGTCGGCTTTGACCTTTCGAACCCTTATGCCAGACCAGATTCCGCAGCATCAGAAAAGAGCTATGGATGGAACTTCTTCGATGAAGTAGAGACCTTCAACAAGGAATGTGTGGCTACGGCGCTTGACAAAGACTTTGACATAATTCATTGCCATGACTGGATGACGATCCCTGCCGGTATCGAGTTAAAGAAGAAAACGGGTAGCCCCCTGATATTCACTGTTCACTCAACAGAATACGATAGAACAATCAGCATTCATCCCTGCACGAACATCATCAACACGGAGAAAAAAGGGATTGACGAGGCAGACCGGATCATCACCGTAAGCAGGAACATGAAGACACAGCTTCTGGAAAGATACAATGCCATCGAAGGTAAGATATCGGTAATCTACAACGGCATAGACGACTCAAGGTTTCCCGGCATTACAGAGAAAAGCAATAGGCAATTGGTCTTGTTCTTGGGAAGACTAACAAGCCAGAAGGGGCCCTCTTTCTTCCTGCAGACTGCTGAAAAAGTATTGAGAAAAGAACCAGACGTCTTGTTCGTAATCGGCGGTCAAGGAGAAAAACTGCCAGATCTGATAAGAGAGGCTACCGATCTGGGAATTATGGATCGCGTTCTGTTCACAGGTTACCTACGAGAGGAAGAGCTTGTCCGCGCCTATGAGATGGCTGACGTCTACGTGATGCCCTCAGTAGCCGAGCCGTTTGGAATCTCTGCACTTGAGGCAATAGCGTCCGGAACACCGACCATTATCTCAAAGAACGCCGGAGTGGCAGAAAGAATCCGAAACTGCTTCAAGGTCGACTACTGGGACACTCTTGAAATTGCGAACAAGATAATATCCGTCCTAAGATATGACGTCCTCAGAGATTGCATGAGAAGGAATGCCTTGGAAGAGCTCAAGGATCTTGGCTGGTGTAGGGTTGCTGAAGAGACTATAGAGGTTTACGGGCGGGCCCTATGACTTCTGTGTGCTTCTATTATCAGGTTCATCAACCTCCCAGACTGAGCAAGTTCACGGTCTTCAGCGAGAACATCCCATACTTTGATGAAGAGAAGAACAGGAAAATCCTTCAGAGAGTCGCGACCAAGTGCTACCTCCCAACTAACAAAATACTCTCTGACTTGATAGATGACCTTGGAAAACAGTTCAGAATCGCATTCAGCCTCACAGGCACATTCGTAGAGCAATGCCGGAAGTACTCGCCTGAAGTTCTGCAATCGTTCAAGAGGCTTGCGGATACAGGAAACGTTGAGTTCCTAGGTGAGACCTACTATCATTCGCTGGCTGGTCTCTTTTCTATGGAAGAGTTCGGAGAACAGGTCGAACTCCACAGGTCTTTGATGAAGGATCTTACGGGTCAAAAGCCGAAGGTCTTTAGAAATGCCGAAGCTATGTATTCAAATGATATTGCAAGATCAATCGAACACTTGGGTTTCACGGGGATAGTAGCAGAGGGTCACGAGAAGATCCTGGGATGGAGGTCCCCCAACTATCTCTACCGGCCTGAAGGTTGCGAGAAAATCGTGGCTCTTCTCAGGAATTACAGATTGAGCGATGACATCGGATTCAGGTTCTCAGAGAGACGGTGGGCGGGTTACCCTTTGACTGCTGACAAGTATGCTGAGTGGCTATCTGCTTCCGAGGGTGACTGTGTAAACATTTTCATTGACTACGAGACATTCGGTGAGCATCAATGGGAAGACACCGGAATCTTCGATTTCCTTGAAGCACTCCCCTACGAGATTCTGAAATATGAGAATCTCGACTTCAGAACGCCGTCTGAGATTATTTCCTCGTACAAGCCAGTTGGGGTAATAGACGTTCCAGACATCGTTTCGTGGGCGGATATTCAAAGAGACGCGTCAGCTTGGCTTGGAAACGACATGCAGAAGTATGCTTTTCGAAGAATGGCTCAACTTGAGGAGTTAGCGAAGAGGAATCGCGATCTCCTGAATGTATGGAGGCTCCTGCAGACGTCCGATCATTTCTACTACATCTGCACAAAATGGTTCGCAGATGGCGATGTCCACAAGTACTTCAATCCATACGATTCGCCCTATGATGCGTTCATAAACTACATGAACGTTCTTCAGGACCTGCAGGGAAGGCTGGAGCGGTCTGAGGCGGAAGTTTCCGCTGAGCCTTTGCTAAAGGAAGGCGTATTGCTGGCATAGCTGGTCAAGGCAGGCTTGGGTGGGGAAGACACAGCGGCGAGACAACGCAACATTAATATATAACGGTGTTATGTATTAGATCTTGGAAGAGAGAAGGACACAAAAACACTTTGAGCGCTTACGGACTGATCCTTCCTGGATCTCTCTTCGAATGCTCTCCGCCAAACAACCGAAACACCTCTCTCTTCCAAGCAAGACGAAGAAGGGAAAGCCAGAATAGCTGGAATCGGCAATTCGAGGATGTTTGCTTTTGTATTCATGCCTCCGATCCATCGAGATAGAAGATGAGAGATCTCTTTTACGCCGAAGCTAACACAATTGATGGTAGGGTGAACTGAGTTGAGGTTCGAGATCACGGAGAAAGATGCGCTAGTGATCGTTGACGCACAAAGAGACTTCTGCCCAGGAGGATCTCTACCGGTTCCAGAAGGCGACAAAGTAGTCCCGGTATTGAACGACTACGTAAGACTATTCAGGAAGGCTGGATCTCGGATCTACGCGACAAGAGATTGGCATCCGCCAAACCACATGTCCTTCAAAGAGCAAGGGGGACCGTGGCCTCCTCATTGTATACAGGGAAGCGAGGGAGCGGAGTTTCACCCGGACCTTGAGCTTCCAGAAGGAACTATGGTAATATCTAAGGCCACAAGCCCTTCCAAAGAGGCATATTCAGGATTTGACGGAACCCGACTAGCAGAAGACCTGAAGGAAAAGGGCATAAAGAGGGTCTTCATAGGTGGACTAGCAACCGACTACTGTGTGAAAAGCACGGTCCTCGACGCCCTCAAGCATGGATTCGAGACCATACTGCTATTGGACGCGACCCTTGGCGTGAACGTGGAACCCGGCGACAGTCAGAGAGCTATTGACGAGATGAAAAGGAGTGGAGCGAGCACAGCTACATTGTCTGAAATACCGGAGCAACTTGCGGAGCTCGAGGAGAGAGACTCGCTGGAAGAGATTGAAGAAGAGGCGCTGAAGCGAGCAGAGACGAAAAAGGTCGCCCGGCTTAGGACAAGAGGACCCTACAGAAAAGCGCTCATCGAAGCCTGGTAACACTAGGTCCAAAGACGAGCGCGCAAGCGGCCTCCATCCTTTCCGCTTTTCCTGTCGCCCCACAAGCGCATTACCGAATTCGCGGTTGCCTCCTAAGTCCGCAAAAACAACGGGGGTATTGTTTCTAGGAAGAAACAACGCAAAAACAAGCACGAAGCGGGGCTGGCAGAAAAATCATACGGGGTATCCAAGTTAGGAGGAAAAACAACGCAATAGATGGCTGTCACAGACATGCCAAAAATACCGGGGGATGCCTTTCATGTTGGAATAAGTCACTCCTAGTTGACTTTCTTGGCAAAACCTTGGTGAATCGATCGATCTGTTTCTGCCTTTTTCTCAAGAGTCATGAAGTGAGCGATTTTGTCGCTGTGGCAAGTCTTGTCCATCTGACTCATGTCTTCGCTCCTTGTTACCTTTCTCTTTCCTTCTCCGCCAGAATCACCAAGGAACTGTCAATTCCGAATCCTTCGGGCGTGAATCCTTCTGAAGTATCGCCGTAGACCTGCAAGAACTTGAGCCCAGCATCTTCCAGCAGTAGCTTCATCTCGTGCAGAGTGTACTCTCTCATGGACATCACCTGATCCTTTACAACTCCCTCGTTGGCATCAACAATGATCTCGCGCAGGATGGATCTGCTGAGTCTTGCGTCAAACGACCAGTCCATCAACACAAAGTAGTTGTTCTTCGCAAACCATGTCTTTCTCAAGTGGTTTCTGATGACCGCATCTTTGTTGTGAAGGTCCAACAGCAATCTTCCTTTTGTTTTCAGAGAGCGAGAAATCAGCTGTAATACTCTTTCATTATCAGAGTCCGAGAAGAATCCAAAACTGTTGGCCCAGCATAAGACAGCGTCGAACTCGCTGTCGTATTTCATGTTCCTCATGTCATCTTGAACAAACTCCACGGCAACATTTCTCCTTGATGCCTCAAACCTTGCTTCTTTAAGTAGCTCGGCCGAGAAATCCAAGCCTGTAACCCTGTATGCTCTTGAAGCGAGTGCAATGGAGAACCGCCCGTACCCACAAGCCGAATCCAGAATCCTGCTTCCTTCGGTAAGCGCTAGTGCTTCCTCAACGAAATCGGTATCTACATTCCATTTGAATCCCTCGACTATCTTGAGGGTCTGGACTATGTCTCCTGAGAAGTACTCTTTCCACCAATCTTTCTCAAACTCCAGCTCAGTCTGTCCCCCATGAACAGAACATGTTTTCGTAACTATGCTAAGAACTAAGCCCAATTTAAGCCTTTCTGTCAGGAAAAAACCCAAAAATTCGCTAATTCACACTAATCAAACGACGACGAATGCCTACCGTGGTGCATCACGGAGGCCCGGAGAACTCCTCACATTTTCCATAACACCACCTCCGCTGATTTCATATCTAGAAACTAGAGAATATGAATGCTCTAGCTCCAAAGCCGTCCTCCGTGAATGTTTCAATGTCAGCTTTGCTGGCAAGCTGAACACTTCCGAACCAACTCTGAACTGATTCGCAGCTCATCAGTTTCTCAAATGCTGCCCCTAATTCCTCTATTTCATCAAATCGCCTTGTCTTGGCCTTCTTTTGGTAAATAAAGTACGGTCAAAGAAGCATGAAAACGTTTACCAAACTAATCAACCTAAATTGACATTTACGTTGGTTTCTACGCGTAAAAGGCGCTGTCTAGTACAGACCACAAAAAATACGGGGGGGTATAGTTTTTACGAGGGTTTCTGCTCGTAAAAACAGCTCACTCAGGCTGGACTAGGCAGGAAATAGAGGAGGGTATGCCCGTTACGAGGGAAAAACATCGTAAAAGGCAGCAAGCAACTTAGCCACCTAACTCAGCCGCCACCGATCCCGATCAGCCTATGGTTGCGTTTGAACTGATCGTTCTCTTGACGAGGTCTTGTTTGTACTCTCCGTTCGCACTAGTCGATATAAGGGGGTTAGCCAGACTATTATGTGAGATGCGACTTGTCAAGTGTTGATGTGTCCATGAAGTTTGATACAAGCGTGAACGACATCATCCCGCGCACGCATAACGTGAAGAGCTTCAGATTCCCCAGACCCAAAGAACTGCAGTACAAAGCGGGGCAGTTCATGTTCGTCACGATCAAGAGCGGAGACGAGGAGATGAGAAAACATTTCACGATCTCAAGCAGCCCAACCGAGAAGGATCACATAGAGTTCACCAAGAAGCTTACAGGAAGCGAGTACTCTAATGCTTTGGAAACAATGCAGATCGGTGACGGGGCTATTATAGAAGCACCGTACGGCAAGTTCACCTTCGAAGGGGAATACGAGAAGATCGGAATGCTCTCGGGAGGCATCGGCATAACACCTCTGAGAAGCATATGCAAATACTGCACAGACATGCAACTGGACACTGAAATCGCGCTCTTGTATGGCAGCCTTACTGAGGGAGACATAGTCTTCCGGGATGAGCTTGCCGAGATGCAGAAAAGAAACAGAAACCTGAAAATCGTTATCACCCTCGATCATCCAAGCGAAGACTGGACGGGCTACAAAGGCTACATCAACATCCAGATGATAAAGAAAGAAGTACCAGACTACATGGAAAGAGCCTTCTACGTCTGCGGACCTCCAGGAATGATCATAGCAATGGAGAACCTACTCAGAGATCTGAACTTGCCCCAATCTCAGATAAAGAGAGAGATCTTCTCTGGTTACTGAAGCGTCAGCTCTTCCACGTTCTCGCTCACGGTTTCCAGCGCCGAATTCGGCCCATGTCTATGGCCCCTATTCCTAGCTAGCCCGAGAGCCTTCTTCCCTTAGAGAAGGGCATCGAGGATTCTCCTTTCAGTCACGATGCCCATCAGCTCCCCATCCCTAGTGACAGCTAACCGCCTAACCTGCTGTTCACGCATTATCATCAACACATCAGTCAGAGATGTGTCGTACTCCACAGTTGCGACGGGCGATGACATGATATCCCTCGCAAGCGTTCTAGAAGTGTCCTTACCGATCCGCAGTGCTCTCTCAAGAACGTCTCCTTCAGTGATCACACCCAAAAGATCATTGTGCTCAGACACGACCACCGCGCCGATGTCTGAGTCTACCATCTTTTGGATGATGCTCGAAACGGTTTCAGAGGGAAGCGCCGTGACCGCGGGCATTCTCATCGCAGACTCTATCGTGCCGACGAGGCTTCTCCCAAACGTGATCCTGTTCCAAGCCCTTTCATGCAGGAAATAGAACAAGACCTTGAGGAGAACATCACCTATGCCGACTCCTGCTGCAAGGTGAAACTCGCCAGTGAAAACATAGACCAAGATCATGGTCGTGGATGTCGCTATTACCCTCCAGCTGACGGTCTTTAACGCGCTCCTCTTGTGTTCTTCTTGTATTCCTTTTACGTGTACCATGAAGCTGTCTCCTTCCGCATAGCTCAGAGAAAATCCCGATGAGCCTTTTATCAATCTTTCCTTTCGCATGATGGCATCAGGAACTCTCCATGATATGAGCCGAATGCCTCTAGTAGAAGCGACAAGTCAGAATTACATACTGATTAATATCAGAACTCGCATAGATCTGGCTGTAAGGCTGATAGGCTTGGGTTCATGTTACCTCGTAGACGGCTCAGCAGAGCATAACGTCATTCGGCTTGCTTTCTACGATGCCTCTGCAGATGAGTTGCAGACCGTCCGAGATGAAACCTATCGACCCTACCTCCTTGTCAAGCATCCGCTAAGCGCCGAGGATGAGATGGCCGCAAGGAGTCTGGACGCCAGAATAGATGTCACCGAAAAAAGAGACCTTTTCACAGGAGAGACGAGAAGCTTAGCACGTGTGGAATTGGCTAGCCCGTCGCTACTTCCATTGGCATCCAAGCGGTTCGGGAGGAAATGGGAGGAACGGGTTCCCTATGTACTCGGTTATATTTACGATCGCAATTTGGTTTTTGGAGCTCCCTACCTTGTAAAGGGCAGAGAGATAGAACCGGTACGCGAGCTCAGCGAGACATTGAAGACAAGATTCCAAGAGAGGTTCTCGGGTAAGGTGGAGACTGACCCAGAGAAGTACGAGATGCTGGAAAAGTGGTTCACGCTCTGCTCCCAACCTATACCTGAGATTCCTCTTGAGAAGCTCGCATTAGGCGAGGGCGTTGAGTACAGGAAGCTCTACCTGGCCTTTCTGCTGTCAAGGATTGCCAACCTTCCGTTGCCGATAGCTCTTACGAACCGTCAAGTGAGCACATGGATCAGATCCATCCTTCATTCATATCTCAGAAGGAAGAACATCCTGATACCTAGATCGTCAGAATTGGCAAGAGAAGAGAAGACGCGAGGAGTACCGGGAGCGCTGACCTTCCAGCCCAAGACCGGAACATACTTTGACACGGTTGTTGTGGACTTTGAGAGCCTCTATCCGAGCCTAATCGACGCCTACAACCTTTCTTACGAGACTGTTGACTGCGGCCACGAGGAATGCGTAGATAACAAGGTTCCCGGCGCGGACCATCACGTGTGCAGGAAGAAGAGAGGGATATACTCGGTTCTCATCGGCGCCCTCAAAGATCTCCGGATTCACTGGTTTAAACCTCTCTCTAAGGATGCTTCCGTCTCTGCCGATGAGAGACGCTTGGCTGAGGCGGCATCTAGCCTCTTGAAGCTCATCTTGGTCTCATGCTACGGTGTCACGGTTCGAATCCACGGTCTAGCACAGCCCGCGCTCGCGGAGTCCATCACCGCCTACGGAAGATACGCCTTGAGAGAGAGCTGGAACTTCGCTGAGAGCCATAGGCTGAAGCCGCTCTACGGCGATACTGACTCTCTTTTCCTCGACAATCCGACAGAGGAGCAAGTGCAGTGGCTCATCGAGACGGTGAAGAAGAGGCTCCGCTTGGACCTTGCTGTTGACAACGTCTACTCGGTGTGCGTTCTTCCTCGAGCCATGAAAGCTTATTTTGGCATAAGGAAAGACGGAACCCCCGACGTCAAAGGGCTGACTGCAATAAAGTCTAACTCGCCTCCATTCCTTCAGAATGTCTTCATGGACTGCGTTAAAGAACTGGTGGATGTCAAGAACTGGACTGAATTTGAAGAGGCAAAGGAGAACATTCGAAAGGTGGTCAATAAAGCGATCGGAGACCTCAAGTCTGGAAAGGTTCCCCTGAAGGATCTAGAGTACACTGTGACGCTGCGCTTTGACCCCTCTGAAAGACCAGCAGAGGAGGCGCTTCATCAGCCCTACCAGTGCGCTGTCCAGCTCATGGACGTAGGAAGGAAGGTAAGCAAGAGGGAACCCGTTTCCTTCGTAAAGGTCAAGCCCTTCAGCTATCGTGGAAGAACCTTCACGGTCAAGCCAGCGGAGCTCGTGACAGATATCCGCGAAATAAACATGGAAGACTATGTCAGGAACCTGAGAACGGCCCTCAACCAAACATTCAGGCCCATGAACTTGTCTTTCCAAGAGGAACCGAAGGTCACGCTTGCGGATTTTGTGTGATGATTCGCTTTCCCCGTTCGTCCAGTTGTGAAGTCTAGCCTCGACCTGTGACCTTTTTGGTCATGGATTCCCGGAAAAAGGTTTATATGTTTCACGATGTTATCAAACCCCCCGAGAAATCGGGAAGATCAGAGTGAACTTGCGATGAAGCCTGTCAAGTGGATAGTGGAAGACCCCGAAAAGAAGAACGTTTTCTGGCCTTCAGAGGAACTCAAGAGGATGGCCTGGATAAGCGACGAATCCATCTATGAAGAGGCCTCAAAAGACCCTGTCGGATTCTGGGCAGAACGTGCAAGAGAAGGAATCACATGGTTCAAGGAGTGGACGCAAACCTACAACTGGGAGCCGCCTTTCTACCAATGGTTCATTGGTGGGGAATTGAACATTGCCTTCAACTCTTTGGACAGGCAGGTCTCCACTTGGAGAAGAAACAAAGCCGCACTAATATGGGAGCCAGAACCGACCGACGAGCAGCCTAGAGTTCTAACTTATTACGACTTGTACCGAGAAGTCAACAAGTTCGCGAATGTTTTGAAGAGTTTTGGCGTCAAGAAAGGAGACCGAGTCGGCATCTACTTGCCGATGATCCCGGAGGTCCAGATCGCCATGCTGGCATGCGCGCGGATAGGAGCTGTACACAGCGTGGTCTTCTCAGCGTTCAGCGGGCAGTCCCTGAGAGAGCGGATGATCGACGCAGAGGCGAGAGTTCTTGTCACAGCGGACGGTTACTACAGAAGGGGAAAGGCCATTAACCTCAAGGCCACCGCTGACATCGGCGTCGAAGGCACACCCATCAAGGACGTTATCGTTGTGAGAAGGGCTGGAAACGATGTGAAGCTGGTTGAGGGGCGCGACCATTGGTGGCACGAACTCATGGAGAAGGCCGACCTATACTGTGAGGCCGAGGCTATGGACAGCGAAGACATGCTTTTCACATTGTACACGAGCGGAACCACCGGGAAACCGAAGGGGATTGAGCATCACACAGGCGGATATGCTGTGCAGGCTTACTGGACAACAAAGTGGGACTTCGACCTCCACGACGATGATGTATTCTGGTGCACCGCCGATATCGGATGGATCACAGGGCACACCTACAACTGCTACGGCCCATTCATGAATGGAGTGACAACCCTAGTCTACGAGGGCGCCCCCGACTATCCGGAACCAGATAGATGGTGGCAGATAGTCGAGAAATACGGAGTCACTGTTTTCTACACTGCTCCAACCGCGATCAGGATGCTAATGAGACTAGGAGACGAGTGGATCAAGAAGCACGACTTGAGCAGCGTCCGAATACTCGGGACGGTTGGCGAGCCAATCAATGATGAGGCTTGGCTATGGTATCTTAACGTAGTCGGCGGCGGCAGATGCCCGGTGATCGACACTTGGTGGCAGACCGAGACAGGTGCAACGCTGATAAACGCTTTGCCAGGCATAGGGCCTTTCATACCCACTGTTGCGGGGAGACCTTTCCCTGGAACAAAGTTCTCGGTTCTAACAGAAGAAGGGAAAGAGACAGACATTGGCGAAGGCGGATTCCTGGTTCAGATGTCGCCTTTCTCTCCGGGCATGCTCAGAACGATATACAAGGATCCTGAGCGGTTCAGACAGCAATACTTCGGAGTCTACGGCGAGAAATTCTACTACACGGGCGATGGTGCCTTTGTCCACGACAAGATGGGGAACATTCGAGTAACAGGCAGGGTCGACGATGTAATGAAGGTTGCAGGCCACAGGCTCTCCACGGCAGAAGTGGAGAACGCGCTAACCCAGCATCCGGCTGTTGTTGAGTGCGCAGTGGTCGCAGCGCCACACGATATCAAAGGTGAGGTTCCAGTGGCCTTCGTCACATTGAGAGGAGGATACAAGGCTTCTTCTGAACTCGAGGCCGAGCTGAAGAAACAGGTTGCCACGGTTATAGGGCCCACCGCCAGGCCTGACAGAATCATACTGGTCGAAGACCTGCCGAAGACACGTAGCGGAAAGATCATGCGCAGAATCCTCAAGGCTCTAACGAGGAACCAGCCCATAGGCGACGTCACGACCTTGATGAACCCAGAATCGGTTCAAGTGTTAAAGGAAAGGATCGGTTACGAAGAGTCCGCCTAGACCTTCTTTTTCCCCCATTTCCTGATTCACGCACGTAATCCCGTCAGATCGATTGCTCACTAGTTCAGAGGCAAGTCTTGATGGCTAGCACTGGCTTCTATCATCAGTGAGGATGAGAATCATGTGTGCTCGACAAGAGAAACTCGCTTCCATAGTGCCGAAAGGCAGCGAGCTTGAGAGGCTTTATACAGGTTTCCAGTTCACCGAGGGGCCTCTGTGGAACGCTTCGGAGCGTTTCCTACTTTTCAGCGATATCCCTGCAAACCGCATTTACAGATGGTCTCCAGATGAACGCGTGGAAGTGTTTCGCGATCCAAGCGGCAACTCGAACGGGTTAACCTATGACAAGCAAGGCTGTCTCTTGATCTGTGAACATGGAAACCGGCGACTCTCGAGAATCGATAAGGAGGGAACCTACACGGTCTTGGCTGACGCATTCCAAGGCAAACCCCTCAACAGCCCCAATGATGTCGTAGTAAAATCTGATGGAACGGTCTACTTTACGGACCCAACTTACGGCATAGAACCTCATGAGCAGGAGCTCCCATTTCAAGGCGTCTACCGTCTTGACACCGAGGGTAGAAAACTGATCTTGCTTGCGGACGACTTTATTCGTCCCAACGGCCTTGCC
>Ga0209636_10003610_pt1 | contig 15786 bp, 14 predicted proteins | sample DeeMarSWOR152_54_FD_187464 | JGI IMG/M metagenome (GOLD analysis project Ga0209636, IMG submission 187464) | Marine sediment microbial communities from White Oak River estuary, North Carolina - WOR-1-52-54 (SPAdes) (version 2) | ecosystem: Environmental > Aquatic > Marine > Intertidal zone >...
CTGTGACTACTACAAAGATGTGATTAAACACCCCTTCCGAGATTCTTACTGGGATCGCATCAACATCAATGAAAAGTATAGTCAAATCAAGATGCCCGTCTTGCATTGGGGCGGCTGGTACGACAATTTTGTGAAGTTCACCATCGATGACTGGTTGGGAGTAAAGGAGAATAGCGAGAATGCCGCAGCTAGAAATTACCAATGGCTGGTGATTGGACCAATAGATCACGAGTGGACCACCGAGTCTACTCGACGGATCGGCAAGATGGATCTCTCTGAAAAAGGTTGCAATTGGATATGGGATTTGCACCAGCAATTTTTCGACTACTGGTTGAAAGGAATCGATAACGGTTTTTCCGAGACGCCGAGGGTCAAAATATTTGTTCTGGGCGACAACGAGTGGAGATATGAAGACGAGTGGCCTCTGGCTAGAACAAAATACACCCAGTACTATTTTCACAGCAACGGCTCCGCAAACACCTTGAACGGAGACGGCTGGTTGGATACAAACAAGCCCGGCGATGAGCCCAGCGACAGCTATGTGTACGATCCGAACGATCCAATTGCTATATCGTTGGAAACGGATGTGTGGGAGCTCGCGAGATCCCTACAGGATAGAACAGAAGCCGAGAAGAGAGTGGATGTGCTCGTCTACACTACACCGGAGTTGGAGGAGGACATTGAGATAACAGGGCCCATCACGGTGACGTTGTACGCGTCATCTTCTGCGAGAGATACGGATTTCACTGCGACTTTGGTTGATGTCTTTCCCGATGGATATGCGCACATGATACAAGAGGGCATAGTGCGGGCGAGGTATCGAAACTCTAATCATAATCCATCACTAATCGAGCCGGGCAAAGTCTATGAATACCGTATAGATTTATGGGCGACCAGTTTCGTGGTTAAGAAAGGCCATAAGATTAGGGTGGAGATCTCGAGCAGCAACTTCAACAGGTTTGACCGAAACCCGAATACAGGCCACGAGTTTGGCACGGACGCTGAAATAATTAAGGCCACTCAAACAACCTACCACAACGCAAAGCATCCATCTCACATCACCTTACCGATTATTCCTAGGTGCTCACGTGCATGAACGTTGGCGATATCGCCAACGTTGCACCCTTTTATGTCACGTTTTCTAACTCTATGACGTCAGAGTGTGCAGCAGCTTTCACTTTCTATCTGTACAAATCACGACATATCCGTCTTCTACATATTCTAGACCGCCAATTATTTTTGCGCACGAAGCTTTCCTTTTAGGAGCTACGAAGTTCTTTCCTAGGTAGATACAACATGCATGGAGAAACAGTAGCCTCAGTGGCGAAGCTACTGTTCTTCTAAGAATCGCCCTTCCATGAGGGTTTCAATGAGAATTCGTATTCCTTCCAAGAAGGTCTGTGAAGAATTTTACATAACCTACGAGCTGGAGGGAGCGCAGAGAGGAGTCAACGTCTTGACTAGTCACTATTGCGTACCAAGGATGAAGATAGTGCTGGACGGAAGGAGAGTGGCTAACGGATACGAGGCTGAATACTTTGAATGTATAGCCTTGTTCACTAAGAGGGGACTGAATAAACGGAATGTTCTCCACGAGCTATTTCATCATATCGTTGAGAACGCAGAATTGGAAATGTCTTTGAGAAAAGAAGAAAGGCAGGCCAGTGTTTTTGTAAAGGCAGTTATAAAGAAAGGGAAACCGTAAAAGAAAAAATTGCTGGAATACCTGAGTACTCAAGGTTGAGCTGATTTTTGGATGCTGTGACATCGTTACGAAGGTATAAGCGAAAGATCCTCTGTAAGCGAGAGCATTCATTCGTCCAACAGTTCTTTCCAGTTTTTGACGACTCTGGTGGCGCCGTTGGTTAAATAGTCTTGGCGTGAAAAGCGTTTCTTTCTTAGCAGTCCTATTTTGTCGGGAACGGGATGTTTTCCGTAGGCAGTGAAGAAACCAGGATAGTCGTCGACTACTCGAACAACTCTGTGTCGCTTCAATATCTTAGAGAAGATTCTAGATCTGGTCTTCAATACCGAAGATCTTGAAGAAAAGTAGTTCATCCAGTCTTTGACGGTGAACATTTCCAGTTCTGTTCCCCTTGTTGGAAAGCCAAACCTTCTTAGTTCGTCTAATGTGAGTTGCCTCATGTTTTTTGTTCTTCCGGTGAGGTAGGTCAACTTGTAGTTTTCGTTCCATTTCTGAAGGACTCTAGAAGCATAGGGAATCGGTTTATCAAGGTCCAGTAGATCGGCTCCACCTTCTTCTACACAGAGAGTCAGCATCCAAAACCTCCTCCAAATCTTGTGGTCCGAAAAGCCGTATTTTCTGAGAATCTCAAGTGAACCCTGAGATTCTACCTCTTGCAGAGGGATCTCCCTATCCAGAACTCGACACCATGCTGCATGTCTTCTGCGCTCGGTGTCAACTATTGTGTCATCGATATCAACAACAACCGCATCCATGACATGTATTCTCCTTTCGTATGTTATGTTTCACATTTGACATTTTAAATTACAGGTTAAGGATGGCAAACTGGGAACTTTGGCCCATGGGTTTATGTCCTAGGATTGTAATTTATGTGCATAGATTTGCATTTCGATCTTCGGATTCTATAATATGTTTGCGATTCAGGCATACATATCCTCAGCCTAGTTTGTCAGCTAATTCTCTGACTTTCCCAAGGTTTTCAACGTCGCTTCGCCTAACGTCTACAGGTGTCTCCAGTATTAGAGGCAAGCTGCCCAACCTGCTTCTTAGTATGTGAGTGAATCCTTCTTCCCCGATCTTGCCTATTCCAATGTGTTCATGACGATCGATACGTGAATTCAAATCGCCGATCGAATCGTTCAGATGGACAAGTCTAAGCTTTTCAAATCCAATTGTTGCATCCAATTTTCTAATGATTGCATCCACAGACTTGTGAGATCTAATATCGTAACCCGCCGCGAAGGCGTGGGAGGTGTCGAAGCAGATTCCAACGCGTTCAGGATAAGATAGTTGTTCAATTATGTGCTGGATGGCCTCAAAAGATCCACCCATACTGTTTTTGGTTCCCGCTGTGTTCTCGAGGAGAAGCATAACGCCTTCGCCTGCAACCTTGAGGGCTTTGTTGATAGCTCTGACGATCCTCTTAAAGCCCATTTGCATCCCAGCTCCAAGATGGCTACCTAGATGGGTTACCAGATACGGGATCTCTAGACTTTCACATCTCTTCAACTCAGATACGAGGGTCCCACATGATTTGGCATAGACATCATCCCTCGGCGACGCTAGATTTGGGAGGTAGGGCATGTGGGCGAAGACTGGTTTCACATCTTTGCTATTCACCTTCTCGATGAAGGCTTTAGCGTCCTCCGAGGTGAGGTTCTTAGGATTCCATTGTCGTGGATTGCTCGTGAAAATCTGGAAGGTATTACAACTCAGTTCCACTGCTCTGTCCACCGCCTTATCGATGGAACCCATAATTGAGACGTGAAACCCGACCCTCAACTAGATCAACCTCCACTACCCGTGTTATTGAGCATGCACGCGCGTCATGACAAATGAAGGGCTTTAGCATTTCGGATAGTTGCTTCGTGAAGGTACTCCATGGATATTTTTTTGAGCCTCGCAATCTCGTGCGGGGGCATTTTTGGATGACACGTGCGACGAATAATTAGATAAATTTGGAGACGCTTAATTGTTGTGGGTTGGATGAGATGATCCTCCTGAGGTACGACAGGGGAAGCCTCTTCATCCGTGGTGAGGTTGGAACCCCATACGGTCAATGGGACCCTCGAGTAGATGCTTTCAGGGCTATGGCCATTTACTACCCTGAGGTTTTGGCCTTCCTGGAGAGGAGTCGAATTCCTTACCGTGACGAAGCGGCTAATCCCCTTCCCGTGCCAACTCTGTCCTCACAGGTGAAACTTCGGACTTACCAGAAAGCTGCTCTGGATGCTTGGTTTGACGCAGGTGGGAGAGGCGTCATAGTTTTACCTACTGCTGCTGGGAAAACCTTCGTGGCCCTGAAGGCCATTGAAAAATTGAACGTACCAACGTTGGTGGTGGTTCCCACCTTAGATCTCTTGGATCAGTGGCGGAGAATTCTCAGCCACGAATTCGGGATGGAGGTAGGAGCCTACGGAGGAGGAGATGACACACTTAAGCCTTTGACCGTCTCAACGTACGACTCGGCCTATATCCGGGCTGAGCAGTTGGGAGACAAGTTCATGTTCATAATCTTCGATGAGGTCCATCACCTTCCGGCTCCGAGCTACAGCCAGATAGCCGAAATGTACATTGCGCCTCACAGGATGGGCCTCACAGCCACCTATGAGAGGGAGGATGGCGGCCATTACGATCTGCCCCGATTGGTGGGCGGGCTCGTCTATCAGCTTGGGGTGGACGCGCTGGCCGGGAAGCACTTGTCTCCCTACACCCACGAAAAGATCCTTGTAGATCTTACGTCGGATGAGCAGACTCGCTATCAGAAAGAGTATGCCGTCTTCACCAACTACTTGAGACGCAAAAGGGTGAGGTTGAGAAGCCCATACGACTTCCAAAGATTCATCATGAGAACTGGGAGCGACCCAGAGGCGAGGGAAGCCCTTTTGGCCAGAAACAGAGCATTGAAGATAGCCCTCAACTCTGAGGCCAAAATCAAAGCCTTAGGAGAATTTCTAAACGTCTACAGCAAAGAGAAGATCCTCATATTCACCCGATACAACCAGCTGGTCTATCGCATAAGCCGCATCTTCCTGATTCCCGCAATAACCCACCAGACACCTAGAGCGGAGAGAAAAGAACTTCTAGAGAAATTCAAAGCTGGAGAGTATAGAGCCATCGTAACCAGCCAGGTCTTGGACGAAGGCGTCGACGTTCCAGACGCCTCTGTAGGCTTTATCCTTGGAGGAACGGGAAGCAGTAGAGAGTACATCCAACGCTTAGGAAGAATCCTGAGGAAGAAATATGGGAAACAAGCCAGACTTATCGAGCTTGTGGCTCGAGAAACCGTGGAGACCAGAATAAGCCAGAGGAGACACCGATAGGAGAAAACAGTTTGCTGCCTAGCAGTCTGCTGATCACTAGACGGCGGCGAGACGCGATAAGGCCAGTCTATGCTGAACTAAACCAAGGAAACCTCGAGATTGCAGGGCTACTCATCCAAACCTACGCAGACTACGTGGGAAAGAGGAAAGGTGACCTAAACGAAACGGTCAATGGACTGGAGGACCTAGGCTATGACTACCGCTACGTCAGGGGCCTCTCAACTCTCCTAGACCGAAGATGCCAGCTAGAACCCAAAGCAACCATCGGCCCGGTGAAGGTTAGGAGACAGATTTTCAAGACAAGCCACAAAACCGGTTTTCCTACAACACCTGAGGCGAGGCGAGCTGTCCTTAATCAAACAGCCAGAGAACTGAAGCTCACGGTTGAGGAGCTGGAGGAAATCTTTTATGGAGACCTAGAGGACGCACTCGTCGTGAAAAATTTTGAACCTGTGCATCCTAAAGCTTTAGTGAGACAGTACAACCTAAGCTTAACCCAAACTCTTCTCTTCTACTCCACAGAACTCAGTTTCACCACGATGGGGAACTGGCAACGCATCTTCAGGCAGATCAAATGGCTGGGCCTGATCTACACAATATGGAGAAGCAATGGCGGATACGAAGTGAAAGTTGACGGGCCAGCTTCACTATTTAAGCTAAACCGTAGATATGGAACAAGCCTAGGCAAGCTTTTGCCCACCATCATCCAAAACATGGAGTGGCATGTAAAGGCCAAGATTCTACGCTACAAGGGGGATAAACGCCTCCTAACCTTGGAGCTGGACTCCGCAAAACACGGTGAAATCATGGAAACCCTTGAAAAGACAGAGCGCACGGAAGTTTACGATAGCCACGTCGAGCAAGATTTCGCGAGACGCTTCAAAGCATTAGCCACAGGCTGGACGCTGATTAGGGAGCCAGAGCCTCTCCCAGTAGCCAAACGGGTTATGATTCCAGACTTCGGATTTAGCAAGGGCGGTTGGATGGTTTACTTGGAAGTAGCCGGGTTCTGGACTCCTAGGTATCTCAAAGAAAAGGTCGAGAAGCTTAAGCTGTTGGACGACGTGGATATGATTGTGGCGGCAAACAAGGACTTAGCCTGCCAGAAATTGGACAAGATGGGGGCTAAACTCAACTTAATCTACTACCAACGAAGAATCCCTCTGAGACCGATCCTGGACCACCTCAAAGCTGTAGAAGAACGCTTGGCGAAGAAACAGACTAAAAAGTTGCTAGCTGAACCTCTTCAACTTCAAGCAGTGGTCATAGAAGCCCGCGAGCTCGCCGAGAAGCTAGGAGTCCTCGAGAATGCTGTTAAAGAAGTCCTCAAAGAAAAAGTGTTTCAAGGATACATGCGCCTGGGAGACATGCTCATAAAAGAGACAAAGCTCAAAGAAATCCAAAAGAGGCTTGAAAATCGACTCAACCAAGGAAGCCTCAGCCTCGAGGAAGCCTCAAGAATAGTTGAAGATGCAGGTGGAAGGAGACCCACCAGCATCTTAACTGCCTTAGGCTACAAGATAGAATGGTACGGCATCGATCCACACTCCACGAAGATCCATAGAAAAAAGGAAGTCTAAATGCGCAGAGGCATGTAACGCAATAATCGACCTCGAATCTGGACTGAGCCTTTTCCTTTGCGAAGTAAATATTTGGATCATACGGTTGGTGGATTGTTGAAAGAAGGGTAGGGGAAGGAGGTATTGAAAATTGGAGGCGCAAAAATCTCAGCAATGGCTCAGGATCATTCATACGAAGTGCTTCTTCAAACTTAACATTCAGATTGTGCGCGGGTGCAGAAACACGTATGTCTTTGAAGATGTGGCGTTTATGGTTGGGGAGGAAGCTGATTTACGAGCTAAAAACCAGAAAAATCCTTTTCTCTTTTCAGCACACGCTCTCCTCAACCAACTTAACCTTTCGTACTTTTGGAAATTAAGCTTTCAGGAAGAATCTTCTATAGAATACGTTCAACCTACACGCACATGGACAGAATTCGATAAGACACTCTAGCCCTATATTTGTGGAAAACAGACGGCAAGCTTCCCCTTATTTGTTCGAGTACCTTATGTCTTCTCCGACACTGTATAGGAAGATGCGTGCTGAAGAAGGACCTATCCGATTGAATTTCTTGCCGAGTTCCTTGATAACTAAGGCGTAATTGTTGGATTTGTTCAAGCTGTCCAAATAATGCTGGAAGGATTCGTATTCGTTTTTTATGTTTCGAAATTGTTTTGCATTGTTGACTGTGGCAATTATCTTTGCTCGATTTCTCACTATACTTGCATCGCTCATAAGTCGCCGTATATCCTTTTCACCGAATTCTGCAACCTTATCCACAGCAAAGTTCACAAAAGCCTTCCTGAAACTGGACCATTTCTCATCAATCATTTTCCAACTTAACCCTGCCAAAAAGATGACTCTACTCATGTTTTCAAAATAAGTGTCGTCATTTTGAGGTCGTCTATTTCTATACATCCATCCGGGAGGGCTCCAACTTCCTTCACTCACTTTCTCACCGCCTAAAAGGCTAGTTGATTCTAAGTTCTTACTTAATAAAGCTGTTCTTAAAACGTGCGCACGTGTGTGTACATCTCCCGCTCAGATTAGTTTGAAAAAAACAAGAATAGCGACTATTTGAAACAACTATCTCAGCGGAAGAATTAGGATTTTTTCATTTTCAAGTCTCCGAAGTGTAACATAACAATTCACTAGTGCCAAAGCAAGCCAAAAAGAGCAGGGATGAAATGCGTGCATGGACGGGGAAAAAAGAGCTCGGAAAATATGTTTAAATATGTTTGTGTCTTTTTCTGGGCTCTTAGGGTTTATGATGACAAAGTTGACGTCTGCTAGTATGAAAATCAGCAGAGTCATGACTAAAAATTTGATTACCGTCTCCATTGACAGCACAGTGGAAGAAGTCGTGGAGAAGATGGTAGATTTTGATGTGGAATGTGTTCCAGTAGTTGATGCAGAAGGGGTTTTGCTGGGCTTAGTTACCTTTAGAGATATTGTGATGAAAGTTGTTTATCCATCCGCAAGGATCAGGGAATCGAAGGTTGAAAAGATTATGTCCAAAAGCTTGGTGACTTGTAGTCTCAACTCCACTGTGCTTGATGTTGTAAAAATCATGAAAAACAAGCATCTAAGGCGGATACCAATTGTAGACGAGGAAAACAAGCTTGTAGGATTAGTCACCGATTTTGATCTAGCGCTGCTTGGATGGGACTTTCAGTAATTTTCTATCCGATAGCTTCCGCAGCCTTACTTTCATTGTGCTCACAGAACTCCGAAACGGCGTCTGCTTCACCCTATTGAGCACGCGTGGACGCACATGCTATTCAGACTACGGAATCCAGCTAGATTGGACTACAACTGCGCTAGGTAGGTTCGCGCAATTTTCGTATCACTTATTAAGAAGCGGTCCCTAGGTTACTTTTCAATTCAGAAAGTGGTTACATTATGACAGAAACAGATCCGACCAACCTTGTTGGTTACTGCGGCCTCTTCTGTGATGCTTGCGGAATTCGTCAGGGAAGAATAAAAACTGCTGTTAACAACCTTCGTGACATCATTGCTGTCTATGGCTTTGGCAAACTCATGCCGGAACTCGCTGAGTGGGAACCAAGCTTCCGACACTACAACGAATTCAATCAAGTGATGAATGGTTTGGTCAAAATGTTTGGTAGCTGCACAGGCTGTCTTCAAGGCGGGGGAGACCCAAATTGCAGGGTAAGGTCCTGTGCAAAACAAAAGAGTTGTCGAACCTGTGCTGAGTGCAGTGAAGCCGAGGCATGTGAAAAACTGGCTCCCTATCGCGAAGGCTACAGGCTAGCCACAGCGCTTCAAAGCATCAGACAAGACGGCATTCAAGGGTATGCCAAGAAGATGCTGAAAAAAGTAGACGAAGGATATAGGTATACCTGAAAGCGCGCGTACAATGCAAGGCACCTTGACCTCCAGCCCCAATGACTATAAGCTTTAATGTTTTCGAATCTGTTCGCGCGAGAGAATCTCTTCAGTGCTAATCATGTTCGCGAAAAATGGAAGAACTAAGGTACACGACATCTAGGAAGTTGTTTCGCAAACTAAGGATATGAACGTGTATTCATCTGAGTTCTGCAGATGGATCTGCAGTTTCTCTTCCTGCCCGGTGGAGATATTATTCACTAACTCCATCTTTTTTATTTCAAGGCATTACATATGTATGCATGTGGAGAAGTGGAAAATGGAAGACTTGCCAGAGAGATTGGCGATGTCCGGTGCGACAAGAATTTTGGAAAGATTGAGAACGATTTCAGCTGGGAGAGTATTGGACGTCGCTACAGGCGACGGGGGATTTATCAATACTTTGATGAAAGCTCTGAAGAACTACGATTATTTCGTAGGAATCGACTATTCCGAAAAAGAAGTGGAATCTGCGAGGAAGCGGTTTGAAAAGCAGCCTGTAGAAATAATTGAAATGAATGCTGAAGCTATGGAATTTGAAAATGGTTCTTTTGACACGGTCTGTATTTCTTTTTCATTGCATCATCTTGGTGAAACAGACAAAGTGTTGGCTGAAATGAGACGCGTACTGAAACCTGGTGGTTACTTCATTGTCCAAGAGCCATTTTGCGACAGAGAACAGACTGAAGCGCAAAAAACGGATATACTCCAGCATCATTGGGATGCGAAAATTGATTCTTTGCTAGGAGTCACTCACAAGAAAACATTAACCAAAGGGAAAATCAGAGACATTATTAACAATTTGAAACTAGACGAGGTTGAAGTCTTCGAATCCACACACTACGTCAAATGCCTATTCTGCGCTGACAAGTTTGAATGCGAAGACCCGAAAAACGAAAACGTAGTCAACCAGAGTATTGAAGAGATTGAAGATAGTCTTCTCCGTTTAGAAGAACATCCAGATCTAAAAATGCAGAGTCGTCTGAAGGAAGAAGGAGAGAAACTGAAAGAAAGAATAAAGAAGTTCGGTTCTGCTGAGGCTTCGCATCTTTTCTTTATTGGGAAAAAATAGTATTTGCTCAAGATCTGGCTCGCGCTATCATAGAAACGGGAGATGGGGATTTGAACGCTTCCGACAGTGGAGATATTTCCCGCATTTCCTTTTTTTATATGTAAAGAATGAGTTTAGGTTTGGTTTTTTCCCGCTTTCTTTGTTTGCGAACGGATGAACCTGAATGGCGAGCGCGCGGGGTTTCTTTTGTTTTTCGTACTCGTGTTTTAATCCATTCTGTTATCTTTTCTTGGGTCATCTTTTCAGCTTCACTTTGTTCTACTAGCTTTTTTTCTATAAGCTCTAGAAGTTCCTCGGGTTTGAAGGGTTTTATGACGTATGCGTCTGCACCATAGTTTAGAGCGTCAACAGCATTTTCTACACTGGGGTATCCGGTGACCATGATTTTCATCATTTTGGGCTGTGTTTCGTGTATCGCGTTCAGCAATTTGGTGCCTTCCATATCTGGCAGCTTGATGTCTAAGAGCGCCAGGTTGAAGAATTTGCTTTTTGACTTTCTTATTGCCTCTCGTCCATTTTCTGCGGTGTCGATGGCATATCCCTTCTGCTGGAGAATAGTGTCTAAGGTTTCGCGTATATTTGCATCGTCCTCCACTATGAGGATGCTGGCCTTATTCTCGGTCAACGGTTTTCACCTACGTTTCCGGTTGGAGAGGCAATTTGACCGTGAAGGTTGAGCCTTTTCCTTCCTCACTCTCTGTTTCAATACTGCCGCCGTGGCTGTCAATCAGTTTCTTGCAAGTTGTTAGGCCCATACCCATGCCTTTAGCTCTCGTAGTGAAGAAAGGTGTGAAAAGCTTCTCCATGCTTTCTTCGGGTATCCCGATGCCTGTGTCTTTGAAACTCACTTCAACAAAGTTTTTGGTTTCTTTGGTTGAGACTATCAGAAGGCCGCCTTTCTTTTCCATAGCTTGTGCTCCGTTGGTAGCCAGGTTCAGAAATACTCGTTCAATCATGTCTTTGTCGACTTCTATTTCTGGAAGACATCCGAGTTTCATGATGAGCTCCACGTTCTTCGGTGTTTTGACTCGTGAGAGAACCTCCTTGACTATGGCGTTGATATTGTTCTTTTCGAGTTTGGGACGTTTGGTTCCTGAGAAATCCTGTAGATCTCTTATTATCTTGTCAGCGTAGCTGATCGCATCGTTGATAGTTTGGAGCATTTTCATCGTTTTTCGTGGAATTGAAGTTGAAGAGTCAAGACGTTGTAACTCATTGTTGAGTACGTAAGTTGCGTTTTTTATGGATTGTAGAGGGTTTCTTAGGTCGTGTCCTACCATTGTTGCCAGTTCGCCTATGGATGCAAGTTTTTCTAGCTTTAGACGTTCTTCCTCCGCTCGTTTTCTCTCGCTTATATCTCGCATAATTGCAAAATCTGCTGGGCGACCATGATAGTTTATGAGTCTGGCGCTTGTCTCAATTGTGATGTCTCTGCCAGTGCTACTTGCTATTTTGATTTCACGGAGCGTCGGTACTGTTTCTCCTCGCATTCTTCCCATGTATAGTTTCTGCATTTCACGGCAGGTTTTCTCGTCCAAAAATTCATCGAAAGAATGACCGATCAATTCCTCTCTTGCACATCCAACAATTTCTGCAGCTCTCCTATTTACAAAAGCTATCTTTGCATCTTGAATTATTACAACCCCATCGCTTGCTTCCTCCACTAGAACAGAATACCTTTTTTCTGACTCCTTCAATTCTTTAGTTCTTTTTTCAACAAGATCTTCCAACCGTTCTGAGTATTGCCTTAGCTTCTCCTCCATCTTCTTTCTTTCTCTCAAATCTCTAAAAATCGATTGGCCACCAACAATTTTGTTCCCTTCGAAAATTGGAGAAGCGCTGATTTCGAATGGGATGGTCTGTCCATTCTTTGTGACTATTTCTACCTCGTAGGGAGGTGTCTTTGTCCCCTCAAGTCTCTTTGTGAGAGCTTTCAGTATCTTCTCTTTTGATTCCTGCGTTAATACTTCCACGTCCATGAAGTTTTTTCCGATGAGATCTTCCTTCGAGAATCCTGTTATCTCAAGTCCTTTTCTGTTGACCAACGTGATCTTGCCTGTTGTGTCAATCCAAACAATGGCGTCGGGAGAAGTATCAATGATTGTCCTGAGTCTTTGTTCTTTTTCTATTAGTGCACGCCTGTGTGCGTCCAGTTCCAGCACAGTCGAAATATGTCGGGCGAGGTTCTTCACTGATGGAATGAAGTATTCGGCCAGGTCTGTAGAAGACATGGTGAGAGCGCCTATGATCTTTCCGTGCAGTTTTAGCGGCGTCACGATGCTTTTCTCATTTTTGAAGTCTATGATCTTTGATAAAAGGTGAACTAACGGTCGTGAAAACAATTCAGCCATCATGTCCCAACTGTTGACTTGGAGAGTTCTTCCCTCTTTCACAACCTGCCTGTAGATGCTGGATCTGTTCAGGTTGATCATATAGTCTTTCAGCCGCAGCCCAGACACTTTTTCTGCCATCTTCAATGTCTTGGGGGCTATTGAGCTTCCCACGACTGTAAGCTTCAACCCGTCCTCCGTCAACAACACAATGCTCGCATTGTACAGTTTCGAATTTGCAAATTCCTCTATGACGACTCTGTAAATATCAGACTCGTCCAGCAAGCTATGAATCTTCAGAGACACGTCTTCTGTGAAGTGAATGATCTGGACTAGATCATGTGATGGTTTGTCAATCTGTATACGTTCTTCCACCCCTAAGCCTTCCCTGTGAAAACTTTTCTCTCATCAAGTCTTCTCCTCAATTCCTCAACGTAATCTGAAAACTCGCACCCTTTCTTCTCCTCAAATTTCGAATCAAACTCTTGACACAAATTCTCTACAATTAAACTTTCTACCACAGTCGCCCCTGAACCAAGTAACCTCCTTAATCCGGAAGAAAAGACCTCAGGGTTCTCAACGATCTTTTTTGGTGTTATGTGCAAGGTGTTTTTCAAGAAAACTTGAATGGTTCGGGCGCCCTCTTCATTGAAAACTTGCTCCAGCGTTTCGTTTACCGTTCTGAGCAGCAAATTCCTTAGCTTCTTTCCATGGTCGTTTGTATGTCTATGCGCTTCCTCTTGCAATTCGATCCAGCTGACCACGTTGTCTTGGATGATGAATGTCGCTCTTCTTGTCATCGCCTTCTGCAAAAGCAGAATCATTGAGTCTTTTTTGTAGCGGTACGCCTGTGCGTCACCTTCTAGCCAAACTTTGCGATTGCTAGTGTCAAGGCTCATTACATACGTGTTAATGATCTTCCCTACTTTCACTTCTCCACACCTAAATTTCTGCATACACACATTTTTTGATGGCTACGACAGGCATGCCTGTCCTCACCATGGTTCTGGCCAGAGAATAAGCTCTCTACAGATCATCCCAATTTAACGTGTATGAAGTGAAAATCTGAATTAGAAGTATGTGTTGCCTATGACACGTGCAACATATCTCTTTCACAGGTTCGGAGAATCTGTTTCACTTCTCTCGATACTTCCACATCGAGTTGAGGCGGGATGTATGTAGATAGTATTTGCCTTACTTTTTCCTTTGCCTTCTTGATAAGAGAACGATTAGTTACAGGTAAGACTGGGGCTCTCCCCAGCCATATTTCTTTTTGAAAGTGTTCTAAAGTGTGTTTGAGCCCTAGAAAATTGCCTCCAGGACCGACTTCCCTGATTGCATCAAAACTCAATGTCTCCTCATCAAATCTGAATCGCCGCAAGTAGGCTTTGGCCTCTTCCCAAACTTCCACATCGAGGATCACCTTCTCAAGCGCCGAACTCTCGGCGCCTCCTAGGCTTCCTAGACCCGCAGTTATATCCCCGCGGCTAAGATGGGCAAGAGCAGGAAATTTTGAGGCTGAGATCACAGATTCGAAACCATCTGAAATCTCATCTATCGGAAGTCCGGTCGCATAAACAGGCAATCCGTAGAATCTTGCCATTTGAGAAACAGCGGCAGCGATAAGTGGCAGTTCAGGTGCTCGGTAGTTTATGTTGCCTGTTCTCATATCCGTCGAGGTTGATTCAACACAGTAGATTATTGGGGCGCCTGGATTGGCGCATTCAAGAATTGTTAGAGAGCTGAGGTTTTCACTGTTGGCAATTGTCAAAGTTCCCGCGATTGTTGCTGGAGCTGTGCTGCCACACAAGGCCATAGACATGGGAGCAACTGGAATTCCTGCCTTTGCCAATTCAATCATGGCTTCAGATGAGCCTTTCTCGAAAAGAAGCGGGCTGACAGAACAATTAATGGAAGAGAATATTGGCCTCTTTCTCAGTTTCTCTTTGCCACCGACAACGGCAGATGCCAACCTAATTTGCCATTTTGCCTCCATCTCACTTAAAGACTGGTACTGAACATGCTTCTCAGTGTTTTGAAGAGAGATTGCAAGGCCATGAACCGTTTGAACAGGCGGTGGCAATTCCGTTGGAGCTACAATCGGCCAGAAAAAGTCAACTCCGTCCAAATAATCACTCAAGACTGCAAAGTTCTTCAGATCCGAAGATCTCGACATTCTTTCTTCCCCCGTTTCAAAATCTCTTATGAAAGTTGCGAAGCCACTTGTAGCCACGAAAGGGCGATCTTTTGTAGGGATTCTTAGGTCAAACTTTGGATTTCTCCCACACAAGACTATTTTTTTGGGCGTTTTCTCGATTGATTCTTTGACCAGAGAACTTGGAATCTTTACAATTGAGCTAGCTGTGTCCACATCAGCTCCGTTTTTGGCAAGCAGAGCTTGCACTTTCCTACTGAGGACTTTTATTCCAATTTCCTGCAACACTTTCAAACTTGTTTCATGGATACAGGCTATTTCATCGTTTGACAAAAACAGAAAACGTCCGAGATCCATGTTAATCAACGCGCTAGAAGTGCAGTTCTAGAATCTTTATAATAACACTTATTGTGGCATAAGTGCCTGGAAAGCAATTGTCTGCGCGCGCAATACTTATTTGAGCTTTTCAATGGCAACTGTTGCTTTTAAGCGTAACATGTGCGTGACATTTTGTTTTGTATACGATGAATATTGAGAATCGATACACATACGTGAAAAACTAGACTAGAACTTCCGAAACAATACTCTCTTGGAACGTCATTCCTTTCTCAGCGAGTTTAGTCAAGAACGGTTTTGGTTCTAAACATTCAGGTGGAATAACTCCCTTAGTTTTTATTTCTCCCTTTGCGAGCATAGTGGCGGTGGTTACGGCTGGAATGGCAACTTCCGCCCATCTTGTTCCGAACCTTTGATAATTCTCGTGGAAACCGAACACTCTGTAAACGGTGTGAGTTACTTTTTTTCTTGCTCTTTCTCCCGTGATTTCCGCTAGATTGCATCCATACGTTTCTTTCCCTTCAGCATCCATCTTTTCCATTGTTTCTGTTGCTGGGGGAGTGAGAGCGAGTACAACATCTATGGGAGCTACCTTGACGCCTTTAACCTCCACAGGATTATCACTTGCGAAGCCCATCTTTACTAGCGATCCAGCCATTCTGGGCAGGCTCTGCTTGAGGTCTATGCGTCTAACACCCTTGCCAATGAAACGGCCAAGCGTGTGGACCGGTTCGAAGTCTACATAGCAGACAGGTATCGAGCCTACAGGTTCTGGAAATTGATATTCTTCCAAGCCTGAAAGTGGGGGCACTTCTTTGAAATTTCCGTCTTCATAAATCGTTGGCGATGGTGCCCATTCCCTCAGCGCCATTTCTGGTGACCAGGCGGGAGACCATTTGGGTATGAATTCTTTGCTT
>Ga0209636_10003611_pt1 | contig 15785 bp, 7 predicted proteins | sample DeeMarSWOR152_54_FD_187464 | JGI IMG/M metagenome (GOLD analysis project Ga0209636, IMG submission 187464) | Marine sediment microbial communities from White Oak River estuary, North Carolina - WOR-1-52-54 (SPAdes) (version 2) | ecosystem: Environmental > Aquatic > Marine > Intertidal zone >...
ATCCGTGATTTATCAGATGATAAACTGAATGAATTTGTAAAGACGAAGATAAGGGAAAGAGAACCGTTTTATTTAAAATCAAGATACATAGTTGATGGACTTGATCCGGATATCGGGGAGATCATAAAGTTAATCGAATCAGAATAATTATGCGTATTTTTCAGTCCGTTGAATGGCTTTAAACTCTTTATCCGGATCAATCTGAAGGTATCCTGTGAGAAATCTGACCCCAATATAGAAAGGAATTGTATCCAGTAATGCAGCTACCATTTTGAACACATAGTTTGAAAGTATCAGGATTAAAAGAGTATGGAATATAGTTTCACCCGGGTGAATGGTAATGGCTCGATGGGCAGTAAGATAGGTGATGGTAACAACGGCAATGGAATCGACCATCTGGCTTGTGAGGGTTGAACCATTATTTCGCAGCCAGAGCATTTTACCACTTGTGATTTTCCTTATAGCATGAAAAAGATGCACATCAACGAACTGTGCCGTCAGGTATGCAATCATTGAAGCCGTTACACTGCTGACAGTCCACTTCCTGATCTGAAAAAAAATCCTTGCAGGATCGTCAATGGCTGGTAGGCCACCATCAACCAATTCAGGATGAGGAGGTAAGGAGCCACCAAGCCACATGATGAAAATGACCCATACGTTGAGCATAAGGCCTACCCAAACAACCGTATTTGCCCTTTTTTTTCCATAGATTTCGCTGATGAAATCCGTACAGAGAAAAGTGATGGGATAAGGAAGTACACCGACGAAAACAACAAAAGGGATTCTGATACCGAAAATATAGAAGGTAAGGTCGATCTGACGTGAAATTCCAAGAATATTAAGAATGGCAAGAGTACCCAGGAAAAATCCTGATAATATAATGAATACCACCTCTCTTCTTCTTGAAATTTTTTTGTCTACTTTATCATCAAAGTCAAACATGCAAGTTATGAGAATTGTTGGATAGAATAATAAAGTAACTTAAAAACAATTTTTACGTTTAAATCCGTTGTGCAATATATTGATTTAAAACTGTTTTTGGTACGAATATAAGTTAATTTTTTATAATACATATTGTGATTATAATGCTGATGATACTTGTAATCAGATGCCGATGATACTTATAATCAGACGTATACATAGCCACACCACTGGCACAGTTATGTATAAAAGTTTCATATATAATAACTTGTAACAGTGTAAAATGAAGATTAAATGGTAATAATTACTTGACAAAAAAGAGATTTCATACAGACTTTATAATAATATAAATTTTTTCTAAAAGCTCATATTGATCTGCACATTATTCACTCTTGTAGCAATGAATGAATAAGGATATGGAACACAATGTTAATCAATAAAATCAGCATTATATCGGGATTTTTTATATATTACATGATTTTAGGGAATTAACAACCAATATGTTGAACCTTTTTTCAGGTTGTTTTTTAACAATTAAACAATGGCAAAAGGATTATACAAAGCCTTAAACATTGAATCCGGTGAAGAGACCACTGTATTTCTGCTGATCCTGCAGTCCATTTTCCTCGGCACTTTTTATGGAACGTTTGATATCAGTGCCCATGCCCTTTTCCTTAATATTTTTGAACCTGAGATGATCCCTAAAGCATATATTATATCCGGAGTAGTAGGAATCATCCTGACTTCTGTTTATTCCAGGTTTCAGAGCAGGATGAAATTTTCAACTTTTGCCGGATTGAATCTTGTGGCGGTTGCCATCATCACTATCTTAATGCGGTTAGGATATATGATAACAGATAGCCAATGGCATACCTTTCTCGTTTTCGTGATGATGGGTCCGCTAAACATTATTGCTTTACTTGGCTTCTGGGGGACTGTTAGCAGGATCTTCACTTTACGGCAGGGGAAAAGATTATTCGGACTCATTGATACAGGTCAGATTGTAGGTATCATTCTTTCGAGTTATGCAGTTCCTGTTCTATTATCTTTTCATTTTGCTACAAGAAATTTGTTGTTCATAAGTTCAGTCAGTATTGTAATAGCATTTTTTGTACAGCTGATCATTACCGGGAAAGTCAGTTTTGATCCAAAACAGGATGATGAACAAACCATTGTGAAAGAGGATCATAGTTTCTTTTCCCTTTTTAAAAGCAGGTATATTTCATTAATGTCCTTATTTGTTGTATTTCTTGTGGTTGTAGCGTTTTTTGTTCATTATTCTTTTCTTGCTGTAACCAAGGAAAAATATCCCGAACATGTTGACCTGGCAGCTTTTCTTGGATATTTTACCGGTACGTTGATGATCTTCAGCTTTTTAATAAAGACATTTGTTTATGGCCGGTTAATGAAAACATATGGCCTGAAGCTTGCACTGATACTTTCTCCCCTGCTCATTCTGTTGTTCACCATTATTGCCGCATTCATTGGCGGATTTTTCGGATATACGGCTGCTGCCGCAAGTTTTACCTTCTTCTTTCTGATCATCTCAGTTAGCAAGCTTTTTGCCAAATCACTGCAGGATTCCATCGTGGCTCCTGCACTGAAAATTCTATATCAATCCCTGGATGCCCGCATACGTTATAATGTGCAGGCAAGGGTCGACGGGACAATCAATGAAATTTCAGCCCTTTCTTCAGGCCTTATTCTTTTCGTGATCGGCTCAGTAATATTCCTGGGACTCATCCATTTTACGTATATCCTTATTTTTATCCTGATCGCATGGACTTTCATCTCCTTCCGCCTTTACAGGGAATATAAATTATCCTTAAATGATTCGCTGGCCAGGTTTCAGCAAACTGAGGCAGAGACAGGCATCCTGAAGACTGCTGAGATTATCAGGAGTGAATGTGCAAAGGGTACGGACATAAACATTTTGAATGGACTCAAAGTGTCAGAATTGATCGACTTAAAAAATTTTAAAGAAGCTGTGCTTCAGTGCCTTTGGAATGCCAGTGAAATGGTACGCGGATTTTCAGTCAGAAAAGTTAAGGAACACAGATTGAAAGAGTCGGTAGCTGAAATTGAAAAGAAACCGAAACTTACTACTGCAGAAAGGAATATTCTGAAATCTTTGGCTGATTACCTGAATGATACAATATCCCCGGAAATTTCAGAAGAAAAACTATCTCATCTGGTAAAATCAGTATTGACAGATGACAGGATTAAAGTTGCGAGATTCCTTCATGAAAAGGAATCTTTCAACTATCTGCCAATTTTAAATACGCTACTCAGGGATAATGATCCGAACGTAAAAATTGCAGCCATCCAGGTAGCCTCTCATCATCAGGTACTGGAAACCATCCCGGTTCTGATCGATTTATTGCCAACACGCTATTACAGATACACTTTTGATGCTTTATTGCAGATGGGTGAAAAGGCAACCGAAAGCCTTGAAAATGCATTTTACAAGACCGGCATTAGTGATCAAACCCTGATCAGGATCACCAGGATCATGGGGCGAATTCATACTCCTGAAACAGACCGGTATCTGGCAAACAAGATCAACCATCATAACCGCCAGATTGCTTTGCAGGCAATTGATTCTTTGAGAACACGGGGATATCAGGCAGATGAGCAAAATATCCAAAAAATCATACAGGCCTCCAGGACAGTTATTGGTTTACTGGCCTGGAAGCTTGCTGCACAATATACAATCCTTGAAAATGATATGGGCCCATACCTGGAAAAAGCAATCAATGAAGAAATCAACTCTGATTTCGACCAGCTGTTTTTCCTGCTCTCCCTGGCCTATGATCCAAAATCTATTTATCATATCAGGAAGAATCTGGAGGTTGGAACCAGTGAAAGTATCGGGTTTGCTATTGAGCTCCTGGACCTGTTTGTTGCCGAAGAGTTAAAAACAGTATTGTTTCCGGTTCTGGAAGATACTTCACCACTCGAAAAGATCAGACAACTCCAGGTCGAATTTCCTGTAGAAATAATGGGACCATACGACCTGGTTATTGCCCTGATAAACAGGGATCCTAATTATATTAATCCTTATACAAAAGCTTGTGCCTTATTAACCTTCGATTATCTTCAGAATGTAAAGGTTAGTAATGATCTGATTGCTCAAATGTTTAACTCGGATCGAATGTTGAGTCAGCTTGCTGCCTGGAAAATATTCCGATTGGATAAGAATCTGTACTATTCAATTGGCAAAAGGCTTGGTGAAGAACGGAAAAAACTTCTTAATAGCCAGATAGAACTGATCAGCAAGGATGAACTTGAACTCATTATCAGCAAACTGTTCTATCTTAATAAAATTGAATATTTTAACCATCTTCCTGGTACAGAACTTCTTCCCATGGCAAGATTATCAGAAAAACAGGATTTTCAGGAAAGACAAATGTTACCACTGAATTCTAATCCCGAGGAGAAAATAATTGTATTTATCGTTACGGGTAATCTGACTCTGCTTATGAATGATAAAGAGATATCATCCCTGACCTCAAATGATATTGCCGGTGTTATGCCTTATTTGTTCAATGAATCGGACAAATTTGAACTCAGGGCAGACTCAGAAGCTGTTGTACTGAAGATTAAAGAGGAATTATTTAGTGAACTGATGTTCGACCAGGATAGTCTGGCACTGGCTGTTTATCACTGGATGAATATTCAGTCCATGAAGCATAAAGATATCATCAATGAAAGTCTGAATTTAGTTTCTTAATAAGTGGCGAAGAATGATCAAATAAGCAAGAGACAGACCACAATTTTCAAGCAGTTGATTGTTAATGTGGTATTACCTGCAGTGATTGCCATGGTTATTCTTGGTGTATTAAATTACCAGAATACCAAGAAAATACTGATTCATTCAAATGTTGAGAAAAACCTTATCATATCTGATGAAATAACCGGTGTACATGAGTTACAGGATGTAACACTTGAAATCCTGGAAGATCAGTTGAACAGCAGAATGGAAAACTTCAGCAACAAGCTTGTATATGAATATTTTATTAATACCGGAAATATTGAAACAACAGATCTGAATAAAGTCCGACAGGAAATCGGTCTGGATCCGGAGTTTGAAGATATATACATCATCAACAGAAAGGGAATTGTTGTCAATACAACCTTTGAACCGGATCAGGGATTGAACTTGTTTGATTTTGGGATTGAACATCAGAACCTGCTTTTGCAGATCTTTGAAAGTGGTGAATATGTCAGTGAAAGATTTGCCATTGAAAACAAAACAAAGAGGCTTAAGAAATTTTCATATCAGCCAACAAAAGACAGAAAATACATTATTGAGCTGGGAGCATATTCACCAAGGGCAGATGAAATTATTCAGTTTATTAAAAATCGTATCAATGACCTGGAAGGAAAGCATGGAGGGATTATGTCTGTTGATCTTTTCATCGGTATCGATGAACCTTTTTCATTGAACAGTGATGCGGAACTGAATCCGGAACATCTCGAAATATACAGGAAAGTTATTGAAGATCGTAATCAGGTAACTTTAAGGGAAAAAGAAGGCAAGCAATGGATTGATTATCAGTATATTTATTTATCCAGGAAGAAATCAGATCTCTATAAGGGATCTGTAATCCGAATGATTGCTGACTATTCGAATGAAAGGAGAATGCTCAGAAATGAACTTTTAAAGTTTATTCTGATCTTCGGAATTACTTTGCTGATTGTCATGGCCTTGTTATATCAAAAAACCAGGGTCATTACTGATCCAATCAAGAAACTTGTTCAGAATGTTAACCGGATTACTGACGGTCATCTGAATGAACGGGCTGAAGTTGTGGGCAATAACGAGATCACAAAACTGTCGGAGAAATTTAATGTGATGATTGAACAGTTGGAGAGCTATACCAATGAACTTGAACAAAAGGTGAAGGAGAGAACAGCTGAAATTGAAAAACAAAAAGAGGAAATAGAGGCTCAAAGAGACTCCCTTGAGGAACAGCGTAATATGCTTTCTGAAGCAAATGCAAACCTGGCACATGCATATAAGGAAATTGAGGAACAAAAAAAACATATTGAAGACAGCATTCATTATGCCAGGCGTATACAGACGGCTATTCTTCCACCTGATGAATATGTCAGCAGGATTCTACCGGATTATTTTATTTTTTATATGCCTAAGGATATCGTTAGCGGAGACTTTTACTGGTTGACAAGGAAGGATGGTAAGGTTTACGTTGCTGCTGTTGACTGTACCGGACATGGAGTCCCGGGAGCTTTTATGTCGATTGTAGGGCATGACCAGCTTAACTATTCTGTAAATGTGGTGGGAGCCCGGAAACCAGCTGAGATTCTGGATGCTTTGAATAAAGGTGTTACAGGTACTTTGAAACAATCCAGGACAGAAGTTACTGTTAAAGACGGAATGGATATTTCACTTTGCTGTATTGATTTCAGCAAATATATACTCGAATATGCCGGTGCATTCAACCCTCTTTATCTGTTCAGGGATCATGAACTGACTATACTGAATCCTGATAAATTTCCGGTAGGGGCTTTTGTAGGAGAAGAACTGCAGCAGTTTACCAACCATTCAATGGAACTGAAAAAAGGAGATGTGATATTTATTTTTTCAGACGGGTATGCAGATCAGTTTGGTGGCCCCAAAAGTAAAAAATTTATGATCAAACGGTTCAGGGAATTGCTTCGTAAAATCCATACTTATTCCCTGCAAAAGCAAAAAGAAATACTTGAAAGAACATTTCTGGAATGGAAAAAAGATTTGCAGCAGGTAGATGATATACTGGTAATTGGAATAAAGATATAATACTGAAAAATTAATTATTAGGGCTCTTTAAATATTTTGTCATTTTGATTGGGAGTGTGTCACAAACTTAGGAAATGAATTGTATTAAGTTCGTGGAATAATTATTGAGTGGGGCACAGGGTATGACTTCGATTTCTTATTAAATTTTAATTTATATAAAGCCCAGACAATCACTGATAAAAAATTGGAATCTGGTTGTTTATAAAATATTACACTATTTATTCATGGATCAAGTTCTCACAATATGTATAATCCGGCCGGGATCCGGAGAACTGGTGGACCAGCCAACAGAGAATTGGATAACGGAATTCGGAATAAATCTTGATTTCCTGCTTGAACGCGTCATAAAGACAAAGCCGGAAATCAGGATTGTTACTGAAAAAGACCTGGATAAAAGTGATGTATGGAAAAATGCAGCCGTATATCTGGTTTTAATGAGAGATATTTTTCTCGGTGATAAGGATTATATGGCCTTTCTTACAGCTGTTTTCTCTGAAATCAATTCCGGAAAGGATACCTACTCAGAATCAAGTAAAAAGATTTACAGGATTGATCTTTCAGAGATATCCGAAACGGCCGGACCCGCTTTCATACAGCATCTGCAATCCTATGATTTCTTCAAGCCATCTGAAAATATTCAGGAAAAGGTTCCTCTCCTTCCCGGTATGAAGGAATACTGGCCTAAATTTCTTGATCTTATCACAGACCTGAGAATTGCCCTCCGGCAATATTTTTCAGACGGGACAGTTAAAGATGAAGGGAAAGCCATCATCTATCTTGCAACAACTGCTCCTGATCAGGAGCAGAACAGGGATATCATACGCAGGGAACTACTCGTTTACGGATACAGGGTCTATCCTGATATCGATCTGAATTTCCCCCCCGGGGAATTAAGGTCCTATGTTCAGAAATATGTTGACAAGGCCAGTCTTTCCATTCATCTTCTGGGGGATCATTACGGTTTAAACTATCCAGGGACTGAAACTGATATTAATGAATTGCAGCTGAAATACATAACCGATTATATTAATGCAATAGACAGTGATCCTTCCTTATCAGCAAAGTCTCTGTTACACCGTTTGATCTGGATGCCACCTGAAATGAAACCTGCGGATGAACGGCAGGAACAACTTGTTTCTCAGTTAAGGCTTGATATCGAAAAGATTAGCAGGACTGAAATTATTCAGGCACCTCTTGAATTATTTAAAACATTAATTCTTAGAAAGCTGAGGGAATCTGCTAAAAAGACTACTGTGGTGGAAGAGATCCACAAAGAGAAGACAAAACTTGTCTATCTGATCCATGATAAAAGGGATGAGAAAGGCATTCAGTCTATAGATCAGGCCATGACTTCCGGTGGATTCCAAACTGCAAGGATCAGTTACGATAATGGTAGCCCAAACCTCATTAATGTACACAAAAATCTGCTCATGCAGTGTGATGCAGCTCTGGTATACCATCATTCAGGATCACGGACCTGGTTGATGAGCAAGCTATCAGACCTGATGAAGGCACCGGGTCTTGGCAGAAAAAGCCCGATGCTGGCAAAAGGTGTTTTAATTACAGGTGACGATCCAGCTGAAAATATTTCTTTTCCAAGGGATACAATAATCATGAGGGGGAAAGATCCACTGGATCAGCTTAATCTTTTTATTGAAAAACTGAAGTAATTCGATATGAATAATCAGAAATCCGGGAATAATATAAACCAGAACAATGACACCGGTATATTAGGCAATCCCTTTCCGGGTCTCAGGCCCTTCGGCATTGAGGAGAGCCATCTGTTTTTCGGACGGGAGGGCCAGAGCGAAGAAGTTCTTCAGCATCTGGCAGATAATCGTTTTGTTGCAGTGATTGGAGCTTCGGGAAGCGGTAAATCATCCTTAATGTATTGCGGTTTGGTTCCTATTCTACACGGAGGTTTTATTGCTGAAGCAGGTTCAGACTGGAAAATTATCACCACAAGACCTGGTAATCAACCGGTTGATAACCTGGCTATTTCCCTAACTGATGCCTTTATCAGTGGAGAGGGGATGATTTATGAAAAAAATCGAAGTGTTATACAGGCTATCCTGAGAAGAAGTTCACTTGGTCTGGCAGATGCCATTGCTCAATTGGAAAAAGACCAGCAATCCAATATCCTGCTTATGGTTGATCAGTTTGAGGAGTTGTTCAGATTTAAAAAAAGCAGAAGGGATGAAATTGGTTTTAATGAATCGGAAGCTTATGTGAAACTGCTTGTCAGCGCGGTGCGCCAGAAGGATATCCCCATCTATGTTATTCTGACCATGCGATCCGATTTTATCGGGGAATGTTCACAATTCCAGGAACTGACGAGACTGATCAACGAAAGCAATTACCTCATACCCCAGATGACGCGCGATGATTTCAGATCGGCTATTACGGGTCCGGTTGCAGTAGGAGGTGCTCAGATTGATCCGAACCTGGTACAACAATTACTTAATGATGTCGGTGACAATCCCGATCAACTGCCAATACTCCAGCATGCCCTGATGCGTACATGGGATTACTGGCTTGAACAGGGAGATATATCCAGGTCTATTAGCATTTCCGACTATGATGCAGTCGGAAGAATGGAAAAAGCTCTTTCAGAACATGCAAACGAGGCATTTGAAGAGTTAACACCACATGAAAAGCAGGTCTGTGAGATCATGTTTAAAACCCTGACGGAGAAAGGCGGTGATATTGTCGGGATCCGTCAGCCTACAAGACTGAAGATAATAGCAGAAATTGTCAGGGCAAATACTGATGAGCTGACCAGGGTGATTAATGTATTTCGTGCCCCGGGGAGATCCTTTTTAACACCACCGCATCATGTTCAGTTAACTGATGATACAGTAATTGATATTTCCCATGAGAGTCTGATGAGGATTTGGGACAGGCTGAAGGTCTGGGTTGATGAGGAAGCTCAGGCAGTTGAGATGTATAACCGGCTGGCCGAAGCATCCGGGCTCTTTCAGGCCGGGAAGACGGGACTGTGGCGGCCACCGGATCTGACCCTTGCATTGAACTGGCAGAAAAAACAGCAACCCACACTAACATGGGCTGCCAGATATAACCCGGCCTTTGAAAGAGCACTGGTTTTCCTGGAAACAAGTGAAAAAGAGTTTATTGCGGAAGAAGAAAATAAGATCAGACTCCAGAAACGACAATTGCAACGAACCAGAATCTTTGCTATGGTGCTGGGAACAGCAGCAATTATTTCAATAGGGTTGATGCTCTATTCTTTTGTTCTTCGTGAACAGGCTGTGAAAGCACAGAATGAAGCTGAACGCCAGCGTATTAAAGCGGATAGCAGTGCAACCATAGCAGAGATAGAAAGGCAGAGGGCGCTGGATGCATTAAGTGAAGCCGAACGGCAGAGAATACTCGCAGATAGCAATGCCACACTTGCCATATACCGTCAGATGCAGGCAGACTCCTCTGCACTGATTGCAAACCAGCAACGAAGGATTGCCTTAAGAAATGAAGGATTGGCCAATGCACAGGCCGATACTGCAGAACAGAGAAGGATTGAAGCAGATACCCAGAGAAAGCTGGCAGAAAATGCAAGCGATGAAGCTTACCGGCGCAGACTGCTGTCGATAGCCCAGTCAATGGCAGTTAAATCTCTTCAGGTGGATAATGATACAAACCTTAAAGCACTGCTTTCCTACCAGGCCTACCTATTTAACGGAGATTATGGCGGACGTGAACATCATGCTGATATCTATTCAGGATTATACGATGCGGTTAGTTTTCAGAAAGGACCATACTGGAATGTCTTTCAAGGACATGATGATGCTGTCAGATCAATAGCATTTATACCGGGGACCAATACATTCTTTACAACCGGCAGTGATGGCAAAATATTGAAATGGCAGCTTAATCATAAACAGCCTGGTGTAGTTATCGAAAATGATATGGTCAACAGGATTATTGATATCACCAATGACGGTAAATGGCTTGCCTGTGGGACCGACGGTAGGGGGATCCAGATTTTTAATATCAATACTTCCACCAGTGAACCAAGATTGTTAAACAGTTCCGATAACCGGATCAGAGCCCTGGATTTTCTGCCGGATAATAACCGGATGGTTTCTGCAGGAATCGGCAATGAAATTTTAATCTGGAATCTGTCAAACGGAAATAATCAACAATTTGCAACTGTAAATTCACCAATACAGATTCTTACAGTATCTGTAGATGGTAACTGGCTTGCTGGTGGAACAAGAGATGGACAGATTATCATATGGAAAATGGATAATCCTTCGGAACAATACATTCTGTTTGAAGAAAAGGGCAACCAGGTTCTTGCTCTGAGTTATAGTCCGGATGGAAAATGGCTGGCAAGTGGTGACCTCAGGGGTAATGTAAAAATCTGGGATACTCAGAAAAGAAACCTGATCGACAACCTCAGGGGACACCGTGCAAGGATTACTGAACTGAAATTCAGCCCTGAAGGTGATATCCTTGCCTCGGCGAGCAATGATGGATCAGTCAGGCTCTGGGAGACAGCTGACCTGAATAACCAGCCGATTGTACTTACGGGAAACTCAGGATTTGTATTCTCCCTTGCTTTTAGCCCTGATGGCAGTTATATTCTTACAGGCAGCACTGAAGCAAACAGACTGGTGGCAAGTCCCACAAAAACCAAATATCTGGCAGAGGAGATCTGTTTAAGGATAGAACGTAATATGACTAATGAGGAATGGAGTACATATGTCGGCGCAGATATTCCTTATGAGCAAACATGTGGTCCGAAGATCTCTATTGGTATCAAATAGCAACACAATGAATAATTCCAGTCCCCAAACATCACGAGTATCCATAGCAGGATTATATTTACTGATCCTGTTTGTCATTCAATTTTACTCCCTTAGTGCACAGGATGAGGAATGTGCCTTTACACTCAGAGAAGCAGAACAGCTTTATAACCAGGGTCTCATCGAAAATATCCCTCAGATGCTGCAATCCTGCATAGAAAAAGGATTCTCCAGGGAAGACAGGTTATCGGCTTACAAACTGATCATCCTTTGTTCATTGTATAACGATGACCTGGAGCTGGCTCATGACCAGATGCTTGCATTCCTGAAAAAATATCCTGAATATGAACTTACTCCTACCGATCCTGAAGAATTCAGATTTCTGTTTGAAGAATACAAAACCAGACCAATATTTGATTATGGAATCTTTGTGGGCACCAATTGGGCCCATGGCATTACTGTTGAACCATATTCACCTCTGGACCAGCACGGTGACCGGTTAAGGTATCGTCCGGATAATGTAGGGCTTCAGGTTGGTGCTTTGCTAAATTTCTATATAACAAATAATATTCAGGTTTCCCTGGAGCCTATGTATACTCAAAAGCTCATCCGTTTAGACCACGCGGATGAGATTGTAAACGATTTGATAAGACCTGAACGTTTCGAAAGGCAATCATTTGTTGATTTACCCTTGACATTCACCTATGATTTTAACCTGGGTAGATTCCGGCCATATGCCAGGGCAGGTGGACAATTTAGCTACCTTTTTGAGGCTAAAACAAGTTCTGTTACAGGCTTCCTGGATTCATCAGGTAATCTCATCCTTGAAAATTCCGGTCCAGATGAAGATATGCTAAACTATTATAACAAAGAATACCGGAATAAATTCAACTATTCAATATTATTTGGAGGCGGTATTAAGCTGAAAATCAACAAGGGCTATTTCTACCTTGATACCCGTTACAATATCGGGCTGAGTCTGCTGAATACGGGGAACCGTTTCGACCTTCATGAGCAGATATTTAAATACCTGTGTACAGATTCGGATTTCAGACTTAATAATTTTATGATAACCTTCGGTTTTGTGAGATCATTTTACAAACCCCGGCAAATTAACAGGTAACTTACATTAACATCAATTCATCATAAATTATGAATAACAGAATATTTATTGTGCTATTTATTATAACATTGCTGATATCATGCCATCAAGATGAAATCAGTGAAAAACAATCAGGAGCATTTATTAAATTCTATGGTGACGGTGATCTGATTGTAACGGGAATTGATGTTAAGCAGACAGCAGATGGCGGTTATGTTTTACTTGGTAATGCTGTCTATGATGATGAAACAACAGATTTGTACCTTATCGGGACAGATCAAAATGGCAATAATCTGGGCTGGTCGCCAAAATTGATCGGGAATCAGTATAATGATGAGGGAAACAGGATTCTTATTCTGAATGATGGATATATTCTTTTTGGCACTACTGATAAATCAGGAAATGGTGAAACTGATATGTATATTGTGAAAACAGATCTTGATGGCAATATACAATGGGAACAAACAATCGGAGGTGCCGGCAATGAGGAAGGGTATGATATCCGGGTAACTGCTACGGGTGACCTGGTGATGGCCGGTGTAACAGATGATCCGTCAATCACAACAGGGAATAAAAGTGCATATATGCTGGTAACCAATAATGATGCCTCAGTAATCAGGAAAAGAGGTACGATCAGCTACCTGAATTTTGAAGCTACTGCAAAGGCCATCAGAGAAGTTACGGGAGGATATGTTATTCTTGGTACAATTACCAGACTCACAAACTCTTCCTCAGATATATTGATAGCGAGATCAAATGAAAGCTTTACCGAAATCCTGGCAAAAAGTACCGGAAGGGCAGGAAATGATTTCGGTGAAGACTTGCATGTATCAGCCGGTGGTGATATATATATTCTTGGTTCATCAAATAATCCTCAGTCAGGTATTTCAGAAATCTATTTTGGCCAGGCAGAACCAAACCTGCTTGAACCGCTCTGGACACAGAATTTCAGTGAACCTGGTTTCGGCCTGGAAGCAAAGGGTATGGCTTACTCAGATGAAGGTTTTTTTGCTATAACCGGTTCAAGGCGCTCCGTGGCTGAACAAGATATGATATTTCTGAGGCTCGATAATGCCGGACAGGAAGTGAACAGAATGTTCTATGGTGAATCCGGGTTTCAGGAAGGCTGTGCAATTTACTATACCAATGGAGACAGAGGATATATCATTGCCGGAACAAATGGTTTCGAGGTTTTCAGCATGGCAGCACTGGTTAAAACAGGTCCGGACGGACACATGGATTAATCACGGATTTGCCTGAAAAACGTGCAACCAATGAGGTTACAAAAGTGTCCAGAAATATATACCCCTATACATCATTTTTCTCTTTCTTTAAAAAATCTGAGAAAATCAAAATAATATGAAACGGATCGGCATCTATTTTACTATCTTTCTATTATTAAGCTTTCTGTCCGGATTATCTGCAAGGGCACAGACTGCCACGATTACAGCTGATTCAATTTTAACGGAATCAAGGCTTGATGCACGTTATCTGGACCTGGATCTGAGCTCTGAATTTTTTGTTGATTATCAAACTCTTACAGTTGACAGTTTCATCCTTTCAGGAGCCCCATCTGTCACTACGATTGAGGGTTTAAGTAATGCCACAACTGTAAGTATAAGGATCCATCTTGCAAAGGATAATACTGATTTTAGCACTGACTATACCCATTTTAAGGTTATCATCAGGGCAGGTGCCCTTGTTAACAGCTCTGCCGATCTTCATAGCAATGAATTAACCATATTCGCCGATCCACCTGCTGCCACCATTACACCAGATGCAACACTAACTGAACAAAACTTAAATAACAGATACCTCAATCTGGTATTAACCAATGAAGAATTTAAAAATACTGCATATACAGAAGATGATTTTATACTGCTGGGAGCACCTGATTATACTACAATAGACTATTTGGACGATGAACAGTTAACGAGTGTCACTATCTATCTGGATTTTACCGGTCCCGATTTTGATATCGATTTTACTGATTTCAGAGTATCAATTGATGACAGCGAATTAAAAAAAAGCGCATCTCCCCTTATCAGCAATTCACTAACCATATATCACTATGATGAACCACCGGAAGCTACCATTACCCCGAGTCCTTCTCCGCTTAACGAACAAAACCTGAATTCCGGAAGCCTGACTGTCAAGCTTACAGAAGAATATTTCATCAATCAGGCAACTCTTGAAAAAAATGATTTCAGTCTGCTTAATGCACCTCCTGTGACAAGTATTGAAAGTCTTCAGTGGAATGATTCCAGTGAGGTGATCCTCTTCCTTGATCATGACGGAAAAGATTTTGATAATAACTTCACTCAATTCAGGATATCAATAAACCATAATGAGTTATTTGTCAGTACCACAAATCTCCTGAGTAATACGATCACGATCTATGCTACCAATGAACCCGTAGAAGTTACAATTGTACCCGATGCAACACTTTCAGAATATACTCTCGATGGGAGATATCTGACTCTGACTGTTGCAGAAGATACCTTCATTAACCTTCCATCACTGGATGAAAATGATTTTATCCTTAACAATGAACCGGACGGTTTAACAATTAGTAGTGTAACAGATAAATCAAAAAACCAGGCCAGATTAAATCTTTCTTTTGTTTATAATGATTTTGATAATAATATTACAAACTTCAGGGTTACAGTCAAACCAGATAATTTACTTAAAAGCACATCAAATGTCAACTCAAATAATTTAACCATTAATTGCTATGTTGAAAATCCCCAGGCCAATGCAACTGCGGATTCTCCCCTGGAGGAATTGACCATCGATGAAAGATATATTGATATTAACTTCTCTGAAGAATGGTTTGAAACTCCGGGGAGTGTTACAAAATCAAACTTTGACCTCCTGGGAGAACCTGACGGTGTAAGTATTGAAAATGTTACTGTTTTTTCTGAAAATTCCTTAAGGGTATTACTTGCTTTTAATAACACTGATTTTGATGATCATTTTCCTGATTTCCGGGTATCGATTGATTACACAGTATTGGTTCAGTCCGGCACGAATCTGTTAACCAATAAAATACCAATTACACCTGTGCATGAACCTGATATTTCAAGCATTACCATTCCGGATCAGTCATTCAAGGTGGGCGATATTGTACAGGCAACACTGGAATTGGATGTAAAACCCGGTGTGGATTCATCATTTACACTATACACCGGAG
>Ga0209636_10003612_pt1 | contig 15782 bp, 11 predicted proteins | sample DeeMarSWOR152_54_FD_187464 | JGI IMG/M metagenome (GOLD analysis project Ga0209636, IMG submission 187464) | Marine sediment microbial communities from White Oak River estuary, North Carolina - WOR-1-52-54 (SPAdes) (version 2) | ecosystem: Environmental > Aquatic > Marine > Intertidal zone >...
GCTTCCTGATACCTGAGGCCCCTGTTTGCCTCGAACGAACTTCTATCCGTGCTGGCTCGCCGCAATAATCCTAACTCAATTCGTTAACCACCACCCCAGCCCAGAACTGACGAATTGCCGATGAAATAAACACTTCTCTTCCCTCATCTTCTCAAGCTCCCCATTGGCCCGTCCTTTGTGACAACCGATTGATCTGGCAGGAGTTCACTCACTTGCCGAATAGATGCGGCTTAACGTGCTTCAAAGTCTGATGCTCAAATGTTTCAGTCTTATTCGTAGAAAAGCCTTTAGAAACCGCCCAGAGAGGTTTCCATTTGGCCGATATAGCCAGATCCCGGTTGACTTCTGGAAGGACCGAGTGTTAGATATTATCCTTCCGAATGTGCAGGGGAATGGAGCCGCAACATGCGATTGATCCTGGTCCGGCATGGAGATTGCGAGTGGAACCGCGAAGTCCGAATCCTGGGAAGAGCGGACATCCCACTGAGCGAGCTAGGCCAGAGACAGGCGTATGCCGTTGCGAAAGCTTTGCAGAGAGAGAGGGTGCGGGCGGTCTACTCTAGCCCCCTCAAGAGGGCCATGGCAACGGGCAGGATGATCTCAGAGAATCAGGGGTGTCCGCTGATTCCTGATCCGGATCTCCAGGAGTTGGGTCGTGGGGAGTTGGAAGGGATGCTGCGCGATGAAGCCCTAAGAGCGTATCCAGATCTGCGGAGAACATGGCCCGAAGTCCCGGAGGAGTCCGGCCTGCATGGTCAGGAGTCCCTGAAGCAATTAGAGCTCAGGGTCAGAGTATGCCTGGATCGGATCAGAGCCAACCATCCAACGGAGACTGTCGTTCTTGTGGGCCACTATTTTGTGAATCTCATGGTGCTCGTGGCGGTTCTGGGAATGAATCCTCGGTGTTTTGTCAGTTTTGGTCAGGATATTGCGGGGATAAGCATTGTGGAGATTAACGCAGATCGATCGTCAATTCGTGTATGGAACGATACCTGCCACCTTCGAAGAGGATAACCCATGCCTCGTGTCAGTGTGGTTATGTCCGTCTATAACGAGGAGAGATACGTTGGCCAAGCGATCGAGAGTATCCTCCAACAGACCTTCCAGGATTTTGAGTTCGTCATTGTTGACGACGGCTCGGTAGATCAGACCCCCATGATCCTAAAAAGCTACGGCGACCCCCGGATGAAGGTTTACCAACAGCCCAACCGAGGGCAGTCATTGGCCCTCAATCAAGGTATCAGGTTTGCCTCGGGATGCTATATCGCCCGCATGGATGGCGATGATATCTCCCTGTCTGAGAGACTTGAAAGGCAGGCCAGCCTTCTTGATGTCCATCCAGAGATTGGACTTGTGGGGACCTGGTGTGTGAAAGTCGATGCCAGAACCGGCCACGAGAGGGTTCAGACCCTGCCTGAGGAAGATGGAGATATCCGGAGGTTTATGAGAATCGATAATCCGTTCATCCATAGCTCGGTCATGATTCGAAAGGCTGCTCTTGATCGAGTGGGTCTGTATCATGAGGGACTCATCTGGCAGGACTACGAGCTCTGGGTAAGAATCGCCAGACACTATCGCATGGCCAATATCGGTGAACCCCTGATCATCAGAAGAAAACACCCAGGAAGCATTACGGGGACAGAGAGAAAGAGTAGACAATTCTGGGAACTCTTCAGAATACAATGGAAGGCAGCCTTGCAGATAGGGGTCAGACGCGAGGGGTTGGCCGCCATGACCAGATCCCTGGCAAGAGCAGTGATGTATAGAATTGAAAGAGGCTAAACCTAGAGAGAGCCCTGAGGAGGGATTTTTCAGGGTAGACTAGCTCAGGAATTTCCTCTGCAGCTCTCGGATTCGCTGGCTGAAGACGCGGCAGATGTTGATGGAGATCTGAGGGAATTCTCTCATAATCTCCTCGAATTCGAGTTTTCCAAGAACCAAGAGTTTCGCGTCGGTGTTGGTCTTAACGGTTGCCGATCTGGGCTTGTCCTCGAAGAGAGCCATCTCACCGAAGTAGTCGTCTTGGGTGATTTTTGCGATGAGGGTCTCTTGCTCGTTGCCGTAGTTCCGAATCACGGAGACCTCCCCAGAGATGATGAGAAACATGGTGTCTCCGGGCTCGCCTTCGCGGACAACGATCTCGTCCTTCGGAAAGTCCTGTTCCGCCGTCACCGAACTGATGGCTGCCAGCTCCCTGACCTGAAGGTCTGAAAAGACATAGATTTTCTTGAGGTGAATCATTTTGTCCATGGTCGAAAGCATAGGTTCGTCCCCTCCACTCCTAACAACGCCTCTGATTCTCTCCAGGGCCTGTCTCGCTGTTTCACTGATACCCGGATCTGGATGACCCTGAAGGGATTCGAGTGTCTCCGAAAACCCTTCCATCCGCCCACCACCGATTACGTAGAGAGCACACATCTGCGTCGTGGGATCCTCACTGTCCAGAAGGCCTGACAGGACGGCCGATGGATCAGACGTTGCCTCTGTGGCCATGCCAAATTGCTTCTGGGATACTTTTAGTTTCTCTTCAGCGGAGATGTCGTCCACCAGGGGAATCAACACCTTCGAAAGGGAAGGGTGGAGCGTATCTTCCAGCGCCTCAAGGGCATTGGCCTTTTCCCTGGATGCCGACCTCAACCCCCGGTAGATGGTCCGCATCTTGTTGCCTCCACCCTGAACCTCCAGAATCCGGAAAACGGTAAATACGGCGTCGTCGTTTTTGTCCTGCAAATGCTGGCTCAGAAGCCCAAGGGCAGGGCTCTGTTCGAGAACCTTCAGCCTCTGGGCCGTGTCGATGTTCTCGTAGGCCGAACGGATTTCCCGAGTAATGAATTCGGAAAACTCCACGTCCTTGACTTCAAGCCTTTCCAGAAGTCGAAGGATGCCATTCTTGAGCTCCCTCTTGGGGGAATCGAGAGCCTTCAGAAGCGGGGGAACGGCTGGCTTATCGATCTCGCTGATTCTTTGCAACGCCGCCTCCCTTACGTCGGTCGATTCATCTCCGAGCATTTCGATGGCGCGTCCGATGGCCTTTTCGTCATTGAGGTCCAGAGCCGAAAGGGCAGCCCGTCTCACTTCCGGGTTTGTGTTATCGAGCCACGCCATGATTGGCGTGTTTCCTTGGGTCGTTTCCAGAGTCCCAAGGGCCTCAAGGGTTCTTGACTGAATCCTCGGGTCTGTCTCCCCTTCGAGAATCGCATAGAGGCGGTCCTGGAGCCTCACCTCTCCTGTCCTGGCGAGAGTCGTGACGCCCAGAATAAGGTCTTCGGGATCATGGCTTTCCAGCCATTCCGATAGTACAGGGTACCCTTTCGAGTTCATTCCGCCACGATAAAGACCTACCACGGCCTCGGCTCGAATGACCTTCTCGTCAGCCTCGCATGCCCGCATCAGGAAGTCGATATTCTCCTTCGCAGCGAGCCTTCCCACCGCTTCGACTAGATGAGGCCGAAGACCTGGGGATGCCGTGTCAGCGATTTCAACGAGACCGGGTACGACCAGCGGAGCATCTTCAGGTCTCAGCAGATTGAGCAATTCGACCTGGATAGGCAGGTCTTTGTCCGCGAGAGAAGAGAGAATCGCCTCGCCGAGTTCCGAATACCGGGCCTCGGACAGGATGCGGGCGCATAGGGTGGCAGCAGCCCCTCTTTCCTGGCGTAACCCTTCAAGTAGTCTGTCGCGGGTTTTCGTGTCCTGAACCAGCACGGTCAGGTCTACCTCTCCCAGTTCTCTGAGGTCGACCTGTTTCTCCAAAACAGTTTCAAGCAAAAAGGACGAGTAGTTCTGTCTCAAGCGAAAGGTCGCAAGAATCCATAAGCCCACAAAAAACAGGGCGAAGATGGAGAAGTAACTCGCGTGGATAAAAGCTTTGAGACCCAACAGGATCAGGGATCCGACAAGGCTTCCTGCTCGAGAAGCCACCTGGAGAATGGGGCGAACCTTTGCCCGGAATTCATCTGGGAAGAGATTGATGATGATGTTATTGGCAGGGTTGTGCATGGTTGTCGTGAGGACGTTGATGCTTATCCTGGCGTATATGCCGACGAGAATATCAAAGCGAAAGAGAAGGAGCGAGAATACCAGAAAGTAGTTTCCCGGACGAAAGAAGAGGGCATTAGCGATGCCCACCCGAGTATAGACCTTCCCGACAAATAGTAGAAGCACGAACGCGATGATGTTCAGGGCCCCCCGTATGGTTGCATAGAATTGAATCAATCCCCCCTCCGAGACGAAGCTCTGGTCGAGAATCACGCCGTACTGGAAATCGAACATGGGGCCAACGACGTTCGGCAGAACCCTGATGGCAGCGAGTAACAAGAAAAGCAGGGAACCTCTGGCCAGAAGGGTCATCTCCTTGATACCGGCGATGGGAGAGGACCAGCCCCTTTTCTCCGAGGCTTGGGCCCGGGGAGCAGCGACAGGGGGAGGAAAGAGCTGTCCGACCCGACGGCAGGCGACAGCTCCAACAAGCAAAAGGCCGGCAGAGACGAGAAGCAGGTTATCAAGAATCATCACCCTGCTCAAGAGGTTCGTTGAGAAACTTCCCAGAATGCGTCCGAGGATTCCTCCTGCCGTAATCAGCGGAAAGATCCTTTTGGACTGGCGCGTGTCGAAGATGTCGTTGCAGATGTTCCAAAAGATAACGAGCATGATGCCGTTGAATTGCTGCCTCAAGATATACATGGCTGGATAGAGGAGAGAGAAGTCGAGAAGAATAAGGAACCGACAGAGGATCTCAATAGTGGCAAAGATCACGAAGATCCGGGTCAAGAGTGTTGTCGCAGAGTATCGTCCCACCAGTCCCCGGATGAGATCCATGGCCAAAAAGACGAGTACCGCGTCGATGAGAAACATCTCGGGGAGGTACTCGACACCAAATCGTTTGATGAAGGCAGTATCGGCGAAGTTGGCAAAGAGCATCTCGCTGACCAGGATGAGGAACATCAATCCACCGGTCCATCCGAAGGCCCTTTTTTCGTTGGGATGGATATCGAATACCGTTCGTAGAAGTCTTGAAACGAATTTCATGGATGGCACCGGCTATTTGCGAGCCCGAGAAGTCTCAGGAGGAAATCCTTCCTTCAAAACGTGGCCGAATCGAGCCTTCATCTCTTCCTCCAGGGAGTTCGCTTTTCTGGTGTACATGATGGACTGGGTCGGAGACTCTCCGGCGTAGTACTCCGCCTCGTAGCGGAAAAAGGCGTAGCGGTCGGTCATGGTGATCAGTTCCCACTGCTCCTTGCCGCTCAGGCTGTTGAATCCGTCTTCGTTCACAATGTCCTTTAGCTGAGGGTGATCCTCGATAACTTCACTGTACGTGACCTTGTCCTCCCGAAGAGGAACGGTTTTCTTTTCGCCCATGGCCGTGGCGAGGGCATGAGGAAGCAATAGAAAAAGAACAAGAGCCAACGGCAAGAACCTTCTCATTAACAGCTCCTTTCTCGAGTGGGATGAGAGGCAGGCTCCAGCTGTTCACGTGGGTAATTCTTTTATTCTAACAGCCGCATTCATGAAAAAGCAAACGATTTCTGGCCGGAGTGACTCTGAGGGAGAATGAGACGTCTTCCACAATAGCTGTGCCCCAATGGGAAAGAGGCTGCAACGGCCTCCATGGGGCTAGCGCATGAGACCGGGCAGAAAGAGAGCGATCTGGGGGAAGATCACCATCAGAACGACAGCGACAATCAGTGCCAGGAGTAACGGCAAGATTCCCTTGAAAATGACCTCAAGGGGGACGTCTTTGGCTACGCCGCTCACAACATAGACGTTTACCCCTACGGGCGGCGTGATCACCCCCATCTCCGTGACCATCACGATGATCACACCAAACCATATGGGGTCATATCCGAGACTGACGGCCACCGGAAAAAAGATGTTAATCGTTAGGAGGATTAGGGCAAGAGCGTCCATAAAACAGCCGCCCATAAGGTAGATGAAGATGATGACTCCCATAATCCCCCAGGGCGGCAGAGGGAGGCCTTTGACCCAACCTGCCAGCTCAAAGGGGATTCGTGTTATGGCAAGAAAATGGCCGAAAACCGTGGCCCCGGTGACGATCACCAGAACCATGCACGAAATCCGTGTGGTTTCAACGAGGGCCTGAAGGAATCCGGGCCAGGTGATCTGTCGCCGGATGATTGCGAGAAGCAGTGTAGAAAAGGCACCGACAGCCCCGGCTTCGGTAGGAGTGAAAAAGCCTACGAAAAGGCCTCCCATGACGACGCCGAAGATAATGACCATCTCCACAAGGCCGGAAAGGGCCCGGGTCTTCTCTCCCAGGCTTGTCCTGGGTCCCCTGGGTCCCAGCTCAGGACGGAGACGCGTCCAGATATATATGGTCAGCAAGAAAAGGCTCGCCAGAAGAATGCCCGGGAAGATTCCGGAAACAAAGAGTTTCCCAATCGATTGTTCTGTCATGATGCCGTAAACAATGAAGATGACACTCGGGGGAATCAGGATACCCAGACTCCCTCCGGCAGCGACGGTGCCCGTTGCCAGCTTCATGTCATACCGGTACCGTTTCATTTCTGGGAGGGCCACCGTGGCCATCGTGGCTGCCGAGGCATTGGTTGACCCACATATGGCGGCAAAACCAGCACAAGCCCCGATTGTGGCCATTGCCAGTCCTCCTGGCCAGTGCCCCATGAGTTTATATGCGGAGTCATAGAGTCTCCGACTGATCCCCGCGTGAAAGGCGATCTGACCCATGAGGACGAAGAGAGGGATGACCGTGAAGCTGTAGTTTCCGAAGATGTCAAAGATATCTTTCGCCAGAAGACTGAGTCCGGCCTCCAGTGAGACCATGTAGCTGAATCCCACGAGGCCCAAGAGAGCCATGACGAATCCCACAGGCATTCGGGAGAATAGCACCACGATCAGAACAACCAGGCCGATGATCCCCACCAGGGTCGGACTCATACATCTACTCCTTGGTCACTTGTCCTATTCCGCGCCCATTCCCAAGTACCATCCTCTGACACCCTTGGCCATCGATTTGAAAATACTACTCATAACGACGAGACAGACGACGGCGGCGGCCAGGCCAATTCCGTATAGGACAGGATAAAAGGGCAGACACAGGGTCATGGACACCTCACCTGCGGCCTTGAGATCATTGCCGTACTGAAGACATTCCCAGGCGATCAGGGCAAACAGGATAATGCTCAAGATCCGGGTGATCAGATTGATCAGTGACTGGGCCGACAGGGAGAGGTTCGATACCACGATCCCTACAGAAACGTGTCCCCGTTGGAGGGTGGTATGAGGCATTGCGAAGGCGATCACAATGGCACCAAGAAGTCCAACAATCTCATACGTTCCGAGGATAGGTCTTCGGAAAAGACGGAGAATCACATCGGCCACGGTGAGCAGCATCATGCCGACAAGGCTCCACCCGGCTATCTTATCGAGAAGTCTGGATAACCAGGTCACAAACCTCTCAAAAGAAGACATTCTCGTATCCTTTCATCCCTCTTTTGAATGAAATCCTGACTGTAGGCCGCCGGTTTTACCCCATAAAATTCGGTGGTAGGTCAAAAACTCTCAAGATGGAGCAAAAAAGGCGACATGGAGGGGCTTCGGGGCAGGAAATCGCTCTCCTCCATGTCCCATTTCTGGGAGACTCGGGGTAGCCTGACTACACCGAAGGCCGCTCGGCACCCCGAACCTCCCTTTCAAGGTTTACTTGCATTTCCCGATCTCTTTCTCAAGAAACTTCACGTGCTTCCCAGCTGCTATCCCTTTCTTTTCCTTTTCCTGGATGAACTCGTCTATCACGGGTCTAGCGGTAGCCTTCCACTTGGCGCTCTCATCAGCAGAAAGGGGGATGATCTCGTTACCCAGACTGACGGTGTACTTCCTACCCTCATCATCGGTGCTGTCCCAGGCTTCACCGTGTTTCTCAATCCACTCCTTGCTGACCTTTGTCATGACCTTCTGCACGTCTCTGGGAAGAGCCGCCCATTTGTCCTTGTTCATGACAACATAAAACCCAGTGGTGTAACCCACGCTGAAACACTCTGTCGTGGATTTGACAACCTCGGCCTGCTTCCAGCCCTTCAGAACCTCCATGGGCGATAGGCTCGCCTCGACGACCCCTTTCTGAAGGGCCTCATAAGCGCCACCCTGGCCCATGGCCACAGGCACGCCACCCAGTGCCTTGGCCACCTTTGCACTGAATCCCGTACACCGGATCTTCATGCCCTTGAGGTCTGCCATGGTCCTGACAGGCTTTTTGCTATGGAGAAGTCCTGGCCCATGGGCATGAAGGTAAAGCAGGTGGACATCGTCCAGTTCTTTCGGCTTGAATTTCTTGTAAAACTTGTTGATCACAGTGGTAGCACACGCACCGTTGGGGTAGCCCAAGGGAAGATCAACCGCTTCCATGACGGGGAATCGTCCCCGTGTGTAGGCGAAGAGGCAGAGACCCATATCGGTGATGCCTTTGAGAATATGACTGTATATCTCTGGTCCCTTGCCCAGGGTGCCGCCTGGGAAATAGGTGATTTTCACCTTTCCATCTGTTCGTTTCTCTACCTCCTGGATCCAGGCCTCTGCCAATTGGGCCTGCTTGTGGGTGGGTGGGAAGAAGGTACTGTATCGCAACTCAACCGTGGCCGCCATCGCGGCTGGAGCGGTAAGGTGGGTCAGTAACCCACAAGATAGAGACAGACTAATTGCCAATATGAAAACCGTGCTCTTCTTCATTTCTCCCTCCTTAGTAAAAGCGTTGAGTGGGGCATCTCTGCGATGCAGTGGCTTGGACCACCCCCTTTCTTTTAGCCTTTTCAGCCGGAATCTTTAGCCTTTAGGGAACTCAAGCTTTCCTCAAATAGCACACATGCCAGTGGATGTCAATAAGTTTCTCGGCGAGACTTCTTGGGCCGTCTGAGGTGCCGGGAACGTCTTGAGTGGGTCCTTCCGGTGGCTAAACATAGGGGAACGGGCTTATGCAACCCCGAGGTCATTGCAAACCCCTCCAATATGTGGCAATAATGGATAAGAAATCGGTGGGTTAAGTGTGCACTGATGGATAAAACTCTCCTTAACGTCGTGGTTCATTATGATGAAATCGGCCTCAAAGGGAAAAACAGGCCTTACTTTGAGGACCTTTTGATGAGAAACATCAAGCAGGCTCTTGAGGGGCTAGGACCGATCGACACGCAGAGGCTCTACGGAAGACTCCTTGTCAGCCTGAAGGAGGAATGTCCCTGGGATCTCATAGGGGAGAGAATCCGTCGGGTCTTTGGGATCTCGTATTTTGCCAGGGTCTTTGAAAGCCCTTGTGATCTGAATCTGCTGAAAGAGCGTCTGAGAGAGGAACTCCCCGACGCCGGCTACGAGTCCTTTGCCATTGACACGAAAAGGAGCGACAAAACGTTTCCTCTCCCTTCCCCCGAAATAAACCGAGATCTGGGATCCTTCGTCCAGGCAGAGACGGGGAAGCGGGTGGATCTGACCCATCCCGATCTCCGTATCTCCGTAGAATGGCTCCACGACCGGGTTCTCTTCTTCTTTGATAGAATGCGGGGCCCTGGTGGATTACCGGTCGGTGTGAGCGGAAGGGTCGTCGGGCTCATCTCCGGCGGAATCGATTCCCCGGTGGCGATCTATCTGATGATGAAACGAGGATGTAGCGTTGTTTTCATCCATTTTCATAGTTTCCCTTTTACGAATCGAGCATCCCAGCGAAAAGTCATGGACCTCGCCAGAGAGCTGAATCGTTCGCGACAAGTATCCAGGATTTATCTTGTTCCCTTTGCCGATCTTCAGAAGGAAGTAGCTGCCACGACGCCCGCTTCCTATCGGATTATCCTTTATAGAAGATTCATGCTCCGGCTTGCTGAGGCGATTGCCGGGCGAGAAGAGGCCGGAGCCATTGTTACTGGAGACAGCCTGAGCCAGGTTTCGTCTCAGACCCTCTCAAATCTGCGGACAATTGAAGAAGCCGTCAGAATTCCTGTGATCAGACCTCTCATTGGATTCGACAAGAAGGAGATCATCAACCTCGCCCAAGAGATCAATACCTATTCCGTTTCCATCCAGCCCCATGATGACTCGTGCATGTTTCTGATGCCGAGGCAACCCTTCACGCGATCCACATCTGAGGAGCTGAGAAAGGTGGAGAAAGACCTGGACGTGGGAGGCTTGCTGAACCGGGCCTTGGGCCAGGCAGAATGCCACGCTCTTTCCCCCTGATCGGTGAGGCACTTGTGAACGAGCCGTCCCATGCTTGACAAGGGGTTCATTTTCCTTGACAATAGTGAAGGCCAAGGGCTGCGCAAGTCACAAATTCGGATCAGAGCATTCCTGGCATAGCCAAAAGGTGGGCGGTCGTTACGCTGAAGGCTCTCGCGTGGAAGAGATACAAGTCCAGTATTTTCAGGTTTTTCATGAGATTGCCAGGGCTGTTCTTTCGGTGCTCAATGTTAAGACGGTTCTTCATCTTATCGCGAAAAGAATTGTGTCACCCCTCGGCGTCAAAGCGAGTGCTTTGATGGTTCTGGACCAAGAGACCCATCGGCTTGAATTGGTGGCCTCACACCGTCTCAGCGATAGGTATTTGCGGAAAGGTCCCTTGGACGCGGACAGAAGCGTCGCCGATGCCTTGAGCGGCATACCGGTACTGGTCGAAAGCGCACCCACTGACCCCAGGGTTCAGTATAGGAAGGAGGCGAGGGAGGAGGGTGTTGCGTCGATCCTTTCCGTGCCAATGGTTATCAGGGGAGGGATCATTGGGGTATTGAGACTATATACCGCGGAGCCGAGGCGGTTTACTGAAAACGAATTGGAATTGATATCGGCTATTGCCGAGATTGGTGCTGTCGCCATAGAAAATGCAAGGATCTTTGAGGCCAAGGGAGAAGAACTGTCGAAGCTCTTAGAAACAGGTGGCGTTGATCATGAATACGAGCCTGATCCGGAGAAGTATCGGGTCAAGGCGATTTCGAGAGAGGGGATTGACCCCGAGAAATCCTACCACTACTTCCGTACCATTCACCGCCTGACACGAACGATCACATCGATGATCGAAATGGAACGAACGCTGGAAACGGTGGCAAAAGAGATCGCGAAGGCGATGCTCGTAAAAGGATGCTGCCTCCTCTGGATGAATACAATGACTCGTGAGTTGGAGTTGCTCGCATCTTGCGGCCTGAGCCAGACCTATCTCTCCAAGGGCCCCCTCAGCATGGACAAATCGATTCCTCAAGTATTGAAGGGAGAGGCCGTTTCGATCACCGATGTGCGAACAGATCCTAGAATCCAGTATCCGAAGGCGGCTGAGGAGGAAGGAATTCTGTCCATGCTTTCCGTGCCCATCACCGTTAAGGAAACGGTCAGAGGCGTCCTTCGGTTGTATTCGTCCAATTCCAGGCCCTTTCGCACGGAGGAAATCGATTTTGCCAAGGCCCTGGCCGAGATCAGCGGTATTGCCATCATAAACGCCAAGTTGCACCAGGAAAGAACGGATGACATCGCCTTCTGGAAGGCGACCCTGGAATATCTTGGAATCAAGAACTCCTAGAGCCCTCTATCTTGTCCCACAAGGTTGACATCCCGACTCGGATTTCTTGTTTTCTGAACCCACCATTGTCTCGCTATCGGCAGCTCTCCAATCACCTGTCCCTGAAGGATGTCCTTTCACCGACCATGGGGGATTGTCTGGGTCCGGGCGTGTTGCCCCTGTCCGCAGAGGCGCGTCCGTGCTCAGTTTGATCAGCCGTCAGGGTATTGAATTGTCAGCCTTGAACAAGGTTTGTTTATTGAAATGCAGAGCTTTGCGTCCAATTTATTGTGGCGTGGTTTTGTGATAAAATGCACATACCCCTTTTCAAGATTCCTCAATCATCCGGCAGGTCCATTCTCGTCTTTTCAAATGGTTTAACCCTCTGAGCCTGCCACCAGAATCGGCATCTCCATGCATGTGAATAACAGCAAAACGGTCACCGAGGAAAAGCTCAGGGTCAGCTTGCGCATGTATGTGGACGAAGTTTCCCTGGAGCTGGATAAGACTCGCTGTTTGAAGTGCGACATTTGCGCCGCGGTCTGCCCGAAAGATTCGGTAACCATTATCAACCTGGGAGACAGGCTGTCCATCGACATCGATGAGACGACCTGCGTTCTGTGCGAGGTCTGCTCCTATTTCTGCCCCAACGGGTCGGTTGTGCTAAAAGAGAATGGTATCCCCAAGAATAGCCTTCTGGCAAACGAGGGCCTCCCACCGTTTCCCTCCAAGATAGAGATCGACACGACCCGGTGTCCTCAGGGTTGTGAGATAGAAGAGGAGCGGGAAACCCACTGGTGTAGGGAGCAGAAAAAACTGGTTGAAAGCCTTGCTGCTGGGTGTCCAAAGAATTGCCGTCTCTGCCTCGACATTTGCCCCGTTGAAGTCCTGACAAAGCAGGAAGGGGTGGTTCGGGTTGATGCAGAGCGCTGCCTTCGGTGTGTTTACTGCCAGGAGGAGTGCGAACTGGGTGCAATCTCTGTGAATTGTCTGATGGCCGGTGAGATTCGAATTGACGACGCAAAATGTCCCGAGGACTGCAGCAAATGCATCGACCTCTGCCCGACTCAGGCCGTTCACCGGGAGGGCAAAAGGGTTTTCGTGGAGGACCGATACTGCATCTTCTGCGGTGTCTGCACCAATATCTGTGATAAGGAGGCCATCACCCTGGTGAGGAAGGGAATAGAGGCCAACGGCGAGAGGGCGTGTGCCGCCTGGACCAATGCGTTGGAAAAGCTATTCGGTGCGGTTGGTAAATTCCCTGGCAACCCCGTGAACCATAGGGTGAATCCGCCTGGCCGGAGACGGAAAAGATCGTGACCGACAGACTTCGAATAGGAATCTACGTCTGCCACTGCGGTTTAAACATTGCATGGTCTCTCGACCCAAAAGCCGTGGCTCTTGCCGCCTCGGAGTTTCCCGGGGTGGTCGTTTCCAGAGACGATCCCTACTGTTGTGCCGAGTCCGGACAGAACCAGATGGTACAGGACATTCAGGAACTTGGACTCAACCGGGTGGTGGTGGCAGCATGTTCTCCGAAGCTCCATGAGCCTACTTTCCGCCGTGTCCTGGTCGAGGGAGGGCTCAATCCCTACCTGCTTGAAATGGCAAACATTCGGGAACACTGCAGTTGGGTTCATCTAAGAGACAGAAAGGCCGCCACGGAGAAGGCTCTGGATCTGGTGAAAATGGCGGTTTCGAAACTTCGGTGGGCCGAACCCCTGGCCCCTCGTCGGGTCCACGTTGTTCAGAGAGCCCTGGTCGTCGGCGGGGGGATTGCGGGGATTCAGTCCGCCCTCGACATAGCCAATGCAGGCCATAGGGTCCACCTGGTTGAGAAAGGACCCGCGCTCGGAGGGATAACAGCCCAGCTTGGGAGGATCTTCCCCAACATGGATTCCTCCATACGAACCCTCGGCCCAAAAACAATGGAGGTAAGCCTTCACCCAAACATTCAGGTCCTCACCGAGACCCACATCGAATCGGTGAGGGGGTATATTGGAAACTTCCATGCCACCCTTGTGCAGCAGCCTCGATATGTTTCGGCCCATTGTGACCTGTGTGGCCTCTGCGCGGAGACCTGTCCCGTTGAGGTCCCCAATGAATACGACAGCGGGCTCACCCGTCGAAAGGCGATTTTTCTCCCCTTTGCCTCGGCCTATCCCCAAGTCTTCTCAATCGATACCGTCCACTGTAGCCAGTGCGGTCTCTGTCAGGCTGTCTGCCCTCAGAGAGCCATCAACCTGGAGGAAAGGGCACGGACGCTTGAGGTTGATGTGGGGGGGATCGTTGTGGCCACCGGGTTTATGCCTTTTGATCCTGCCCGGAGGCCCCATCTGGGATATGGCCAGATACCCTCGGTTGTCACATCGGTGGAAGCGGAGAGGATGCTTGATCCTCTGGGGCCCACTGGAGGGGCTGTTTTGAACCCAAGTGATCACAGCCGTGCCGAAAGGATCGGGTTCCTTCTCTGCGTGGGCTCCATGGAAGAGGGCGGTGAACACCCTCAATGTTCAAGGATATGTTGCACGGTAGCCCTGAAACAGGCAGCGATGATTCTTGAGCAGGATTCATCTGCTCGGGTGATGCTCTTCTACGGCGACATCCGAACCCCCGGAAAGCACGGGGAGAGCCTCTACCGCCGGGTCAGGGAATTGGGGGCGGTCTTTTTCCTGGGAAATGTGGAAGAGATTTTGAACAATGGCCGGGGTGGGGTCCGAATCCGGGCATTCAATAGAGAGGTGGGGGGTATGGTCGAGGAAGATCTCGATCTCCTCGTTCTCTCGGTAGGAGCGGTCCCCGGGACCGACAATCAAATCCTTCGAGATTTGTTGAAGACCCCTCTCGGCTCGGATGGTTTCTTCCTCGAGGCCCATCCAAAGCTGCGGCCCCTTGAGACGGTGATCGGCGGTGTATTCCTCGCAGGAGCCTGCCAAGGGCCAAAAGGTGTGGGGGAGTCACTGGTTCAGGCGAGCGGTGCTGCTGCAAAGATGGATGGCATCCTGGGAAGAGACTGGCTTGAACTCGATGCCCTGAGGGCCGAAGTGGATTCTGAGAGATGCACGGGATGCATGAAATGTGTCCAAAGCTGTCCCTTCAGCGCTATGGAGGCTTATGAGCTGAGAGGAGATAGAAGGGCCCGGGTTGTTGAGGCTGCCTGCAAGGGCTGCGGCATCTGTGCGGGTGAGTGTCCGAACGGAGCCGTTGATATCAAGGGGTTCACGGAGTCTGCGATTCATGGTCAGATCGATGCCGCATTGGAAGAAAAGGCTGATGAGAAGATCATCGCCTTTACCTGCAACTGGTGTTCATACGCAGGGGCTGATTTTGCTGGTGTTTCCAGGTTGCAGTACCCCGAGAATGTTCGGATCATCCGGCTCATGTGCTCGGGTCGACTCACGGACTCCATGGTTCTTCATGCATTTGAGAAAGGAGCCGCCATGGTTCTGGTCTCTGGATGCCACCCGCCCAACGATTGCCACTATATTTCGGGCAATCTGTTGTGCGAGAAAAGGGTTGAGCGCCTCAAAAGGATCTTGCCCAAAAAGGGCATCGACCCCAACCGGCTGAGACTTCGTTGGGTATCAGCGACCGAGGGTGTTGTTTTTCAGCAGACCATTGTTGAGATGGCAGATCATTTGGCGCGGGAAGGAGGAGGCAACGCCGAATGAGCCAAACGGGCATCTTTTTGTGCCAGCGTCCCGGAGAGCCATCCCCCCGAAGAGTCGAGGAGATCGCCCGTCGACTCAAAAAGGCAGGTGGGTGGGTGCGCCTCATTCCCATGCTCTGTACCCAAAAGGGGGTGAGATCTGTCCGAGATTCTATCGTAAAGGATGACTTGGACAGGATCGTGATCGGCGCCTGTAGTCCAGAAATGGAAGGCATCCGCTGGCTTGCTGAAGACCTGGGCTGCCAATGGGCCCTGGTCAACATCCTTGACGAAAGGGGTCCTGCGGCCTTCATGGGTGCCATCAGCCGCGCCATGAAGGGTTTTGTGGACCATGTCGGGTTGATCCGTGTGTGCCAAAGGGCGCTGATAGTTGGGGGAGGAGTTGCTGGTATTCAGGCGGCTCTGGATGTGGCACAGGCCGGATATCCTGTTACAATTGTGGAGAGTTCTCCCTCCATCGGGGGAACCATGGCTCAGCTAGATAAGACGTTTCCAACCATGGACTGTTCCATCTGCATCTTGGGACCGAAGCTGGCTGAGGTTGGCGGTCATCCAAGGATTAAGGTTCTGACCCATTCTCGGGTGACCAACGTTTCTGGTCAGGCTGGG
>Ga0209636_10003614_pt1 | contig 15777 bp, 21 predicted proteins | sample DeeMarSWOR152_54_FD_187464 | JGI IMG/M metagenome (GOLD analysis project Ga0209636, IMG submission 187464) | Marine sediment microbial communities from White Oak River estuary, North Carolina - WOR-1-52-54 (SPAdes) (version 2) | ecosystem: Environmental > Aquatic > Marine > Intertidal zone >...
CCTAAGCGAAAAACCCCCTCTCCTCGCAATGACAGGAGGGCATCTTCCGTAATGACCAGTGGGCGTGTCATTGCCATCAAAGCGCTGTAATCCATCGGCTCGGTCGCTAATTGTTCTTCGTCGCTGGCAGAATCGTCTGTATTGTTCATAGTACTTGTTAATAGTACGAAAGTACTATTACCTTTCTCATAGTACTAGTCGCAAAAAAGGGGGAAATCCCTCGCTCCTCCAGTACTCCTGATTGACTTTCTTCCGAGGGGACTAGCAAAGCCTTTGGTCGCTGATTCCAATCCAGCCGCTGCCACCAGTAGACATAAATATCCTGGTGGATATATTAAGCGGAACGAAATGATGAAACCTTTTTCGGCCTTCGGCATTGTAGTAGAGATAGAGGAATGCTCACGTCTCTAACAAGGTTCATCAAGAATGTAGTGAAAGCCGAAATGGAAAGCATATTTGCTATTGCCGCAGCACTTCTTGTATTATTCACGGCAATGATGGAACCGTATATATCAATCGGTATCGCCGTCACATTATTAGTTGCTCTTGGAACACATAAGTTTGTCAAAAGACAAAAACAAGAGAAGGGGTATCTAAATGGCTAACCGATTTGGAAGGAGGACAAATGAAGGTAGCTAGAATCGTTGCACCATTCGGTCTCAGCGCAGTGCTTTTTATCCTGGCATATCTGTCCAGCATAGACCCTGGCAGTGGCTACTTCCCAATACTGCTAATGGGAATCGGGATAGTACTAGCAATTGTTGGCATTGCAGTTGTTTTCTCTAGTAAATGAACCCTTTTCGAGAATGAGCCTCTATCCCTTGTGGTTCAAATCCAGCCGCTGCCACTTCAAGCAGTTTCCTATTTCTTCTTGGGAGTTGTTTTCTTTCCCGGCTTCGCTAGAGGTTTATCGGTGTATAGCTCCGGGTGGTGGCGCCTGCAGGTCTTACACATGTCTGTGACCTCCTTGCCTGTGTTATTGAAATCATATCACTGGTTCGATTTTTTGCCAACACGGGTGGCCCGGGAAATGCCCGGTGGTTCAAATCCAGCCGCTGCCAGAAAGTCAGTCCACTTGACAGCCTGGGGAGATGAAACGTAGTATGCTGGAAAACAATAATTGGAGGTGTTGATATGATTGCGATTACGATTATTATTATTGGTGTTTTATTGGTACTTGTAGCATTATTCATTTGGAGGAGGCGAAAAGAGGGGAAGATAGAAGGAATACTAGAAGGAATAAGCGATAAACGGAAGAAAGCATTCTTTGGACAATGGGTAATAGGGATTGTTTTAGCATTGGTAGCTGCTGCTTTTATGATTGATGGCGATATCCTGGGAGAAAATACCTCAGGTATTTCCACAGTCTTAGGGATTATTGGAATTTGTCTGGTAGCAACTTCCAATGTTCACCTGCTACCTTTTAAGCGTGAATAAAGCAGATTAGCGCCCAAGCACAAATCAGTCTACAGAACAGCGTCTAAACAACTATTTGATAGGCTGTCGCTCAGTAGCTGCTGCGCCGCTAGGGGATGTGACTGGCACTCGGTCACACCGACGAAGTCTTTACTTCTTACTGACTGTAGACGCACCGGATGTATCGATAGTGCCCATTGTAGGCTCGCCAATGTACCATAGTCTTGATGCACCGCTAAGGTCAGCGTCCAGTGTACCATCCAGGTTTACGGTGCCCGAGCTGGCACCACTAAAATCGACGTCGGCATTATTAACTGTGAAATCGCCGAGATTGAAACTGCTAGCGCCACTTACATCGGCGGCCATGTCGTCGGCCGACCCTTCTAACTGAATAGTGCTGGCTCCGCTTATGTCAAACTCGACATTGCCTGCTGTGATATCGCCGGTGAGCCTGCTGGCTCCGGATACCGTGATATCCAAATCCTCAGTGGAGGTGAAGCCGGAAACAGTACCGCGCGATGCTCCGGAGGCAGTCAGGCCGTGAAGCTGAGGCAGGGTCACCGAGGCCCTCAAAGTTACAGGCCCAAGCCATGTGACTCTCCCAAGCCTTATCTTCAAAGTTTGACCGACTTGAGAAACCCGGACATAGTCCATTACATTATCGTCTGCGGTAACATTTATACTGTACGAGTCGGATTGGTTAACTTCAAATTCAAAAGCGGAGCCGATCTCAACTTTCGTGAAATTAGTAAAAGCATACTCTTCGGTCTCGAGATTTCCGGATCCGACCAGCCCTCCCGGCCAACCCCTTAAAGCTAACACAGTACAGGTTACCGCTACCGCTGTCACTATTACAGCTATTATTATTGCTTTCTTCACATCACACCTCCTTTTGGTTAAATACTCTCCTCGTAACTGGCAGTTCCCCTGACTACATTAACAATTAACTTTATCACACCAACCAGTATTGCGATTCCTACCCCCACTGAAATCAATATCAAGAATATCCAGACGCCTAAATAAGTGGCATCAGCCGCAGAAGTGCTGGGTATTACACTGAAGTCGAAAGGAAAGAGGGATAGTAGAGTTATAACCGTCCAGAGTGAAAATGCGTTTATAATGATATGAATCAGTTCACGCAGTATATACCTGTCGAGGATGATCAGAATAATGTGACCGATAATACTTATAATTAGAGTGGCTGTAAGAATCGGCAGCCATAGGTTGATGTCTTCTGTAAAGAACGGATATCTTGTCCATATAGTGACGCCGCCTATTGTTTCTGAGTGATAATAGGCTATGTATTGGTTAAAAAAGTTGAAGAATATTAGTAAAACGATACTCCAGGCGATGGCAAAAGCGGAAGCTGTTATTCTACCCTTTCTACTTTTAAGATGAGCGTCTACTTTGTCTGCGATTCGTTTACCTGAATCTGCGGCGGGGGGTGGCGTAGGTGCCTCTGCCTCTGATTCTGTTGTTGGTTCTGGGGGTGGAGGTTCGGAGTATTCACCTGTTACCCTTGATGAAGCGACTATATTCTCAGCAACATCGCCGACCCATGGTAGTTTATACCATTCACCATTGGAAGCCTTGACTATCATTACTATCCAAACAATGAACCCTATAACTCCTATAATTGAGGAGAAAACAACACCGACCGCCGGTATCAAACCAAGTGTAATTCCGGCAACTGTGATGATGCCAAAAGCGACAATTGACTGCGCCGCGTGGAAGCGAACAAATTTGTTTTTCTGCTCTAAAACGAAAAAGACGATGCCGCTTATCCATCCGCCAACATAACACAATAGACCGGCAACATTTGGCGATAGCCCTGTACTTGTATCTGCTGGCGCTGTTAGTTTCTCTCGCTCTATCTTTTCCCGTGCCTCAATCCGCGCCTTCTCTTCCTCGTAGATTCTCTTCTTTTCCTCTGGTGATAGTTTCATCCCAACCTCCTGAATATCGGCGTTGTAAGTTCAGAATAGCCATCCATGCCTTTGTTGTCAATACCACAGCTTAATCCGACATTTCCAATATGTAAGAAGACGGTATCTTACACCTCTGCAAATGCTACCACATAATTATGGCCATAAATCTTGGCACACTTGGGGCAGGTCGTGTAGTAGAAATAGTACCTTTTAACTGTCCTGCCCTTTTGGTTTACATATTGATTAATTTCTTTAATCCATTTTGGTACGGCGTTATAGGGACCATCGAAAACTTTGGTGATATATGTTCCTGATAGTTTGACGTTTTCAGCGTTCGGGATTTCCTTTGTCACATTGATATATAGCTCACCTTTCCAGGGTGATGATTCGGTGGAAAGCATGATAAAGTCCTTGGTATCCGGACTTGCTCCTGCGTCTTCAATTTTCTTCCACATTCTTCCGACTGTTTTACCGAATGCTCCGGGTAGCGGCATATGCATGAACTGCATCATAGTGTCTTTGACGAAGAGCTTGTCTTCCCAGGTTACTTCTTTATCATGCCACGGTTCAGGATCAAACTTAGGACAGCATTGTGCGGCACTTTCATTCCTCGTCATATTTCAAGTCCTCCTTTTATCTGGTTCAAATCAAGCCGCTGCCAGTTAGTTTTACTTCTAAGCGTCCTCAACTTTTCTTTTTTTGATCAGGCAGATATGTGCTGTAACCCCGACAGCAATACAAATTAGTACTATCCTGATAACTATGTTATGTACTCCAAAAGTTATACTGAGTCCGATAGCCAGCCAGAGTAGAAGGATGGTAAATACCTTTATTCTTACAGGCATTCCTCTGCCTTCAATGTAGTTCCTGACATAGGCTCCAAATATTCTGTTGTGTATAAGCCATTGATAAAATCGTTCTGAGCTCCGCATATAACAAGCAGCGGCGAGTAATAGAAATGGGGTTGTAGGTAGAATCGGGATAAAAACACCGATAATCCCTATTCCTGTGGATAGGGTCCCTGCTCCAATTAGAAGCCTTCTCTTTGTTGTCGTCCGCATCTATTACAGCCACCCGGTGCTTACTTGGGAATGTAAAACCGCCAGGCACAAAGCCATTCCTTCGGATGCTCGTCGGGAGGGCAGCTGATGCACTCGGTCTTAATCCTGGAATCTATCATCCTGGCGAATGCCGGAAATTCTACCACTCCGGCCGACTTGCATGGATAATCGGGCAGCCCCTTGTGCTTTCTTGTTCCCTGGACCAGGCATTTCACCATACGAAGAACGAGTTCATCTTCCGACCTTTCGATTGTCTGCTCGTTGATTTGTGCGTAAAGCCGAAAGTTTAAAGCTTGTTCTAAACCATCCAGCCCGCTTTGCTGGGGAAGCTGCAAAAACGATTTTAGCATGGCTGCTTCCAGGGGCGAATACCTGGTCCAACAGGTATCGTTACACCTTTTGCTGGTATACATATCATAGTTATCTTCAACAGCTCGGAACCATACCCCATCACCTGCCAGCCAATTAAATGACATAGCCTTTATCAGGTCGATTAACCTTTCCCTTTCCATATTAACCAGCCAGAGCGGCAGGTCGTTTTCAGTTTGAAAGCCCAGAGTCTTGGATAGACGTTTTATAGCTATGGGGAAAAACGAGGCGGAAACCTCTTCCTCAAGCCGAATAGCTTCTTCCAGGCCCAGCTGATGGACGACCTCGTTGAACCATATGCCGTAGTGCAGCATTATCCGTCTTAATACATCGATGGCGTAATGGGCTAGCTCAATGTTACTAAGTTTTTCTAAGGAGTTTGTAATCATGTTTCTTACTCCTTGAATTCGATTTTGTAATACCGAATATTTCAGAAATCACCACCCAGAGATTTCCCCGGCTGCCGTAGATACCCACGGGCAAAGCCTATGGCACTCTGCCCTTCGGGTTATTGGAGTACGCTCTCTCAACTGGTCAGCCAAGTGCCCGGCCCAGAAAGTACGGCCAGACTATTATGGCAAGTATAATCTGCCACCAAACCAGACCGGCATAACCGATTGTAAATAGCCAGCCGATGAACCAAATGGGGGCTATTAAGGTCGGCGCGCGGCGGCGGTACCAGCGTTCTCTTTCCTTTTCCTCTGCCATGTTTTCCTCCTTTTACAGGATAATCTATTCTTGATTTGATGATTTTCCCTGCAATATCTTAATGATAAGTCCGCTGGATAGCAAGACCTATTTTTCACAGTGCTATCCGACAATGCCATAGCCACCGGTGACGGGGTCTCTGAAGAGCGGCAATTGCGGTGGATAGAAAGTGAATAGAACGAAGAGAATGCCCAGGACCGCTAAGGCAATCGGGGCGAAACGGTTAAGCCTTTTCGGTAACGGAGAGGCCATTAGCAATTTATAGCTCACCAGCTGCCCGACTATGACAGCTACAACAAAAATCGCAATGTCAACTGCCAGGAGACCATGCCCCAGAATAGCTGTGTACGCATAATAAAGGACCACGATAGTGATTGGTATTAGATAAATTCCTATAGTCTTTGCAAAGGGAAAATTGTTCGCCGACTTCCCAAAGCGGCTATATTCCAAAGCCACATATACCAGTGCTGGCCAAAAACCCAGCTTCAGATGTTCCCAGACACTTTCATTCACGGCGGCAATCGGGGCGATGGGAATCGCGCGACCGGACCACTCGAATGTAAAGTGCAGCAGCGCCCCCAAAACAGCTATGAAGGCGATTCCCCCTAACTCCCAGCGCAAAATGCTTTTTTTCGTGGCCATAACTTCACAGGGATGATGTTGCAGGATCAGCCGTAGTTACCCTTTTTCTCCAGCGGAGCCACAGGGCCCAGGCCGTTACCAGCACGGCCACCACGGCAATATAGATTTCCACTTGAAAGGTGGTAAGGAGCCCTGCTTGCCGCAAAACTGCGCCATAGTTCAGTAAGCCGTGCAGCATAGAGGCTATGAGGTAGAACTGCCATCCCCAGCCCTTGGCCAGACCATACCCGGCCAGGGCGGAAAAAGCGATATGAACGGCTACGGTAAAGAACCTCTCCCAAAATCCAAGCAATGCCACGAAGCCGTAGGTTTGCACTGCTGCCCATGTCCACCCTGTGGCAAAGATGAGATTGTGCGCCCACTGCGCTTCTAAGATGCCAAATCCGGCTCCGGCCACAGCGCCGATGGCGAGTCCCAGCTTGGGGTCAATATTCTTGCCGCTACGCCACCAGTAGACGACCACTGGCACCAGCTTTGCCCCTTCCTGCACCAGTCCGGTGAGGAGTACCAGTGTTATCCCCGCCGCAAGAATCTGGCGAGGGCTCAGCAATGGCCTAATCCATTTATCGAGGGGAATTTGAATAAAGCAAACAGCGGCCAGGGTTAAAAAGGCACTGCTTACTAGGACTGCCCAGAGCCAGGGTTTCTTAAAGAGCGGCGGCCGGTAACCGGCCAGCCAGACCGCACCGAAGGCTATAGCCAGACCAATGGATATGGCCAGAAGAATCCCTAAGCCGCTGGGGTTCTGAAAGAAGGATTTGAAATAGCTGACCATGTAATCTATCATGAATACCTCCTATACTTTAAACCGGTTCTTGTCCAATTCATTGTACATGCAATCTTTGTGATTATGCTACCCTCTTTATCGATTTAAACGAGCTTCACGGTTTCTTTGTATCGGGGGACTTTTGTGGTCCACCCGTTCCTCTCTTTCAGGACCTTCGCAAAGCTATTGGCTGCTTTTTCTTCCCCGTGAGTTATAAATACGCAGCGTGGCGGGACACGAATGTCATCTAACCAATCTAGAAGTCCATCACGGTCGGCGTGGGCCGAAAACCCCTCGATTTGTTCAATGTGTGCTTTTACCGGATGTATTTGCCCTAATAGACGGATTTCCTCGGCACCATCCAGCAATATTCTGCCCGGCGTTCCCTCCGCTTGATAACCGACGAACAATATCGTGCTTTCTGCCCTTCTGATGTTATTGACAATATGGTGCTTCACACGGCCGCCGGTTACCATACCGCTACCGGCTATAATGATACTGCTTCCCTTTATGTTGTTAATGGCCTTAGACTCTTCCACAGTCTGTACCATTTTGAGGTTTTCAAAACTAAAAAAGGAGTTACCCTGGCGCAGACGTTGCATCATCTCTTTGTCGAAGAGGTCGGCGTGACGTTTAAATACTTCTGTAATCCGTATTGCCATAGGGCTATCCAGAAAGACAATTAAAGGTGGAATTTCTTTACGTAAAAATAATTCGTTCAGGTGATAAAGTAGCTCTTGGGATCGCTCCAGTGCGAAACTGGGAATAATGATGTTGCCCCCGGCGCTTACCGTCCTGTTGATACAATCGCGTAATTGTTTTTGAATATCGATGCTCTCGTGTTCTTCGTGAGTACGGTCGCCGTAAGTTGACTCGATAACTATATATTCGGCCTCATCGAAAATAGCCGGGTCCTTTATTATCGGGCGCTCAGGCTCGCCGATATCACCGGAAAAAATCACTCTATGGTTCTTGCCGTCCTGTCGGATATTTATACTTATGACTGCCGACCCGAGCACATGGCCTGCTTCATAATAACAGCCTTCGAGGTTGCTGTTAATTCCGACACAACTCAGATATTCTACAGTGGAAAAATGCGGCTCAACCGCTTCGGCATCTTCCACGGTGTAAAGAGGTATTTCAGGATAAGGACCACGGCGCCCCTCCTTTTTATGGCGTTTTGCCTTAAATGCAGCGTCTTCTTCCTGCAGCTTTGCGGCATCAAGAAGGATAATCTGGGCTATCTCAGCCGTCGCCTGAGTGCAGTATATCTTGCCCTTGTAACCTTCACGTACCAGTTTAGGTAAAAGTCCGCAATGGTCAAGATGGGCATGAGTCAAAAAAACAGCATCGATTGACTGAGGGTCAAACGGAAATGGCTGCCAGTTTCTCCCCTGGTGCTTTCGCTCCTGGTACAGTCCACAATCTATAAGCACACGGCTATCCTGCCTCTCTAAAAGATAGCAGGAACCTGTGACATTCTGCGCTGCACCCAGAAAGGTCAGTTTAGCCAGCACAGATGACGCGACTCCTTAAAAATTTTCTATAGCCTCCTTAGCCCTGGCTATGATTTCATCGTCAGAGACTCTGTACGTTGTTATGGCAAAAGAGCCTGCTACCTGGCCCTGGCTCCTCTCTATTTTAGCCGTTATGTTCGCCAGAGCTTTCTCTGCATTGTCGCCGCCCATTGTAAAGAACGGAATAATACTCCGACCTTCGAAATTTGTCTGGTATATAAATGAGTTAATAGCCGGTGCCGGTCTTGAGTTCCAGACTGGAGAACCGATAAATATCCTTTCATGTTGCTTTAAATCGACGTCTACGGGATTTATCTTACTCCCCCTGTTTATTGTAGCTGCGAAGCCGCCAATCAAATAGACGAGGGGCCCTAGTTTTCTGGGCTTTGTCTCCTTAATCTCAACTAGCGTTGCGTTCAGGGCTTCGGCAATTACTTTAGCTACCAGCTTCGTTTTACCTGTCAAAGAATAATAGACTACCAGCGGTTTCATGTCCTCTCCAAAGCATCTGTTTCTTAAATTATACCTCACCAGTGGATAGACTGATACATCAGGTAGTATATTACTAGGTCGGTGAAGTTTGAGGATAGCTTGAGGCTCTACCGGAGGCTCGAGTCTCCCTCTATTGCTCTAGGGCAAAGTTAGCGGTGAAAGTTAGCGGTGATTGCGTAGGTGCCATGCATGGTTATGGTAGTGGTGGCATCCTCGACATCGGCAATGGTGCCTACATCGCCAGTCCAGTTGACAAAGCGGTAACCAGCATCTGGGGTCGCCACCAGGTCGATCACCCTTCCTTCGCTATATAAGGGAAACACTCCCTCACCGGGCTCAGTTACCGAGCCTCCTTCTGTGCTCGAGATGCTCAGGGAATGCCGAACACCACCAGGGGGACCACAACCCACCATCCCGGCAATTAAGGCTAGCGTAACCAAAAAGATGCTAAGTCTTGCCATTTTTATGGCTCCCAGCTCAGGAAGGGATAGGTCACTCCATTGACGATGTTCCAGATGTAGGATGAGTTGCGCTCGTCAGAACCGCCAACCTCAATTATGTCCCACGCTGCCCCTGAGAAGGTGGCGATGTCCTGCATTTCCGTGGTGTTCTTACCTGTCCCGCCGTCCGAACTAGCTTGTCCACTGGTTCCGGTGTCCCAGAAAGAGTCGTGCACAGTACCCCCATTATATCCCATCAGACCGCCAACATCCCAATTGCCAGTCACGCTGCCGGTGGAATAAGAGTTACTTACAACGCTAGTGCCGTGGTTACTGCCCACCAGACCGCCAACACGCGAGCCGCCAGTCACGCTGCCGGTGGAATACGAGTTGCTCAACAAGCCCCAACCATTAGCCCCAGTATTAACTCCCACCAGACCCCCAACATCCTCACCGCCAGTCGCGTTGCCTGTGGAATATGAGTTGTTCACAGTGCCATTGTAATTATCTCCCACCAGACCGCCAACAGAGTAGTTGCCAGCCACGCTGCCGCTGGAATAGGAATTGCTCACAATGCCATCATAATTACTCCCAACCAGACTGCCAACAGAGCAGTTGCCAGTCACGCTGCCGCTGGAATAGCAGTCGCTCACAGTGCCGTAACTCTCTCCCACCAAGCCGCCAACAGGTTTTTCGCCAGTCACGTTGCCCGTGGAATGAGAGTTGCTCACAGTGCCGTGATTCACTCCCACCAGACCGCCAACACCACCTTCGCCAGTCACGCTGCCGCTGGAATAGGAGTTGTTCACAGTGTCCCCCAAATTCACTCCCACCAGACCGCCAACACCACCTTCGCCAGTCACGCTGCCGGTGAAGTAAGTGTCGCTCACAGTGCCCCCCAAATTCACTCCCACCAGACCGCCAACAAGAACTTCGCCAGTCACGTTGCCCGTGGAATGGGAGTTGCTCACTGCACCCCCCTCATTCAATCCTACTAAGATCGCAACACCAAATGCGCTAGTTACATCGGCATTTATCACCGCGACATTCTGTATAACTCCTGTCCCACCAACATAACGGAAAAGCCCTACATTATCTTCGTCAGGTCGGTTGATAAACAGGTCTCTTATCTCATATCCTCGCCCGTCGAAAGTCCCGGTAAACATGTTATGAAAGGTTCCAATTGGTTGCCAACCCTTTCCCTCATTGGCTGTCGGACTCGCCAGCTCCTCATAACCAGCAGTAGTGGAATCGAGGTCGTTCCTCAGAGTGTGATAGCCATCCAGGTTATCTCTGACGGCATCCAAATCATACCAAGTCTGTATTGAGAGGTTTTGGGAAGGAGGAGTGTCACCACAGCCTACCATCCCGGCAATTAAGGCTACAGTAATCAAAAAGATGCTGATTCTTTTCATTGGCTTTCCAGTAATTCAATTATACCCCCAACCAAGCTCGAGTAGAAGAAGCTATGAATTACTAGGCCAGTGAAGTTTGAGGATAGCTTGAGGCTCGACTGTAATATAAGCAACGGTTAGAGCGAGTCCATCGCTCAATCCAAAGGGCATACCCCCTTCTTGATATTCAGATACCTGTCTCTGACCTATTTGGATTTTGGAAGTCTGTTAGATTCAGTTTTGACAAGCTGTCCAAATTCCAGTGAGCACCTCAAAGGCGAAAGGCCTTTGGGCTAAGACTAATTAATTAGAGCTCAAAAGCACCAACTCCTTCATCGGTTGATACATAGAGAATTCCATCAACTATTGAAAAATCGTTCATACCTGCTTGTTGAAAGGTCATCATCCAGAGGACATCATCCGTTTCTTGGTTAACAGCTTGAAGTGCACCGCACTCCGTTCCTAAGCCTCCGTAGACAGCACAGGCGCTCTTATAAATGACCCCTTGATGTGCATAAGTTAGTTCGGAGAGAGGTGGTTTATCTATCAGGAAAGTCAGACCAGACTCACCTATCTCCTTCTTCACACTTTCTCCCAATATGCAGCAGTTCACAAAATCAGACTGGGACCATTCGTCGGGGAGGCAGTCAAGTTGCTGTAGACAATCAACGTCCTCAGAGAGGAAGGAAGACCAGCCAATCTGACCGGATGTTTTGTTCAAAGCCGTTATATTGGATGCAAACCAGTACCAGGGGTAATCGCGCTCAGACATAGGAACAATCTTGGCCAAATGCCAGGTGTATACATATTGGGAATCAATTCCCACCAGGACGGATTCTGTTTCCTCACCTTCCCACAGCAACTCTCCTGTTTCTCTGTTGATAGTGGTAATTTGGGGGGGGAGACGGGGGAGATATTCAGTAGCATCGTCATATGTACCTGGACCGAGACAGAGCATTTTATCCCCAACCAGAATTCGTTTGCCGTGGGTATCGATGTCGTAATTCCACCATAAGGGTACAATAGGCAGGGATACGACGGTACAATCTGTCAAGCTGATTTCAGTTGCTTCAAAGCTATCCAGAACGCCAGTGTAAGTGACCAGGTCCCACTCATTAAGTTCTAGTAAGCTTAAACTCTGACTTTCGTCAAAAAAGGCCACGACCTCTGTTCGGGCCCAGTCCAATGGATTAAGAAAATGAGCTGCTAACCCTTCTTCTTCCGGGGACACATATTTAAGTTCATTCGTCCATTTAACTTGCTTTCCTGCATAGTCTTCCCAGAGGTCATCTCTCTGTAAGCTTGTCAATTCAGGGTCGAAAAGTTTTTTACCAAAATCATAGGCGGAGACCGCAACAAACTCAATCTCCGCTACGCCTCCTGATGGCACTTTTGGTAAGTGTGTAGTTACGACAATCACCGCACTGATAGCTATAACACAAGCTACTATGATTCCTACCAGCTTTTTCTTACTCTTTCCTTTAGCGGCTTTCCCTTTCATCAGTCGGCGCAAACACTTAGAACAAAACCCAGCGCCTTCGCTAACTTCAGCTCCACAAAGAGGACAAGTTGGCATAGCTTCACCTCCTAGATATTCACAATGTCTATCCGCCCAAATCCACTGGCTAGGTTACTCATCAACCGCAGTATACATCCTAATCCTATTATATCACTTCCTAGGTCAGTGAAGTTTGAGGATAGCTTGGGCCTTTATCGGGGGATTGAGTGGAAATAGCCAGGAAGGCAGCACAGGCTAGGTGGGGTAAGTAGGTATATCCAGATAACTGTGATTATGGGTGAGGGGTAATCGCAAAAATCGTGATTTTACCCTTGGAAGGCCCATAAAACCAAAAGATTCTATATGCTGCTGGTGTTTTCTGTTCTGCATATGCCTCAAAAACCTTCTCCCCATTGGGGCCTTTCAAACTGAAATATGGGTGAGTTTGAAGGCTTTTGTGTCGGGGATTTTTAGCTAACAACCCTATGGTCTTCTTAACGGCCTTATAGCGTTTCTTTTGGGATGCATCACTCTTAAGGTGGATATAGGTTGCCTTTGCCTCGTCGGTCCATTCTAACTCAAACAACACGGCTGACCCTAAAGAGTGTCTAAGTCAACTTTTGACACCTTGCCCTGTGCAGCATCGGCAAGTCCCCGTTGAACCGACGCAAGGGCAACGGGGTTATTGAATAGCCATAGTTCTGAAGCAGGGATGGTTACTTGCGGGTCTAGCACAATTTGCCCAAAGCTATTCATATATATATGATATGTGACACCTTTCTCCATTGGGACTTTGGTCAAAATCACTCGTTTTTTAGTATCTGGCTTCACATTCTCTGCTACTATTGTTAAATCCTCATCCTTTATTATAGTTGCCATTTTGCCCCCCTTCATGGGTGGGATTGGTTAACAAGTGGGATATTCCCACTTTTCCCCAATTCCCACATTATAGCATAGCCATTGGATTTGTCAAGTCCCGGTTGTATCTAAACTCGTAACCACATCGCTCTTGATCTTCTCCTGGTTCTCTAGTATCGTCTCGCATTTCGAAAAGAATAAGCAGAGGTAATAATCTATTTTCTCTTTGCCATCAGTGCTATAATTTTTGAAAGTAGACAGTACTTCTAAAAGGAGGTATTCATGGAAGCCATGTGGATAGCCATTTCAATCATTGCCCTGGTTGTTATTGTGGTACTTTTGCTTATAGCCAGGGGAAGGCAATATCAACAACCCTCAAACCTCGCTATACTTGGTATGTCCTTAGTGGTTCTGGGGATTATTTTCGGTGATAATCGTCTGATAGGCTACCCTTTCATAGGTGTGGGAGTTTTTCTTTCAGTAATTGATGCTATTAGAAACAGAAGATAATAATTTGAGGTAGGCTTTCTGTCAACTTTGGGAGTCAATCCTCCTTCTTAATGTCAGAACAGAGATACGTTTTGCCTCTTCTTGTGCGCACCATGTGCCAATCCCTCATTTTCCCCGCGTAATATCCTCTAACAAGAGGAGGCCCCTTATAGAAAGTCCAATCTTTTACCCTTACCGCCCTCATTCCTATTACACGTTCGCCTTTCTTTATTCGTCCTAACATTTGCACCTCCTCGATGAAGTATATCCCACCACAAGGCCGCTTGATACTCAGCCTCATGCTTGGGATTCCCAATCATCATCTGTCGCATCTGTTGAAGTAGCACGAGCCACTATTTTCGCTATTTCCTCTGCACTGACTTTCAGTCGCTTCAAGAACTTCTTGTCTTCATCATCTGCCCTACGCCAGGCTTTTTGGTATTGTTCAACAAGCTGCTGTACATACATCGTATGGGGGTTCATACCTTCTGCCATCGCTTCAATTGCCTTAGAGGTTGCAGATGCCCAAGCTGCATTGGCATGAAATGTCACGTACCATGCATGGTGCATTGCTGAAGCTGCAACAGGGACGTTCTTTATCTCTTCGTGCCGCCTTAGAACCTCAGTTGCTACTTGGGAAAGTCGCTTTGCAGCATTGCACGCCTCACTGGCAGCTGAAGGGTTCTCCGTGATAGAGTTACCATACTTGACCATCGCATTATTGTAAAGGTCGGCCTCCTTTGTCTGGAAGGCTAGAATCCTAGTTTGTGCTTCAAAATAGGCTAAGCATTCTTGAAGCTCTTTACCGTCGATTTTAGGACTGCCAAACAAACCCATAAGGTTCCCTCCTTTCAGTTGAGTATATCCCACCTCGAGAACGTTTGATGCTCAGACTCGGCAGGGTGTCGCTTCATATTCCTTTCCTTTACCTATCCCCTAGCCTTCTATTCTTCTCTCTAGAAGGTTTCCATCTTTGTCTCTATGTTCGAGTATCAGCGTGCCTTTAAATCCCAGAGTTCCTGTTAAGAGTTTCTTTAGTAACATCTTGCTTGCATGGTTCAGAGGGGGAAGTTCATCATGGTCATCAAAGTATCGATGAAGCAATTGGTGTTCAAGGTTGCTTGCTTCCCCACATAGGCACCAAGCAATTTCCATATCATATTTCTTGGCGCCATCTCATGGATTCGTTTGTTCGTCCATTGCGTAGGTCCTGGGCGTCAATACTGCTGAAGTCTCCCTCTTAACCCGCGGTTACCTTCTGCACTGCCTATGTAGAGGATGTCTGATTCGCCTTTTAAACGCTTAAAACACTTGCTTTGAGCCATGCGAAATATGTAAATTCCATATTGTTTGGGCGCACTTTTCACGCTTTCCTCACTAAACGGACACCATTCGGAAACTCCTTTGCATATTTGGCTTACCTGTCTTGAGTCCGTATTAGCGCCTCCTTTGCCCTCTCCAAATCCGTTGGCTGGGCTATCTATCAGCCAAAGCACAAACCCTACTCCTAATTATACCACTTGCTAGGTCAGTGAACGTTGAGGATATCTTGAGGCTTTATCAGAAGCAAACGGCTCTTTGTCTCCTCAGTTCGCTTAGCTACCGCCTTGCTGTGATAAAGAGGGTAATAGCCCCAGCTATGCAGGCTATACCTATAATGACCTGCGCGATGAACGCACCCGCCCCTATTAGCGTAGCAAAAGGAGAGGCTATCAGAACGAAGAAACCGAATCCAAATAGAATTAATCCGAAGAAGATTTTCAGAAAAGTTCTCATAATAAATAATCTAACAATACAATAGTAAGGATGTCAATACTCCGTCTGTTGCGGATTGTGTCTTTTCACAAAGGCTTGCCACGCCCTTGGTCGCTGGTTCAAATCCAGACGCTGCCAGTTTTTATATCAGAGGCCCGCAACCTAAAGGTTGGCATCTGGGGCAGAAGCAGGTGCCGCGGTTCTGCACCAGAATGCGTCTGATAGGAGTGCCACAAGCGGGACATAGCTGCCCATCTCTATGGGCAACCATAAAATCGAAATGGGCTGTGCCCAGCTCGCCCTCGGGGCGGATGTAGGTATCCACGCTGGCGCCTTTGCTGCCGATGCCTGCCCCGAGAACTCTGCGGATGCAATGATATAGAGTTTGCACTTCTTCGGGCGACAGGGCGTCGGCTTTTCTCAGGGGGTGAATCCGAGCGGCAA
>Ga0209636_10003616_pt1 | contig 15775 bp, 15 predicted proteins | sample DeeMarSWOR152_54_FD_187464 | JGI IMG/M metagenome (GOLD analysis project Ga0209636, IMG submission 187464) | Marine sediment microbial communities from White Oak River estuary, North Carolina - WOR-1-52-54 (SPAdes) (version 2) | ecosystem: Environmental > Aquatic > Marine > Intertidal zone >...
CGGTAATTTTTCAGGAGATGTATTCTGGTTTAGAAACCTTACAATCAACTTCAAAGTTGTGACAGCTTGTTGAAACGGATCTTTGAATCCACCTCTCTCAAACACAATATAAGTCGTATGTTCCTTTCCCATGCCAGCTTGTGTCAACATCCAGAGGAGTCTGTATACTAAATCGTCACCAAGTTCTAAAGGAAAATGAGAGTGTAAAGGAGTGGGACGATTGGCGTGAACAGTCTTTATTATTTTGCCGACATCGGGAACTTTCTCCACCAAATCTCCTATTTCCTCGAGAGGATCGACGGCTTGCGTGGCTAAATGCTCAAAGTCTATTAACATCATCATCTTATCCCAATAAGGATTACCTTCTTTTTTCAATTCCTCCCTTGTATGTTTTATCGCAACGTATATCTGTTTTGTTCTCCAGAGCATGTACCTGCCTGCATAACTGGGATCTCTTGCATCAGGCATTTCAATCGCAATTACAAGATTCTTTAGAACATCCATCAATTCTTTATATTCTTTCTCCTGATTTGGTGGTTTGATTATCTTTAATTCGTTCTTAATTATCGATGGTAATCCCTTATCTTTAAACTCTTTGGTTTCGGCCATCCATCTCGATAATGTTATTAAATGTCCCTGTAAGAATTTTGCACTCACAGTCCCGTAGAAAAATTCTTTAAAATCTTTATCCCCAGTTTCTTCAACTTTTTTCCAAGCTTTACGAAGCCAGTATTTATCTTCAGGATCATAATCATACTTCTTCAACACATCCTCGTACATCTTTACCATATCAACCCATATAGGGTCTTTAGTGAAAAAGAGGAAATGAGCAATAATTTTGCATGCATCCAAATAATCCCCGTGCTCCTTTCCAATATAATACCACTCACGTCTTTCCTTGCTAGGACTGCTCATCTTTTCTTCTAACGTCTTCCTGATTAAAACTCCCAATTTTTCTCTGTGTTTTTTTACTTCTTCTTCCCTGTATTTTTTTACTCTTTGTTCTGCAACTTCTGGAGGAAGATGTTCTTTTTTTAAGTTTTCGATAAATTCGTTCCTTTCTAATTCAATTTCAGCCTCTGCTTTGTAATAAAGTGTGCCGGCTTCTTCGCCTAGAATTGCCCTATCATACTTTTCCCAGAACTCATCAATGAAGTATTTCCTGACTTCTTTATTTTCATATAATAATTCTGAAATGAACCTTCCGTTCCAATCTGACATCATTATCTCCAACCTTGAACCAGTGTAAGTTAACATCTCAACCCAGAAGTGTAAACATGCATGAAAATCAACATAATGGCAACCACCATAAACCGCAGACTTGATAGACTTCTCTGCATGATCTTGCGCCTCCCTCCACTGTACCATCTCAGGAATTTCAAGAGGTATAGTCAGACTACCATGTAGGTTTATGTCAATGCCTTGTTTACTTGCTATGTACCTCAATTCCTTACCTTCTGTGAAGTCGACCTCATGAGGCACATCTCCTGATATCTCAATCGCACCCGTACCTCTTGTCAGGCCATAACCAATCTTCCTGACTAGAGTGGCTATTTCTTCACCTCTCGCTATACCGAACAAACCCGTGGAGACTGAAACTTTTAATTTTAAATCAGCCATTAAACTCCACCGAAATGTTTTTGAAGGAATGCCCATATTTTCCTGTCGAATATCTCTCTAAGAAATGGTCTCCCATAACCGTAGAAGAGTCTGTCCAAGACGATAGGATCATAAGGTCCTTTGAACAAGCCTATTTTGAAGCCAAAGAAGTAATTCAAACCTTTAATGAGACTTGCCATAGATTTTCTGGAAGATACTTTAAATTCATTAATAGATGCGGACAATCCCTTTGGTTTTTCCTCTTCTTTCTTCCCGTATATGTCTGGAAATTCTTCTTTTAAAATATCTTCTATTTCTTTTACTAAACCATCTTCTGTCATTACTTTTTTTCCTAGAAGTTCGTCGATATAAACATCTATCTTCTTTTCCTCTGCGATAATCTCTATTATCTTTACTAACAACAGATTCTGAGTCATGAATATTGCAGAGAGTTTATTGAAATCTATATCTTCTAACTCAAGACCATTAGGTAGCTTCCAAGTTTCTATAGTCACGGGAAAGTGCATCATTACATACCACTCTACATCAGGACTACCTTTCTCATACAGCATTTTTCTTGCTTTTAGAACATCTTCTTTGGTTACCTTTACGCCATGTTTTTTCTCTATTTCTGGAATGAATTTTTTAACAACGTCATCATACGGCTCTATTCTGAATCTCGGTACGGCGCCTTCTCTAACTCTCAATTCCAATGTTCCTTCCGGAGATCTGTAACCAGTTTCTTTGGCCTCATGTCTTATTCTGGGCGCTTTATGCGGTTCAGCTGGTTCCAATCCCTCCATCCTGGTCCAAGCCCACCATTCAACGTATTGAAATGCAACCGGCAAACCCGCACCTATAGGCATGTTCATGTGCATCGTTAAACTACTATCGTCGACTTCCCTCATCTGCATTACTCTCCTTATCAAAGGTCTTATCCAGTTTCTGTATTCTTCTATAGATGCTTTTCTCCCTTCCAATCTTTCGATTATCCTTCTATATCTATCCTTCACCTCTTTACCGAAGAACTCTTTCCATTTTTTGAATAATCTTACTTTAGTTGTCAATATTACTGCTTCTGCTTTTGATACCTCAATCTTCTTTTGTATTTTCTCAGGTGTATTTTCTTCATCGCTCATTTCTTGAAAGTCTGCAATAATAGTGGGCCATCTGGGTGCAATCGACCTTAACGATACACCTTCTGGTAAATTGACATCGACCATATCTATAAACATCGCTTTGAGTGAATGTTCGTCCTTTTCAGCAAAATAAGTTAGAATTTCTTTATACCTTCTTCTGTCATGTAACAGAAGCTCAACATCAGAGATTGCTCTGTCCACATGTGATAAACCTTCCTTGATTTCTCTTATCATATCACGTTTTTGTTTGACTATTGATTGATAGTATGGATGGGAAGGTGAAATCTCAATCCATTCATCGACCTTCATGACGTTAAACTCCCATCTGTTTTGCATTTGATTGACTAGTGATGTAAAGGCTGTAAGAGCAGTTCTTATTGGACAGGTTGGATTATACCTGACAGAAGTGTTTGGGTGACGGAGGCACCAACCATGACTGGAATCTATAGGATGGGTTTTGGGGATGAATTCATTCATCCAATCAAAATCTAAGTATTTCTCCCCTATTTTCTGTTCCCTCCACTTAACTACCATATTCAAACCTTAATCAAGTATATACCTAAGATTATCAAGAGTATGCCAAACAATACAAAAGTATTGGTCATTGTCGGGGGTTGCATCTCTTCAGTATCTGGTAAATAAACTACAAAAAAGAAACCTAAAACAATGCAACCAGCTCCAGCAATCTTGGTAAGTATCATACTAATAAATAAATTGTTCTGATGACAATTAAAACTTTAATTTCCTCTTTATCGTCGTAGAGTTTACATCACCATATTTTTTTAGCCTGATAACCTTAACTTTCAATCCCCTCTCTCTCAAGTCATTCTCAAGTTTCTTTTCTTCCCAGTTCTGATCATAACCTAGGATTATTATATCTGGCTTTATTTCTTCAACTATTTTCAATTTGTCTGAACATTCTCCGCCCAAAAAAACTTTATCAACAGGCTTCAAGGATTCAACGATTTTTTTTCTTTCTTCTTCTTTCATCACTGGTCTTTTTCCTTTTTCTTTTAAGACTGTCCCATCTCTTGAGATGACTACTATTAGTTCTGCATTCTTTTCGAGATTCTTACATCTTTTTAAGAATTCAACATGTCCCGGATGCATTATATCGAAGACACCAAAAGTGGCAATTTTTTTCATAAGCTCATTAATTCTTTGAAACTGGAAGAATTAAACTTTTATTCTCACAAGCCAAATCTATTATCGAGAGTATGGTTTTTGCAAGATCAAAAATCATGATTCATGATTATTGTTTAGAAGAAAAGCCAGTTGTATTAACGCTTAACTATACTGGCCCCAACCCTCAATTAGCAGTGAAAAAATACATCGAACTTCTGAAGCTTGCCTTTAAGGTTAAGGATTCCGACATTCAGGAAAAATTCTTCGACTGGGACAGGAGTGGGAAAGAAGAGAGGTTTGACATAGAGTTCGAGTTAAGGAAGGATTTGGATAAAATTACTTACATATTTGTTCAAGGTGGGTTGGATGGGGTGATAAGACCTAGCGAAGAATTCGGTAAAGAAGGGCGAGTTAGAGTCAGGATACGTGGTGCAATAAGGGCAGAATACCCACAAGACACATTCTGGCAGAAAAGCATAGTCTACGAATTCTTCCGTGTGATGTATCACAAGCTCATCTTTGTCGGAATCTGGGAAAAATACATGGAAGATTGTAGGGAAATGTTGAAGCTTTTTGTTGATGAGATGAAGGCTTACTTAAACCTGTTACAGAAGAGTGGGGTATAATTATTCTAATCCTGCGAAAAGACTTGCCCCCCATGATCTTGGTAGAAGAACGATAAAGAACAAGATGAACATTATTCCTATCATCTCAAACATCCAAAGGTATTCTGGGTTGTTTCTTATTGATTGTAATGTATCTAAATAGACATAATAAGATCCTGTAAAAAAACCGATTAAAATTATTCCTAGTATCAAAGCGGTTATTTGTTTAGCAGTTAAATTTTCCAGAATCCATCTGATTGGTTGATGTTCATACCAAACCATTTTATCACTGGAGTAGTAAAGGTAGACCAAAGTAAAGTAGAAATATTGCTATTACGACTATAATAATTCCATTGAGGAATCCATAAGGTGCGAATATTAATGCACTAAGGAGAAAGATAAATCCCACCGTCGTTAACAGCATTCCTAGGAACCCAGCCTTTATTTGGTATGTCTGATTTTCCATGGTATTAGGATATGAATAATTCAGGAGAACAATTATCACAAAAGATGCAAATAGTAAATAGTAAATCCATCTTTGATCTTCTAAGTTTAATCGAAAATCAATCTTCCATCTTCTTTTTGTCTTCTTAACCTCGCGCAAAAACACTTCTTCTTTCATTCAATCGATTATTTAGAGAAGAGTTAAATTCTTAAGGTTTTCTGTAAAATTTTTCGAAGCCATATACATTAAAAGACGTTAATAGAACCATTCAATAATTTCTGAATCAAATCCTCAAATCCTTCCCTAGACAGACTTTGGGAAACTATCTTTTCGACTTCTTTCTCCTTAAAATTCCCGTTTGATATGTACTTGATACCAACAAAAGGATTATTTATCGGTTTTCCAATTCTGGATAACAACTGAACCTGTACTTCTTTGACTCCAAAGGACTCATCTATTCTGTTCGCTATCTCCTGGGCCTTCAAGTTATAGATTTTGCCGACATGCGAAACAGGGTTTTTTCCAGCTACTGCCTCTAAAGACATAGTTCTACATGGTGTTATGAGACCGTTTATCCTATTTCCTCTTCCGACTTGACCATTATCCCCACTTTCACACGAAGTTCCTGTAACAGTCAAGTAAATGCAATCCTCTTTATCTGCAGCGTTGACTGCCACATCCAGTTTTTTCTTGGTCTCAATGTTCTTCTCAACGAAGTCCTTAGTCTTCGCTTTTTGTTCGTAGTATTCTTCTAAAGACGAAACAAACTGACTCACAAAGGCTACTGCAATAGTTATATTTAGTTGATTATCGTTTCTCGAACCCATAACCTTAATATCCTCACCTATGAAAGGAAATTCCTTTTTTACGTTTTCGGAGTTCAATAATTGTTCAATCCTGTAAACTATGCTTTCTAATTCGGACATTGGAGCAAAGCCAACACCGAAAGATGTATCGTTAGCAAATGGTATTTCACCCCTTCTAAACCTTTCGAAAAGGCTTACTAGATCCGGAGAACCTGGATTAATCCTAACAGAAATCTGAGGTCTTAACTTATCCACAAACCTCAATGCTTTGCTCAAATATTTGTCGGTTTCTTCATATATTTCTTTTTTAATTTCATCAAGGCTCTCGAATATCGTCGCCTGCCCTGAAACGATGACTTCTGGTGGTTCAATAATCTCTCCGCCACCAAACACAGGATTGGAAGTACCAGCGATTATCAATCCTTTATCTAAATTATGATGACAGATGAAACCTTTCTTTTTTATGTAGTATTGGGAGACAACTCTAGAGGCAGATTCACATACAGCGTCTATTAATGAATCAGGGTGTCCTATTCCTTTTCTTTCAACTATCTCTATTTTCTGTTCTGAAACTGGGGTCTGGTTCAACTTCTCGATAAAAACTTGCATTTGATTTATTTGGTTGTTCTATTATATAAAATTATTTATAATTACGATGAATAAATATAACTGACAGTTATGATAACTGGAAAATTGATAAAGAAGATGAGGGAAGAAGTTGGACTAACGCAACAAGGATTGGCTGATTTAATCGGCATCACACAAGCGCACATTGCAAAGATAGAGAATGAGAAGGTTAACCCAAGGTTGTCGACGATTAACAAAATCATGTCTGTCCTTAAAACCAACAGAAACATCAAGAGTAGAGACTTGTTGACCAACAATCTTGTATTTGTTGGGCCTGAAGATTCTGTCGAACATGTATCAATACTTATGAGAGAGAATGATATATCTCAATTGCCTGTAATAGATAATGAAAAATGTTTAGGTAGTGTCAGTGAGAAGACTATAGTGAGAAACCTTGATACTATCTCTAAATCAACTAAAGTAATGGAAATAATGGAAGAACCGTTCCCGATAATAAGCTCGAGTGATGATATCGAAGTATTGAAAGCTTTATTGGAATATCACCAAGCCGTTCTTGTATCTGAGAAAGGCAAGATGATCGGTATCGTTACCAAATCCAATCTCTTGAATCTGTTAAAATAATCAGAGCATCTCTTTCAATTTTTCTGAAACAAACTTGACGACATCTTCTGACATGGGTATAGTGAATGATTTCCTGTATCTTTTCTCCTTGTCAAGTAGATAAAAACCTCTTGATAGAGAAATAAACTCATTCTCACCTTGCGGAGTCACAGCCTTTTTCCTCGCAACCTCTATGAAATTGCTATTTCCAAATTTAATTTCTTCTGATTTTATTGTCTCGAATTCTACCATCTTATTCCCTCCCTTTTTAATTACGAATGAAAATATTTAGTATTAGTAATTCAAAAATTTAAGTGAAAGGTATGGGTATTTTTGGAACGATAAAAAATCTGATATTCAGAAAAAAGGAAGTGGAGCCGTCATTCGAAGAAACAGGTACAGACCTGGGACCACTCTCACCTTTGAGAGAAGAGAGGGAAGCAGGCCCAGCCAGAGAGGCTTTACCTTATAGGGAACCACCGGCAATTGAGCCTGCGATTCCGCATGAAACAGGAGTAGGTAAAGAGATGGAAATGTCGAACTTGAAGGCAAAGTTAGATCTTCTACTGACACAGATAGAGAACATTAGTCTGCAGAACAGGACGATAGATGAAAGGTTAAAGGCGATTGAGAAGACGTTAGCGGAAATGAGAGGGATAAGATACTACTAATATCAGACAGGCAAGTAATAACAATTCTATTAATTCTATTAAACCAAATTCTGGTAAAGATACAGGATACCCTGTCGTTATATCGATAGAAGCTCTCAAGTATGCCAAAGGGTTATTTTCAGACCTTACAGTAAAATTAACGTAACCATAATCGATAGGACCTAATACAGTTATCGTTGCAAAGGTGTTTCCAACTTTTCCTGATTGGACTGAATGAATTCTATATGACGGCATGGAAACACTCACCAAATGATTGGCTGGGATTAAATTCATAGTAGCATTTTTTGTGAAAGTTATGTTGTAGCTGTCAGTCTCAGTTCCTAAATTCTGAACGTATATGTTGGCTAATTCTGGCCTACCTATCGTGAATAAACGTGTTTCATCCACCCACATCTTGAATTTAAAGGGTGAGCCACAACAGATTTTTATTGGATAATAGCTGTATTCTGCGACGTGTGAGTCTGAATCTTGTTTAAGAGAGGCCAAACCTTCCCCAGGACTGCATGAGCTCTGGTAACTACAACCTATTCTTCCAATGGAGGAATTTAGACAAACATGATAGAGTAAATCATATTCTGCATACTCTCTCGCGTGAGAATCGGATGTCTTGTAGAGTGATATTACCCCACTCTCATTCAAATTTTCATTACAATTTTCCATTTTTACGGTAGCGTTTAAAATTCCGCCAGGTTCTTGACAGCAAACATTATAGTTATAGCCAGGTGTTCCACATTGTGACACATGTGAATCTGTTTGCTGAAATAAAGAGAAAACGCATTCTTCATTTGCTTGACAGGGAGTATCTCTTAGAGTACAAGTTAGAGCGAAGGCTGAAGATAAATTAAACAAAAAAGTAAAGAAAATAATCCCAAAAACTAAACTAACCCTTTTATTCAATTTTTTCATCTCTAAACTGAATATTATTTTTTATTTTATAACAACTCTAGTGTTACTATCCATATAAGACGATTCCTGTACCAGATATATCAACAGGTTGGTTGCCAGAGGGAGATCCACAGTCATGATCTGAATTACGGAAATAGACTTGATATTTTGCATTTCCTGAAGTTAGGGTAAATTCACTACTGAAATATCTACAGGTAAACCTGTCACTACCAGTATTTGTACATCCACTCGAAGTAAAACTGACACTAGTTACATAAGTTCCCCCACGATACAAATCTGCAGTCGCACCATCACTAACTAATAAAGCTCCGCAGTAATACCCTTCACCAGCCATGTCTGCCCAAAACCTTGCTTTTGTATGACCATATAATGTTGGATCAAAATAGAGTGCTACATATTTCTCATTAGTTCCTGATGATGTAGAATCAAACCTATTATCTCCTGAGTCATAGTAACCCCCATACCTTAAAGGATAAAATATAGGTGCTCTTGCTGAATTGACTATAACAGAAGGTACAGTTATTGCATTTGTAGTGCTTGATCCTCTGTTTGTTACTGTTTGTAATGTATCTGATTCACTGGTTATTCCTACATCATCTATTTCACAAGTAACAACAGTTCCAGTTTGGTCTATTGCTCTTATAGACCTTCCTGCAGCACATGTCCCAGTAACTCTTCTTTGGACCTGAGCTGAATTTATATCGCTAGAACTCACTGTCCCATCAACTATCATTGCACTTGTTATACTATTTGCTTGATTTTCATTAACATACCTGTTATCTGTATAGGTTGTATCAAGACTTACAGTTCCAGTTGTTATTATCGGATTAGGTGATAATGTAATTCCTGTCCCTGCACTTATAGAAGTTACTGTTCCACTTCCTCCACCAGTAGGCCAACTTGCTTGACAAACTCCTGCAATACATAGTTGTTGAGCATTTGCAGATCCGGCAACATCCAATTTATATGACGGACTTGTTGTTCCTAGGCCAATGTCGCCGTCATTTTGAATTGTTATCGCCTCTATAGGTGATCCAGATTCTATCTCTGTTCTAATATGAATAGCAGAAGTACCTCCACCACCCCAGTCGTTCAATTCATCAAAGTAAACGTCTCCTACATCGTTATCATACCAAATCTTCAGTCCTTCAACCGTACTATCACCAAGAAGTATAAATGGATCATAAATACCACTTATTGTCGGTTTTAAGTGAATACTGCCTTCGAAAATTTCTAATTTTTGAGTGGGTGATGCTGTTCCAATGCCAACGTTGTCATTTATAATCAAATTATCTGGAAAAATGTAATTACCAGCACCAAAAGTTCCAGGCCTCATCTCTGAGACACCATGACCCTGTGTTGTAGCTTGACTCAATATAATCGGTATAGATGTAACCAAGCATCCTAGTATGAAGACTAAGCCAAGTCCCATTTTTGTTTTCCTTTCCATTGTTAAACACCTCCTAAATCCTCTATAAAATAATTTATCTCAGCTTTAGATAAAGTTGTTGAGGAATTGAAAGAACTAACTAAAGTTTTTCGCATTTAAGAAAACAATTGCAACCAATATAATTATCATAAATATTTGTATGAATCCAAACTCTGGTAAACTCACGGGCAAATCACTCGGAAGTACAGTCAAAGTAGCATTTCTTGTTACATTTTGATCAGTCAATGAAGTTGCATTGAAAAATACCTTTCCTGAGGCAGTTGTTGCCAATACTATTATCCTGGGATAAACGACCCTAATCTCCCCCTTGACCACGTCATTAACTGGCGAAGCTCCAGCCATATTGACTTTGATTAAATTCGGGTTATCGGTTACATTATAGTTTATACCATAATTGTCTGCAAAGGCACCAGTATTCTTGATGTATAGGTTTATCCTCGTTTCACTACCCACCTTAAAAATACCATGTTCAGGTTCTACCCAAAAATCGAACTTAAAACATGAAATAGGATCCCAGAATTGATCTAACCCCTCCAAACAGCATATACCCGAAGTAAAACATTTCTCTTCTCCTCCTGGATATTCCTGACAACAACAAGGAGTAAGGGGTGAACAAGCTGACAAAACAGAATCTATAGTAATAATGAAAGTTGAGAATAAAATGATTGCAAATATGATTTTTTTCATCAGCATGCCTCGGGTTTAATTATAAAATTATCACATATCTTTTCTTTTATGTTTTCATTTGTAAATTTCCCCATAAATTTCTCTCCATTAATTACTATGTCCGGGACTCCATAAACCTTATATTTTTCTCTTAATTGTATGATTTCCTCTGTGTCTGGTTGATCTCCCGGATACATGTTAACGTTTATTTTTCTAACAGAAATTTTGTTCTGAAAATCTTCCTTCAATTCATCAATCAGATCATCTGTCTTGTTTGTGATAGCACATTGGGGATTAGTGAAATAAATTATCTCAACTGTCTGATACTCACTAAGAAAAAGAAGAAAAATCGACATGCCTATGAGTATTGCTGGTATTGCACTTCTAATTCCAACTTTGGTTTTCTTAGTAATAGCCATACTACCATCACAGCGATTATTATAATGATTCCAATAAAAATCCAAATTAAATTTTCCTCTGGAATAAATTCTGTTTCTTCTTGAACCACTGGCTCTTTTTCTATTGCAGAGGATATTGTCAAATTTAAAGAATCATATGCCCCCTCTGGTGTTATCGCTTCTATCAAATGTTCTCCTGGGTCAAGGAAAAGACTGGTCATCAACCCATTACCAGGACTAGATCCCCCAGTTATTGTCTTATGCTCTTCTCCGTCCACTAATAGAGTTATGTTTGTTATCCTAATCTCTCCTATATTGGATATTGTGAATTTTGCCTCTCGAGAAGTCTGACCGTAACCTGTATGCTCTATGTCTATTCTTGCCTCTTGAGCGAGAAGAATTGGTATTGCAATTAGGATTAGAGTAAAGCCAAAAATCAAACATTTTTGTTTTTTCAATACTTTCATTTTAACATCTTGGTAACATTACATGTGGTCTGTAATCCCAATCTATACACTTTCCGCTCATATCGCATTCCTCGTTGTAACAATAATCATAAGTTACGTTGGCCTCTAAGTAGTTGAGAACGGCATTTGGTTTTGTACAGTTCTTCTCTGCCTGCCCAGTTATTATGCAACATTCCTTTAGTACCCCTGGATTATTTATGTCTTGACAACAAGGTCTAATTTCGCCAAAACCAATTAAACCTTGGTTATATGCCTCTATATCAACAGGATTCATTCCTTCTTCGCACCAGTCGTAATATTTACAAGCCGTACAATTCGGTCTGAAATCATAACAAGTATTGTCTTGTTTAACATGCCTGCTGCAACTGGGTAAGTTACAGTCACATATCTCATAAGGTCTACAATGTTCGTCTTTAGTACAACCTGCTGCTGGGACTATAGAATAACTCTTAATAGTGCTGGCTGGGCAACAGTTGGCCCATGTATCTGGAATAGACCTACAATTTGCGATGTAATTACCGTCAGGCATACCTGAGCAATTGAAAACGTAATCGTTCCCAGAAACATGATCAAAAGTACAGTTATTGTAAGTTCCGTTTGCATATGCTCTAATACAATCATATACGTTTGAATTTGCTGTACAGGTTATGGTAAATGCCTGTCCTATATCTGGAGTTGCAGGGTTTATGATCGGTTTTTGAAGACCTATATTATTACATCCACCATAACTGCAACAAATCTTTGTCTGATAATTTGTATCAGTGTAATTGGCTGCGTGTGAGTTCGTCTCCTGATACAAAGAAATAAGACCTGTTTCTCCCAGATTACAGGTGTTTGTTCTGTTGACGCAGGAAATGGGGCTAAAAGTCGAATTCAAACAAACTCTATAATTGTAACTTGTTTGTGGATGTTGTGCATGAGAATTTAATTCTTGATTTAAAGCAACAACCAAACTTTCTGTTGAGAGACAGTCAGATGTTCTAACAGTTGAGATCAAATTGTAACCTGGATCTTGACAACAAACCTTGAAATCACCATAGCTACAATTTCCTGCATGTGAATTCGTTGCTTGGTTTAGTGAAAAAACACATACTCCTGAAGGACAGTCGTTGCCCACACCCACATTTTTTAATTCACAGGTTAAACCAGGGGAAGCTAAAGTCTGGAAGAAAAATAAAATACTGATTAAAAAAATAAAAGATACTGAGAGCAATGCTAAACTGATTTTTTTCTTCAAGTTTTTCATTTCTTCACCCAAATTAACCAGCATTTATACAAGTCACGATAATATCCCATCCAGCTGTATCATCACAAAGGGTTCCTAGAGGATCAGAAGCAAAATTACTGAAAGTCTCACATGTAGAACTCGCAGGTCCACTGCCATCACAATCCCAATTTGATAAACCAGTATCATCTCTTACATCTGCACATGCAACACTTACAGGTCTAAAAGCTGATCCAGCTTGGCTACAAACTGTAGTAGCATACAGAAGCCCACAGTTATAGCTACCACCACATTCTATTTTTACTAAAATAGTTGGTAAATTAGCATATATTGAATTACCATTTGCATCTATATATCCAGCGATATTTATGGCTGGGGAACCACTGGGGTTTACGTAATAATTTGCGTCATTTGAATCATAGAATCTCTCAGCTTGTACATAACCTAAATTAACAACAATTGCTGATGTAGGAACTGTTATACCTCCATTTACAGTAAGACTGCCACCAACATTCAAATTGCTAGTTACACGAGCAGTTCCAGAAACATCCAATTTATAGCTACAGGTCCCATCTCCGTATCCAACTTCTAAACATCCTTGAGTTCCTATATAAGGACCATCCATATAGATTCCATTGGTATGAATGTTTTGCCCTGCATCATCATCATTTATCCTGAGCCATTCATCTCTGCTGCTAATAATTGTGCCATAGCTACCTTGAATAGCATCCTGTCCACCATTAGCTATTATATCTCCAGCAACCTCCAGATTACCAGTGCTGCCTGATATCCGCATTCTTTCGGTTGGAGAAATCTGGTTGCCTGATGCAAAAATCAAGGATTCATCAATATCACCCCAATGGATTAAAGCATTACCAGTATCATCATTGCCCCTGTATCCAAAGAATGCAAAATCGCTGTCTCTGACGACCTCTATACCAGAAGTTCCATATGTCGCCCACTCTGGAGAACCGATTTTAATCCAATCACCCCAAAGGTTAGGATATCCATCAGCATCAGCCTGATCAACTACCATACCATCAGAACTTCTGACATGTAATTTTTCTGCGGGACTTGTTGTCCCAATACTAACATTACCAGTTATTGTATCAGCCCATATGGTGGGTGTTCCTCCTACTGAATTTGTTACAGAAAATCCATCAGTAGAGACTAATTCTAATCTGTTTGTCCATCTGTTGAATTGAGAACTTCCTCCTCCATACTCAGTATTTGTTAAGTTTAAATGAGGCTGAGACTCTGGAATTAATCTGAAGTTCGAGCCACCAACCTGAATCTCTGTTCCTGTATCATAAAGTATTGAATTTTCCAAAGCAGTTTGTCCATTCCATCTTGGTATATAATTGTCTGTTCCACTTCCGGTTACTCCTCCACCAGCACCACCTTCATCATCTCCGCAAATTAAGTTTCCAGATGCATCTGTGTCTATTGTCTTAGCACCATTACAGTTAGCCAATCCTCTTATTCTCACATTACCATTAACGTCTAATGTATTAGTAGGAGTCGTTGTTCCTATACCTAATCTGCCGCCAGTGAAGTATGAATCATTGGCAGCGGATAGCAGCGTTGTGAGGGCACCGTTATAATAGAGAAACAACGATCCACGATCATTCGGGGATGTGTTATCTCCCAAGACAGCGATTGTGTTAACATCGTTTGTGATTCTTAAGTACCCTACTCCTGGTGCCCCTAAGTTAATATGTACTTTGCTGAGGGGGTTTGTTGTTCCTATACCGATATTACCTGAATCTGTTATCCTCATTTTTTCAGTCAAAAGCCCACCATTACCCTCTGGTGTCGTAGCAAATATGAGATTTGTATCACCTTGATTTTGATAATCTGCCTTAGCAAATATTCCTGCTAGACGTGGATAAGTGTCGCTTAGTCCAAAAGTTAATCCATAAATTACTCCTGCAGTGAGCTGTGTATTTCTAATGTTGATATAACTAGCTTCAGCATCGTTTATATCTGTATTTGTTGTTGTATGTTGGACGCTGAGTCTACTTCCAGGGGTAGTTGCTCCGATGCCGACATTACCAGCAAAATAATTCATAGTACCTATATCCGAACGGATACCATAATTCCCAAAACCAAGATAAGCCCTGCTAGTTCCATCTCTATCCTGAAATAAACCTCCTGCAATACCACCAAAACCCATTACACCGAATAAAGTACCCTCACCCCTAACTCCATAAGCTGTTCCATTTGTAGATAGCCTTGCACTTGTCGACGGAGTAACACCTATACCAGCGGAACCTGATACATAAAGGTTTCCATTTGAGTCTAGCTGCATTATGTCTGAAATTCCACTATCAGCATTGGCATTTGAATACCATCTATGATAGCCATAGGATTTATAATAAAGAGTACTTCCTTCCACACCCAAGCCATACATACTATTCAATCCTATACGGTCATCGTATAGAGAGATCTTATCTCCTAAAGTAGGAGCAAGGGAGATGTCGCCATGTACATCTAGTGTAGATGTCGGTGAAGTCGTATTGATGCCAACATGACCTGTCTGTGTAATACGCACCAATTCATAATTGTCGTCGTCCCAAATTCGTAGCCCTTGAATTCCTTCCAGATAAATCGTGTGTGGATCGGTTTGAGTCCCACTTAGACGAATCTTGTCGTTAATAGAACTATTTATATGTAAGTTTGCCTGTGGTGGATATATATTCACACCTATTCTACCCGGAAAATTATAGTCTCCAGGGCTAAAACCTCCCGGCTGTATTTGAGCAGCAGGGTGGTATTGTTGAGCATTAACTTGACTCAACACCAAACATACGACAGCAAGGGCAACGACAAATTTCATTCTCACGTTCAACACCTCCAAATTCTTAATAGATAATTTTCATTGATGGAACTTAAAGTTTTAGAAAAAGGAATATTAAATGAGTTCTTACATTAGTCCTATCATGATTTGGATTTTGCTGGCAACAATCTCATTTTTTCCCTTAATGTTCTCATCTGAATTGACATAGATAATATTTCCAACTTTAATTTCTGAGAAATCCACAACTCCTTCCAGTTCTTCTAGTGGTAATTCTTCGTCTGGCAA
>Ga0209636_10003617_pt1 | contig 15774 bp, 16 predicted proteins | sample DeeMarSWOR152_54_FD_187464 | JGI IMG/M metagenome (GOLD analysis project Ga0209636, IMG submission 187464) | Marine sediment microbial communities from White Oak River estuary, North Carolina - WOR-1-52-54 (SPAdes) (version 2) | ecosystem: Environmental > Aquatic > Marine > Intertidal zone >...
GTATTTTCCTCGATGCCTGTCTCGGTGTAACTCCCGGCAAAAGAGAGAGCTGCCAAAAGATCAGGGACATCTTTCAGAGAATAGATACCCTGATTATTGACCTCACCCAATACATACACCCTTTCGCCGTACTCTGGTAGCTCTGGCACGTCGATCACATCACCGTCATCAATAATTACATTCTGCTCCACCTCTCCTCTATAGATGAGATCATAGAGATTGATATAAAAAATGTTATCCCCTCTGATAAGCTTCACCTTTTTTATATCTGCATCCTTTGTATATCCACCCGCCATGACCAAGAGGTCAAGAAGGGTGGTCTTTCCGTTAAGATATAATCTTCCACTCGCAGCCTGATACTGCGCATACCTCAAAGATCCTATCTCTCCCATAACAAGGGCACTTTTACTCTTAAATTCCTTAACTACAATGTCGATCCTCGGAGTCCGGATAAAGACAGAGAGCCTTTCTGTCAGTTTTTCATCAATCTCCGAGACAGTAAGGCCTTCAACAGGAAAATCATCTATAAAGGAATATGAGATGGTTCCATCTGACCTCACAATCACTGTATCTATGCTATGGTCACTCCCAATCCTGGAAGTGATCTCTAAGATATCCAAAGGACCAATCTTATACTCCGGGTAGCCCCGCTCTTCTGTGAAGATGCGGTTCTCGGTGACCTTACTCATCCGTGCGAGCTCATGACTCATAGCCAAGGATTTCTCGGGGTTTACCTCTGTGTTCAATGTGAGAGATGGTATTTCCTTAACAGGGGTACCCTGAATCCTTCTCGCACAACCATTTGCAAGTATTGGCAATAACAAGAGAAAGATAAGGCGGTTAAATAAGATCCCTTTCATCAATGCTCTCTGTTATATATAAGAGGGGCTGTTTAGATAGATCCACTATCCTTGACTTCTTTAACCTAGTACCCACATTATCGTGGAGTATTTCTACGGTAGGCTTCAAGGGAAAATGTGGATTCGTAGTGATAACTCTTCCAACCGAACGGTCATTGAGCCTTATATGGCTGCCAACTGGAAAAAAGGATATCTGATTCAAGAATACTTTTATAATCTTAGCCGGAAACTTACCTTTACCAGAGGCTATGATACTCTTCATGGCCCGATTCTTTTCGATTCTATCTCTGTAAGGCCTATCCTTTATCATCGCTGAGTATATATCAACGAGACCAATTATGTAGGCATATTCGTGAATCTCTCCCTCCTTAAGCCCCTTTGGGTAACCAGAACCATCAGCCCTTTCATGGACCTGTGAAGACACATTGGCAAGCCATGTGTACTTACTACCCAGCGTGGAGAGGAGATCTGCGCTTATTGTTGGGTGCCTTTGTATCTCCTTAAACTCTCGTTCGTTCAATTTTCCTTTTTTCTCCACAATGTTCTCATGGATCTTATACATGCCTACATCATGTAAAAAGGCGACAATTGCCAGTGCTAATAATCGCTTTCGTTCATAGCCCATTCCCATACCGATCTTGAGAGAAAAGATAGTGAGTTCGATAGCATGTGTTACGGTAATGCGCTGTCTATTAGCCTTAAAGACAAGGTAGTGGTACAGAGAATCAATAAGATCATTCTCGATGAGAGTCTGTAACAGATGGAACACCAGAGAGATATTGATCGTCTCGTTGTTTTGGACCCATGATTGAACCTTGTTGGCAAGGGTTAGAAGTTGTTGGTAATAAACCCTCGCCTCATCCATGGTATTCTTCCCTTTTATTTTTCCTATATTCCAGATGCCCGTTTTTCTGAGATTCACCTCCTCCCTCCTGCTTAACTTTTCTGCATCTATCTTGTGGCCATCGTCGATTATATCAGAAAAACGAACCATGGTTACTCCAACTCCTCTATGACATCTTTCACTATACCTGAATCAATAAACTCCTTCTTTTTATCAAACCCGATCAACAGACATAAATCGCAAACCGAGTTTATTCTTCTCGGTACACCGTGGCTGTATTCATAGATCTTTTTTATCGCAGGCGTGGTAAAGACGTTTTTTATCAAGCCTGCCTTTTTTTCTCTAAACATGATGTATCGAGTGGTATTCAAAAACTGAAAGGGTTTGAGGTGGTATCGGATGGCTATTCTTTGATCAAATTGTCTCATCTGCCTAATCTTAACCCTCAATTCATTCTGCCCTATTAAAATAAGGGTAAGTAAAAACCGGTCATGACTTTGGAAATTCAAAAGGAGTCTCGCCTCTTCAAAGGTTTCCTCATTCAAAATCTGTGCCTCATCTATGATAATAATGGTCTCCTTTCTCTGCTCCATATTATCTATCATTTTTTTGTTGAGGATCTGTAACAGCTTAGTTTTAGAATCAGGAAGCTCTGTGATATCCATTTGGTACAGTATTTCCTGTAATAACTCTACCGCCCCTGAGGGTGGATTGGTGATAAGGCTGACCTCAGCCCCCTCTTCTATTAACCTCTTCATATACACTTTGCTAATCAAGGTTTTCCCGCAACCAATGCCACCTGTCAACATTGCTCCCCCCTTCATCATCTTTGAGGCATAAATGAGGCGGCTTAAGGCCTCTTCATGGGATTCTGAAAGGTAAAAAAAGGAGGGATCAGCGACATTATCAAAGGGAAACTTGTGTAATCCCCAATGTAAAAGATACATGGGAAGACCTGAATATTATGTGAGGGTTTAAAGTTTATCCCACTTAATCTATAAATCAATAAAATAAAGTAAATTTAATATAAATTATTTTATTTTATAAGTCAATGTTATTTTGATGGGCTAATCATTGAATTGGGAAGAAAATTGGGTATAAGTGAGGCACTTATATCCGATTGAAACTGTCGCTACATCCAATTTATTCAAATCATTAAAGGTATCAATTGTAGATCGAGGAAAAGGAAAAAGTTCACGCGGGAATCACGCTTCATAAAATCTGACGATAGAAAGGAATGATTCGGCACTTAGACTTGCTCCCCCAATCAATGATCCATCAATATCAGGCTGAGACATGAGTTCTTTACTGTTGTCCGGCCTCACACTTCCACCGTACAGTATTTTGATAGCCTGCCCCGTTTTATGATCGAATGTGTTCTTAATCCACAATCGTATAAAAGAGTGCACCTCCTGAGCTTGTTGAGGAGTTGCTGTTCTTCCTGTACCTATGGCCCAAACCGGTTCATAGGCTAGAATAACATGGTTCGGAAGGCTTCTGCGCTGGCAGCTCGTCTTAAGTGACTCTTCTAACTGGATTCTGATGATATCGGATGTCTTGTTTTCCTCTCTCTCTTGGAGTGTCTCACCAATGCATATAATCGGTATCAACCCTTCACTAAGAGCAGCATCGACTTTCCTGTTGACTATATCATTGCTCTCAAAAAAGAGCGTCCGTCTTTCTGAATGACCAAGGATTACATGGCTGCAACCTGCTTCCTTGAGCATGAGGGGAGAAATTTCTCCAGTATACGCGCCATTTTTTTCCCAGTGCATATTTTGCCCTGCCAGAAGAATCTCGGTACCAGCCAATATTTCTCGTGCAAGCTGCAGGATGGTAAAGGGCGGAGCTACGAGCAGATCAACCCTCTTAAAATCTATTGTGGCCTTTGTAAGTTTGGTAAGGAGGTCCTCTGCCTCATCAAGAGAAAGATTCATCTTCCAGTTGGCGGCCATGAAAGGTTTTCTCTCTCCCATAGGCCAGTTACCCTAAGCCTTGGCCGATGTATACAGCGAGATCTACCAACCTATTTGCGTACCCAAACTCATTATCATACCACGCGAGAACCTTCACCATATCGCTTCCTATAGACATCGTTGAGAGACCGTCTACGACAGTAGAGGCAGTTATTCCATTAAAGTCGCTAGAGACAAGCGGCTCATTTGAATAGGCAATGATACCCTTCATATTCCCCTTAGAGGCATCTTCAAAGCTCTTATTTACCTCTTGCGCAGAGGCAGGTTTGCTGAGCTGAACAACCAGATCGGTTAATGACACATTAGGGGTAGGAACCCTTAAGGCCATCCCATTCATCTTGCCAGTCAGTTCAGGAATAACAAGAGAGACAGCCTTTGCCGCTCCGGTAGTTGTGGGAATCATTGAGAGGGCTGCCGCCCTCGCCCTCCTTAGATCTTGGTGGGGAAAATCCAGAAGTCTTTGATCTGTAGTGTACGAGTGTATGGTTGTCATAAGACCTTTTTTGATCCCAAAGGTCTCAAGTAACACTTTACAGATTGGGGCGAGGCTATTTGTAGTACATGAGGCATTTGAAATAATGTGGTGTTTCATTGGATCGTAAACTTCATGATTTACACCAATAACCAATGTTATGTCAGGATCTGTAGCCGGAGCCGAAATGATCACCTTTTTTGCGCCTGCATCTAAGTGTGTAGAGGCTTGGGCCCTATCCCTAAAGATCCCCGTAGACTCAAATACTACTTCGACACCAAGATCCTGCCAAGGAAGTTTACGAGGGTCTCTTTCGGAGATCACCTTTATCTTCTTTCCATCAACTATAATATAGTTCTCATCTTCTTTTACCTCTGCATTGAGTCTTCCATGTACTGAATCGTATTTTAGGAGGTGAGCAAGGGTATGAGGATCGGTGAGATCATTGAGGGCTAAAAATTCAATATCATTCCTCATGTATGCTGCTCTGAGCACCATTCTACCGATACGTCCAAAGCCATTAATTCCAACCTTTACCGGCATGACCTCCTCCTCTCCAGGTGAATAGCAAGCAGTTAGCAAGAAAAGAGCCTGCTTTTTTAAGCTGGCTCCTCAATTTGTGTTACTTTTATTCCCCATAATGATTATAGATCGTTATTTTTATGATTCAAAATGCATTCTCTACACTGCCTTCAGTCTGCCCTATTTCTCTTCTGTGGGCTTAAGCAATTCGCTCGCAAGTGATATGCTTCTGCACCCGGCATTCTTTGCAATATCCGCTATTTGTTCAAGATTGTTCTTTTCTCTATTATGTGCAACAGCTATGAGCATAGGTAGATTAACGCCTGTAACAACTTCTACTGTATTTTTCTGAAGAAAAGAAAGGGCTAGGTTTGATGGCGTCCCCCCAAACATGTCGGTCAATACAAGAACTCCTTGTCCTTGGTCTAGAGATTGGATTTTCTTTTCTATCAAATCTCGTACTATGTTGCTATCCTTCGATGTGTCAATAGAAACGCAATCCACTGCCTCAATAGTGCCCAGGATGAATTCCGCTGCCTCACACAGCTCCTTTGCCAACTGACAGTGCGTTATTATAAGCAAACCGACCATAGAATAGGCTTATAACTCCTCATCTTTATCAATGATAATCTGATAAATCTCTTCTCTTGATTTTGCCTGCATCAAGCGCTGCCTAAAGTTACTATCCTTCAAAATCCTCGATATTTTGGCCAGTGCTTGAAGGTGCACACCAGCTGAATTCTCGGGTGCAACCAAAAGAAATAAAAGGTATGCTGGCTGGTCATCCACTGAATCAAAACCAAGACCCTCGATGCTTCTACCAAATGATACCATAAGCCTATTTAACTTCTCCACCTTTCCGTGAGGCAATGCAATCCCTTCACCGATACCGGTACTTCCTAGTCTTTCTCTCTCTAATAGAATTTGGAGAAGAGATCCTTTGTTGAGAGTTGGTTCTTGCTCAGTGATAATCTGTGAGAGCTCTTCCAAAGCTCCTTTTTTATCATGGGCCTTCAAGTCAGAGATAATACACTCTGGTGTTAATAGTTCTGAGAGTTTCATTCATTTACCTTTGAAAATACCTATTTGGTATAAGTTTCGATGAGACCTAAATTCCCATCGTTTCGCTTGTAGATGATGTTAATCTGTTTCGATTTGGAATTAGTGAAAACGAGAAAATTTTGCTTTGATAGCTCCATCTGCATTGCTGCTTCACCTATATCCATAGGTTTAACATCCACTCTCTCTGTCTTTATTATTTTGGGCTCCGATTCATCCAGACTCTCTTGCATTTCTATTCTACCCTGCTCAAAATCGCCCTCTTTGAAATTGTCAAGTTTATATTCCCTTTTTCGAGATATAACGCGTTTAACTTGCTCTTCTATCGTATCCATACCTTGATCAATTGAGGAATACATATCAGCGGTCTGCGCTACCGCCTTGATCTTGTTTCCATCAACAGATAAGGTCATGTCCGCTATATGCCTAAATTTCTCTACCTTGAGAACAATATGGGCCTCAACTGGCGAATCAAAGTACTTTTTTACCTTGAAAAGCTTTTCTTCAACATAGGATCTTAATTCTGGTGACGGTTCCATGTGCCTAAAAGTGCAAGATATCTCCATACTAGCCTCCCAAAGGATATGGTTAATTAACAGAAAAAAAAATCAAAGTCAAATATCAATCTAGAGCGGTATGGAATAATAAACTCAGTTATATATTTTCTCCTGGCATTCAAGTAGCTCGAAAACGAGGGATACCAGTTTGAGTACTTTTTCCATGATACTGTCTAAGGAATGTGAATGGTGCTCTTCTAGCGAGGTTAAAGATAGATATTCTTTCTTTGATTCGACGGAAGAATTCCAAGCATTTCTCTATACTTAGCCACAGTTCTGCGTGCTATCTCTATATTTGACCGTTTTAAAATATTGGCGATTTCCTGATCGCTGAGGGGCTTGGACTTGTCCTCACTCTTTATTAGCTTCTTAATCCTCTCTTTCACACTCAAAGAGGCTACCCTATCTACCCCATCGACCGACTGAATTCCGCTATTCAGAAAATATTTGAGCTCAAACACACCAAAGGGAGTATACATATATTTGTTATGCATGACCCTACTTACCGTGGATTCATGCATCTGAATATCTTCAGCCACGTCCTTTAAAATCATTGGTTTCACGCGCGATGGTCCTGATTCGAAAAATTCCTTTTGTAAATTCACAATGCTCTCAGCGACCTTATAGATTGTTCGTTGCCTTTGATGAATGCTCTTGATAAGCCAAGAAGCACTCTTCAGCTTATCCCGTATATAGTCCTTTGTTGCCTGAGATATATTGTCTTTCTTGGCAAAGACCTCCTTATAAAATGAACTTATTCTTAATTTGGGAAGACCATCATCATTCAAGACAATAAGGAACTCATCTCCCATTTTATAGACATATACATCAGGGATGATATATATCGTTTCCTCATCATTATAAAAACGACCTGGCTTAGGCTCTAGAGAGGAGATCACAGAAACAGCATCAAAGACCTCCTTTAACGAAACACCGAGACTCTTCGCTATCTGATCGTATCTTTTTTTCTCTAATTGCCTCATATGATCAGTCAAGATTTTTTCGGCAATACTCCCCACCAAACCACGAAAATGGAGCTGAATCAAGAGACATTCACTGTTATCCCTTGCCCCAACACCAATAGGATCAAACTCATGGATAATATTGAGTACGTCTAATATTTCTTCCCTGGATCTATTTGTCGATTTAATAATATTGTCGATAGAAACCCTAAGATATCCATCATCGTCTATATTTCCAATAATATAGCTTCCGATTCTTTGTTGGAGGTCATTAAGGTCACTAACCTGAAGCTGCCACATAAGATAGGAATACAGGCTCGTTTTTGGGGAAACTAAATTCTCAAAAGATTGTCTGTCTTCGGTATCTTCATGGGGTGAGCTAGCCCATGCGGTGTTATATTCTGATATGTAGGACTCCCAATCAAAATCCGCCCTTAAGGTCTCCTTTATTGTTACCTCTCGAAGAGGTTCTTCTTTGTTAAGAGGTTCCTCCTTCTCTTCGTCTTCCAAAAATTTCTCTTCTGCATCAGAGGGATCCTCCTCCAACAATGGATTAATCTCCATTTCCTGATTTACTGTTTGACAGAGCTCCAACCTGGAAAGTTGCAAAAACTTAATGGCCTGTTGCAGCTGGGGGGTCATTATAATCCGCTGGCTCATCTTCATTGATTGTTTAAGTTCAATCGCCATAGTACTCTAAAATATAGTCTATAAATTAAAATCTTCCCCTAGATACACAGATCTCACAATTTCGCTTGAAGCAATGCTCTCAGGTGTGCCTGACTCAATGATTTCTCCCTCATTTATAATGTACGCAAGATCACAGACATCTAAGGTTTCCCTCACATTATGGTCAGATATCAGTACCCCTAGGCCTCTTTTCTTAAGCCCTGTAACAATTTGCTTAATATCGTTAATGGCCATTGGATCAATGCCTGCAAATGGTTCATCTAGCAAAATAAATTTGGGATTCGTGACCAATGCCCTCGTGATCTCCAGTCTTCTTCTCTCGCCCCCAGAGAGAGAGGAAGCCTTTTGTTTGGCCAGGTGCCCTATATGCAGTTCCGCTAAAAGGTCCTGAAGAAACGAGTCTCTTTCTTGCACTGGCGTATTCATAACCTCCATAATGGCCAGCAAGTTCTCCTCAACAGTAAGCTTTCTAAACACCGATGGTTCCTGAGAGAGGTAATTGATCCCCTGCCGAGCTCTTTTATACATCGGTTCTTGGGTAATATCCCTTCCGTCTAATAAAATCTCTCCTTCCTGAGCCTTAATCAAACCAACTATCATATAAAAGGTGGTTGTTTTGCCGGCACCGTTTGGTCCAAGAAGACCGACAATCTGTCCAATGTTGACAGCCAAACTAACCATCTTTACCACCGCCCTCTTTCCATAAATCTTGACAAGATCCTTTACTCTTAATGAGCCTCTATTACCTGACGCCTTCATTATTTCCCTTTTTCCTCTTTAGGAAATATGGTAGCCTTGACCCTTGTCGATGCATTTCCCTCAATTATACTCCGGTTCTCACTTAAAAACATCACTATTCGGTGTCCCTCTACTAAATCAGGCCCTTGCTGTACTGAGGGGTTCTCTGTGAGCACTACCTTCTCCTCATTCTGATAAAAGACTGCCTTCCCTGCCCGAGCCATCCCACCGTCAGAGCGAGTAATAACAACATCACCTAAGGCAATAATCTTATCAATCCTACCGGATTCTAAGCTAGATTCATTTTTTGTGGGATTATCGTAGTAATACACGATCATCCTCTGACAATCTATTATCATACCTTCACTACTAGCCCTTACATTACCTTCAAAGACAATTATCCCTTTTTCCTGATCAAACTCCAGGGTATCCGAGTGGATTACAATAGGTTTTTCTGATGCAATCCTATTGGAGGCCTTGTTTTCTTGCGAAAAGCCATTCATCGTCGGGAAGGCCAGCAACGCAAAGAAAATAAGAGCGCTCAAAGAAAAAATGGAATGTACGATCCTCGTCAATAAACATTCCCTCCTTCAATTGTCGTATAAACGTTTTGCTTTACTTTATATGTATTCTTTTTCAGATCAAGAAAGAGACCATCTCCTTCAACCTGAAAGAAAGGACCAATCAGCCTTACAGGCTTATCAGTTACCACAGATTCACTCTTCTGCTTATAGACCAGCATACTCGTCTCGATTTGATAGCCCTTGGCAGATCTCCCTACCACATTACCTTTTAGGATAATTTCCTCACTCTTTCTACAATAATCCCCTTCATTTCCTTTAATAATATAAGAATTCTTTTCCAAGGAATTTAAGGTTAACAATACATCTTTTAAGTACACCATCTGATTTGTGTCAAAAAAACGGGCTTCTTCGGCTATAAGTTCCCAACCTCCTTCACCGTTTTTATAATCCTGGTTGAATGTAATATCAGAAATCTTAAGGGATTCTCCTGGTATCAAGCTTGAGGTTAATGAAGAGATCTTCGACAGATGTGGTACCCTAAAGATAAAAGCAGCGATGATCACCAGAAGAAAGAATATCCCCACTATTGGCCATAATATGACAGGAACCTTTTTCATGAATAATCCCATAGAATTTTCAACACCTAAAAAATACTTCTAATGTTGCATTAATATCAAGAGGCCACTTTGAGATTTTTATCATACACGCATGTACTCACTTTCTTGTCTTTTCCTTACTACCTGGTGTATTCCTTGAAGGGTCACCACAAGAGGTTCAACCTGCTCAACCGGAAGAGAATTTGGGCCATCAGAGAACGCTAAATCAGGATCTGGATGTATCTCCAAGAAGATTCCGTCAGCACCAGCGGCCACAGCGGCCTTTGCGAGTGGGGCAATAAATTCTCTCTGCCCACCGGAGGACGTGCCTTTGCCTCCAGGTAATTGTACACCGTGAGTGGCATCATAGACAACTGGGTATCCAAAATGCTTCATAACAGATAAAGATCTCATATCCACGACAAGATTATTGTACCCAAAAGAGGTTCCCCTTTCTGTGAGCATAAGACTGTGATTACCCACTGAGATGACCTTTAAGACCACCTGCTCCATATCCCAAGGTGAGAGGAATTGCCCTTTTTTTATATTTATTGGAAGCTGTGTCCTGGCAGCCTCTAAGATTAAATCTGTCTGTCGTGATAGGAACGCAGGAATCTGGAGAACATCCAAGACCTCTGCTGCCTCTCCAACCTCATTTGCTTGATGTATATCTGATAAAACCGGCAAACCTGTAGTCTTCTTTACCTCCTTGAGAATCTCCAACCCCTTTCTCAAACCCGGGCCCCTATAAGAATCAATTGATGTTCGATTTGCCTTATCATACGAGGTTTTAAAGATTACAGGAATGTGAACCCTTTGTGCTAATCCCTTTAAGAATCTTGCTACACTAAGCGTTATCTCTGCATTTTCTATCACACATGGACCTGAGATCAAGAAGAGTGAGCCGTTCCCTCCCACAGTCAAATTTCCTATCTTTACCCCTTTGGTTACCTTAATATCGGAATTCTCAACAGTCATGTGGATCAAGCCTGCCCATAACTATCTCGGAATTGCTGCTACTCATTAATAGTATGTGTCTCTATGAGTAAAAGGGTTGGGTATCTTCACGGAAAGATACAATGCCTGACTCATTAAATAAACCTACGTTTAAGGCCTGCAAATTCTATGTCCCTCCGATTTTCTGAGACAATATGGGTACCTACAGGTTATCATTCATCGAGCCATTTTATAAAGCCGAAGTAAGTATAATAGCACTCTTTAAGCTAACCGGTGATCTAATTTCTTTGAACTCCTCGAATCTTTCCTATTCTTATCCAAAGAAATGATAAAGTCAAGAACCCCTTTTCCCAGAAGTCTAGGGTATGGGTTTATTTTTTGTTATGCCCTCTACTATAGATCTCTGTCCCGCGAAGTTGGATTTCAAAATGGTGTATTGCGCCATAATCCTTAGAATTAATCGCTTTCTTTTAATACACCATTCTGAAATGACCACTAATCTATATGAGGCCCACCCTCCCCGTCCCGAGACCGGGACGGGAACGGGAGGCGCGAGGTTTCTGGAATATCGTTCCGAGCACTCTGGCATTTTTCTAAAAGATGGAGTAACTTTTTCTTGTAAAAAGAAAAATATTTCCATATAGTTACCACTAATTTTCAGGAATTACACTATGGCTAAGTATAAGGCAAACAAAACAATCGATGAAATAAACAGGAAGATAAAAAATGGTAAGGTGGTAGTAGTGACTGCCGAGGAGATGGTAGATATAGTCAAGGAAAAGGGGCCACAAAAGGCTGCCAAGGAAATTGATGTGGTGACAACTGGAACCTTCTCCCCAATGTGCTCATCAGGAGCCTTTATTAATTTTGGTCATAGTAAACCACCTATTAGGGCACATCAGGTTGCCCTAAACGGTGTCCCGGCGTATGCGGGACTTGCTGCTGTGGATATCTTTATAGGTGCTACTGAAGTAGCACTGGATGATCCGTTAAACAAGGTTCACCCAGGTCAGTTTAAATATGGAGGCGGACATGTCATATATGACCTTGTCTCAGGTAAAAAGGTGGAATTAATTGCGAAGTCATACACAACAGATTGCTATCCAAGAAAAGAACTTAGAAAACAAGTACGGCTCGCGGATTTACCTTATGCTGTGCTGGTCAATCCGAGAAACGCCTACCAAAATTACAATTGCGCCGTAAACTTGAAAGATGACACAATCTACACCTATATGGGTGTCTTAAGGCCTAAGGCCGGTAATGTGAACTATGCAACAGCCGGTCAACTTAGTCCTCTCTTAAACGATCCTTACTATCTTACTATAGGTTTGGGGACAAGAATCTTTCTGGGAGGCACACAAGGATACATTAGCTGGGCTGGCACTCAACACAACCCATCCGTCACTAGACAAAAGAATGGGGTTCCTTTAGAACCAGGGGCAACATTAATGGTAATGGGCAATCTAAAAGAAATGAGTTCGCGCTGGTTAGTGGGCGTAAGCATCCTTGGGTATGGTTGCTCCTTAACTGTGGGCATTGGTGTACCTATTCCAATACTTAATGAGGATTTGGCCAGGTATACTGGTATCTCTGATGAGGAAATCTTTACCCAGATCATTGATTATGGAAAAGACTATCCCCAAGGAAAGGCCAAGAGTCTCGGTAAGGTAAGCTATGCGGAACTGAAAAGCGGTACAATAACCCTCAATGGCAAGACTGTCCAGGCTGTCCCGATATCATCTTATGTAAGAGCCAAAGAGATTGCAGAGATTCTAAAACAGTGGATTCAAACAGGCCAATTCTATCTCAGCCATCCACAGCACCCTCTCAATGAAATGTAAATACCCCCTGTGAATTGTGAGCATCTGACCCCGCTGCTACGCTTCGGAGGTATTCATGAAAGGTAACTTTTCTAAATCTAGTTTCTAAGAAGACCCTTATGCCCCTAGTCGAGACTATTAACAATGATCGAATCGCGGAACCCTAAGTTTGAGAAACTAAAAAAAATCCTCCATAACATGGAGTCTATTCTAATAAGTTACTCAGGTGGTGTGGATAGCACCTTTCTTCTTCACGTCTCCTCTGAAATACTTAAAGAGAGGATTACGGCGGCAACCTTTATTTCCCCCGTCTTTCCCACGTCCGATCTTCTCAGAGCAGAGCATTTCGCCAAGGAGTTGAAAATTCCTCATATCAAAATCTCATTTGATATCCTCTCACATGAAGATTTTCTTAAAAATGATGAAATGAGGTGTCATTTCTGTAAAACCCAGATGGTTGAGGAACTAAAAAATGAGGCCAAAAACCAAGGTCTGCACTCTATAGTCGATGGTACCAACCTCGATGACCTGAAAGACTATCGGCCTGGCCTGGAAGTATCAAAAGAGGCTGGTATTCGAAGTCCCTTGCTGGAAGCCGGCTTTACTAAAGAAGATATAAGAAGAGAGGCAAAAGAAAGGAAACTGGATACCTGGGATACACCAGCCTCTGCCTGCCTTGCCTCAAGGATAGCCTTTGGTGCACGTATAACAAAAAAGGATCTATCCATGATAGAGCAGGGAGAGGCTTTCTTACATCAGCTCGGTTTTAGAGAGGTAAGAGTACGTTATCACGCTCCCGTGGCCAGGATCGAGATCTCCACTCGAGAGATTCCGCAATTGGCAGAATCAACCATCCGAAATAAGGTAGTTGATACACTCAGGGATCTCGGTTTTATCTATGTTACCCTCGATCTTTCTGGCTACAGGAGGGGTAGCATGAATGATCTTCTTTCTTAACCTTTGTCCTGAGCCTGCAACTTTGCCTGGGCAATCGCCTCATCCTCCCTCTTCACCTCATCCAGCGTCTTGGGTTTCACGTGGTCAGGCTTCTCCTCATGACCGTACTTCCACTTCAGGAACTGCTCACCGGTGGTGGGATATAGGGCGTAGGTAAGCAGATCCTCCTCGGTCTTGGCCAGGTCCCCGATCTTCATCCGTGCTTCTTCGAGCTCAGGTTTAAGGTAGTCTGCAGCCCTTCCGGTGATGGGGATCTCTCCCCGCTTATAGCCCTTGAGCACGATCCTCTGCACCTCGGGGTCCACCGGGGTGGGGGTTCTGCCGTAGAGCCCATAGACCAGATCCTTCACCTGGTTGGTTATCATCTTGTACTTGCCGAGGAGCACATTCAAGACCGCCTGCACCCCCACAATCTGGGAGGTGGGGGTCACCAGGGGCGGCGTGCCCAGCTCTCGCCTAGTCACCGGCACTTCGGCATGGACCTCGGAGAGCCTGTGCAGGGCATTGGCCTCCTTAAGCTGGCTCACCAGATTGGAGATCATCCCGCCGGGGATCTGGTGGGCCAAGACCCCTGTGTCGATCACCGCCATCCTATTGGTAGCGAGGTAGTCTCGGTATTTGGGGGCGACGGTCTCTAGGTAGTCATCTAACTTGAGCAGCTTATCCAGGTCTAAGCCAGTATCTCTCCGGGTATCTTGAAGGGCGACCACCAAGGGCTCTATCGCCGGCATCGCGGTCCTCATGGCGAAGGGGGCGAGGCAGGTGTCCACGATGTCCACCCCCGCCTCAACGGCCTTCAAATAGCTCATTGAGGCCATGCCGCTGGTGTAGTGGGTGTGGAGGTGGAGAGGGATCGTAATTACTTTTTTAAGTTCTGTGATCAGCGTATAGATATCATAGGGGGCAATAAGCCCTGCCATATCCTTGATACGAATGGTATCAGCGCCCATCTCCTGGAGTTCCTTGCACTTGGAGATGTAGTACTCTAAGTGAAAGACATCACCGCCGAGCCTCCGCTCAGTGAGGGAGTAGCAGATATTTCCTGAAAAGTGTTTGCCATTGGCCTTGATGCGCTCAACCGCAGTCTGGAAGTTCCTGAAATCATTGAGGGCATCAAAGACCATGAAGATATCAATGCCCACCTCGCAGGCCATGTCCACAAAGGCCCGCACCACGTCGTCAGCGTAGTTGCGGTAGCCCACAAGATTCTGACCTCTCAGCAACATTGACATCGGTGTGTTCTTGAGGTATTTCTTTAATATCTTTGGTCGTTCCCAGGGGTCTTCTGCCAAGAATCGATGCATGGTATCGAAAGTAGCCCCTCCCCAGACCTCCATGGACCAGAAGCCTACCTCATCCATTTGTTCAGCGACAGGAATCATATCCTCGGTTCGCATTCTTGTGGCCAAATTGGACTGGTGCCCATCCCGAAATGTCATATCCTGAATCTTAAGAGGGTCTTGAGGTCCTTCTTTCGTTATATCGTTCATTTTTTGATCTCCTTTTTGTAGTGATGCGTCTAAAACTCCTGATTACCAACCTCGATTTAATGTAAGCAATCATGTTCTATTAGTCAACCATGTCAAAATCCTTAGCTTCTTCGTTCTAGCGACCAATTGGCTAAGTTATTATAACAACAATATCCTTAATATCAGATGGGAGCTTCACACACTTCACAATAAAGTATTGACACAAAAAAATTTATCTGATAGCTATTCCCGTTAAGGGGCTGTAGCTCAGATGGGAGAGCGCATGACTGGCAGTCATGAGGTCAGGGGTTCGATTCCCCTCAGCTCCACTAAAAAAACAATATCTCACCATCCACGCAGCTTCCTTTGATATTGTAATTCCCTGCCCATCTTATCATAGTGTTATATTTTCCTCTAAGTCGATTAAATCACTCATCGTCTGTTATATAAAATTACAATTTCATTTTTAAGTATGACTCAATTGCTTCCCGCAAATCATCTGAAGGGAGGATCATAGCTGAGCGTGCTGCATTAAATTCAAGGCTTCTTGACAGTGAAACATCTTCATTGTAAAGAAGCACCTCTTTCGTTCCCTGAACAGCCAGTGGTGAGTGGGCTGCAATCTCTTGAGCGATTGAATCTACCTGGGCATATAACGTCTTGGGGGTATCAAACACGTCATTCACAAGCCCTATCCTTTTAGCCTCCTCAGAGCCAACTAGATGTGCCCGAAAGGCTATCTCCCTTGCTTTTCTACTGCCAACAATCTTA
>Ga0209636_10003618_pt1 | contig 15774 bp, 15 predicted proteins | sample DeeMarSWOR152_54_FD_187464 | JGI IMG/M metagenome (GOLD analysis project Ga0209636, IMG submission 187464) | Marine sediment microbial communities from White Oak River estuary, North Carolina - WOR-1-52-54 (SPAdes) (version 2) | ecosystem: Environmental > Aquatic > Marine > Intertidal zone >...
ACCCCAAGATTTATAATCTTTAAAAAGCATCGAAGATATGATAAAGGAAGATGTATTGAAAGATTATAAATCTTGGGGTGTCTTTCTCGAATTTCTGAACACCGATACTTGGATTAAGTCCATTTACCAAAGCTATAAAGAATAAATGTAAGTAAGGTGATATAAAAAGGAAAGGAGAGTATGAGATGTCAGTTCACAAAAAAGTAATGATCGGGATTTTAGTTTTAATCGCGTTCGGAACATTTTGTCTGGCGATAGACATTCACAGAGAAATAGTCGAATTGCTCATTGTCCATAAAGCACACATCAATGCCAAAAACAAGGATGCAAAGACTCCTCTCGATAACGCATTGAGGCAGGGCCATACAGACATTGTGGACTTACTGATGGCCAAAGGAGGGACTGGAATGCAAGATTCAAAAAAGAGAGAGGCGAAGATTCTTACAGGAAAGATAAACCAGAAAGGGATACAAACACCTCTAAGATTTACGATTCTTTATGATAATTATCTCTATAAGGAAGGGACGAAACCGGACTGGGGCTTTTCCTGTCTGATCGAAGGAACAGAGAAAACAATCCTCTTTGATACAGGAACTAATCCGGAAATTCTGATGCACAATATTGGACAGTTGGAGGTTAACCTGAAGGATGTGGATCAAATCGTGATCAGCCATAACCATCATGATCACACTGGGGGACTGAATGCTGTTTTGGAGAGGAATCATGATGTCTCTGTTTACCTCCCCGTCTCATTTCCCTATGAATTTGTACGGAATGTTGAAACCAAGAAAGCTGAAGTCATCAGTGTCGATGAGCCAGTTGAGATATGCCAAGACGTTTACTCCACAGGAGAGATGGGAGACCAGATCAAGGAACAATCCTTGATATTAAATACGGATAGAGGACTAATCATTGTGACAGGATGTTCGCATCAGGGCATTGTGGCGATTCTCAAGCGGGCAAAGGAACTTTTTGATAGACCGATCCATCTGGTCTTTGGCGGATTCCATCTCGGCGCTAAGTCAAATGCGGAGTTGGAGGAGATTATCCGAAACTTCAAGGAGATTGGAGTCGAGAAATGCGGAGCGACCCACTGTACGGGAGACAAGGCCATCGAAATGTTCAAGAAGGCCTTTGGGGAGGATTATGTGCCCATGGGGACAGGAAGGATTCTCGAGATAAACAGAAAATAGGGTGGAAACAAAGGAGGGAAGCATGAAGATTCAGGATGTCCCATTTATAGTGACAGATTGGGGCCAAATGACTATGGTTGAACACGAGGGAGAAAAGGGATCATCACATTGGCAGACCTTTGAGCAGGGGAATCTTCGTGTGCGGATGGTTGAATATAGCCCTGGCTTTTGGTCTGACCACTGGTGCAGTAGGGGTCATGTCCTTTTGGTCTTGGATGGGGAGTTGACCATCCAGCTCAGGGATGGCAGAGAGTTTGTCATGAAGCCAGGAACCAGTTTTCAGGCCGAAGACAATGAAGCCAATCCCCATCTGGCATTCACGGAGAAAGGGGCCAAAGTCTTCATCGTGGATTGAGATAACGAAAATAAGAGTGTTGAGGAGATAGGTATGGTAAAGGGAAAAATCAAATGAGACATAATTTGTTCACTTCTTTCAGGCGAAAGATTCTGGAAGAGATAAAAATAGAGGTTTGAGCAATAGATAGAAACGAAGTGCAGTTCCAGGACGGGAATCTGGAAAGAAAATTGGGAGCCTTCTCTGCCACAGCCATCGTGGTAGCGAATATGATCGGCACAGGGATTTTTACCACATCCGGTCTTTTGGCTGCTCAACTGCCCAGTCCTGGCTGGGTGCTTCTCTGCTGGATTTTCGGAGGAATGATCGCTATCGCTGGCGCACTTTGCTATGCAGAACTTGCCACCCGGATGCCAGAGGCCGGTGGGGAATATGTTTACCTTAAAAGGCTTTATCACCCGGCCTTAGGATTTCTGGCTGGCTGGACCAGCTTGATTGTCGGATTTTCAGCCCCTATCGCCGCTGCAGCTATGGGCTTTTCCGAATATATCTATGCTGGGCTGGATTCCCATTTACTTCATCTGAATTCCACCCAGCTTATTTTTTTCAACAAGGGCATAGCCATAGCCGTTATTTTAATTTTCACCTCTCTTCATTATTTGGGCCTTCGTTTAGGCTCAAGGGTCCAGAATGTTTTAACCATCCTGAAGATTCTGATTTTAGTAGGATTGACGTCTCTGGGACTTATTTTTGGAAACGGGAGCGGCCCAAAACTTTCGTTGAAAGGGGTGGAGACATCCGGAGTCATGGCTATCGGAACCGCGATGATGTTAGTCATGTTTGCTTACAGCGGATGGAATGCCAGCGCCTATATCGCTGGGGAAATAAAACGTCCGAAGAGAACAATCCCTGTTTCCCTGATCGGAGGGACGTCGATTGTTATTGTCCTGTATTTGGCCATCAATCTCTTTATCTTCCGCATGGTTCCCTATTCAGACCTAAAGGGAGTTATTCCCGTAGTGGAGACAGCATCGGTTCAAGCCTTCGGCGAATGGATGGGCAAAGGGGTAAGCTTGTTAGTTGGAGTTGGTCTGCTTTCCTGTTTGAGTGCGTTCATCATGATTGGTCCTCGCGTCTATTACGCCATGGCTAAAGACCGGCTGTTCTTCCCGTTTGCTGCCACCGTGCATGCCCGTTTCAGGGTCCCGGGACAATCGATTCTCATTCAGGGTGCGATTGCCATGTTGATGGTTCTAATCGGTTCTTTCGAGCAATTGATCATCTACATCGCCTTTGCCCTGAATATTTTTCTCTGGCTGGCCGTAGTGGGAGTGTTTCTGGCTCGTAAGAAAAAAGTGGGGGAGGAGTCTGCTGTCAAGGTTTGGGGATATCCTGTGGTCCCGGTGTTTTTTCTGCTGAGCAGCCTTGTCTTGATGGTTTTCAACTCTGTGAACCGGCCTTTGGAGTCCTCAGCCGCTTTGTTGACGATCCTTTTTGGCATTCCCTGCTACTTGCTTTGGGTGAGGAGTGTGGGCAGATAGAAGTCATATGAAACAGCGAAAAAATCCGATCATCGCTGCAGCGTTATCCATCGTTCTGCCAGGCGCAGGACAGATCTACAACCGGCAAAAGAATAAAGCCCTGATGTGGTATGTTGTTTTTTTTATGCTTCCTGTCCTTTTTATTCTCTGTCAATGTCTCCATTCTTTCTGGGGACTGTTGTTGATGCTCTTCCTTTATATATGGCTTTATCTGTATAACGTCGGGGATGCTATCCATAAAGCGGTGAAACCCAAAAGAGTCGAATCCCGGCCACTTCATAAGTTGTTGATCGTGGCGCTTATGATTTTTATTGCTGCCGATGTTTACATGATTGCCAGCAATCGTTCTAGAAACACCATTGGGCTTCGAGCCTTTCGAATTATCACCAACAGCATGGCTCCCACGATCAAAGCTGGAGATTTTCTGATTCTGGATTTGAATTATTATAAAAAAAATCAGATCCGAAGAGGAGATATCATAACCTTTCGCCATGAATCCTATAAAGGACTTCTCTCCAAAAGAGTGATAGGCATTCCTGGCGACAGTGTTAAAGGAGAGGGGAACACGATTTTTATCAACGGCGAGGCGATAATAGAGTCCTATGCCCAATATATCGAAAGGAGCCAAGGGATAGATGGCTTCAACCGGAAGCCCATATTCAGCGATTTTGGTCCTGTTGTTGTACCGGACGGAGAACTGTTCCTTATGGGAGACAATCGCAACAACAGCTTCGACAGCCGCTCTCCTGAATTTGGGACTGTTCCCATCCAAAGTGTTTGGGCAAAGCCTCTCTATATTTATTTTTCAAAAGAAAGATCCAGAATAGGAAAAAAGATAGAGTGATAGTGTCTGATCCCCAGCGCTGCAGGTATTTTTTTAAATCAAATCCAAGCTACCTAATCCTCCTTTTTCCTGTAAAAGCGCTGGACAAGGCCTAAAAGGATGTAGAGGGGGCCGTAGACGCCAGCCGCAACAGCTGTGGCTCCGATGTTGCTCCCCTGGAGTAATCCTACCCAGACTCCGAATTGGCTGTCAGTGATGACGTAAGTCCAAGTGGAAGAGGGGCCCCTTATCCCTTCTTTATCCAGATCGATCCCCTTCTCCGAGATAGAGAGGGATTGGAATGTTTGGATGATCGCGTCATCTATTTTTTGCTCCAGCTTGATAAATTCGCCATGTACAATCTTTTGGAATTCATTCAATGGAGATTTTCCTCCCACGCTTGTCAGATGGATGCCTTCGCGAACATCGGCAATCACGGCGAGGTGCTCGGCCCAGAGGCGGTCGATCTGGAAGAGGGTGATCTGCTTTTCGATGTTTTGGATCCGATGCTTGCCCGACAGGGACCCCAACTTGGAATAGCGTTCGGGAGACTTTTCCTCAAGAAGGCCAAAGCGGGATCCACCAAGGAGTATGTCCTGGCGTTTGTTCTGGATCATTTTTCTCTGTTTCTCGATAAGAATCGAATACTTCCAAAGAGTCTTGCGGATTTCAAAGTTCTGCCCCTCTATGATGCGTTGCCCCCGAGCGATTTCTTGATTCACCAGAGGATTGTCAAGCGGTCCCTCTTGCTGGAGAGTGCGAAATTTTCTCGGAAGAAGTTTCCGGATGCCGTATCGTTCAATCAGATTGTCCTCGAGGCTGATGAAGAACCGAGAAGACCCCGGGTCACCTTGTCGGCCAGCCCGCCCACGCAACTGGTGGTCGATCCTGAGGCTTTCGTGTCGGTTTGTGCCGATGACATACAGACCGCCGAGTTCGATGACTTTGTCCCGTCCCTGTTCTTTGTCTCCTCCCAGCTTGATATCGGTCCCTCGACCCGCCATGTTGGTGGAGATGGTCACCGCCCCGGACTGACCTGCCTGGGCAATGATTTTTGCCTCCAGTTCGTCGTTTTTGGCATTGAGCACTTGACAGATGATCCCGGCATCTTTAAGAGCCAGGGCCAGTTCTTCCGACTCTTCGACACTGGCTGTGCCCACAAGAATCGGCCTTTGGTTTGCATGCCAGCGTTTGATCTCTTGGAGCAAAGCCTTTGTCTTGGCCGCCTTATGAGTATATACAACATCTGGAAGATCTTTTCGGAGGCATGGTCGGTTGGGAGGAACGATGACGACTTTTATATTGTAGAACTGGAAGAGCTCAGCTGCAGCAGGTTGAGCTGTTGCCGTCATCCCGGAGATCTTTGGATAGAGCTGCAAGAAGTGCTGGAGCGTGATCGACCCGAGGATCGAACCTCCCGACCCCAGGCGAAGCTTTTCTTTGGCCTCTACGGCTGATTGAAGACCGTCTGGCCAGTGCCGGTCTTCGACAACCCGGCCTGTAAACTCATCCACAATCTCGATCTTTCCTCTTCGCACAATATAATCGATATCCCGATGAAGCAGGAATTCGGCGTGGAGTGCTTGGTTTAACTTGGTCAACAGATCGAGATTTTCATGAGCATGAAGATTTTTGCACTCGAGTAGGTTTTCGATCCGTCTCAAACCTGAATGAGTCAGATAGATGTTTCGCTTCCCTTCATCGGTTTCGAAGTCGATGCCCTCTTTGAGGCCTTTGGCAATCTGGGCCAGATTCCCGGGATCCGCTTTAGGTCGCTCTGTGCTGCCAGCTATGACAAGAGGAATGCGGGCTTCATCGATTAAAATGGAATCGGCCTCATCGACAATGGCAAAATGGAAGCCCCTGTGAACAAGGTCTTCTGCCCTGTAACAGAGATGGTCTCGGAGATAATCGAAGCCGGCTTCTTTAGCCGTGGAGTAAGTGATGTCGGCAGCGTAAGCCTTTTTCCTTTCGGTGTGAGACAGGCCCTCCTGTATGCAGCCCACTCTCAATCCTAAGAACTCATAGATGGGCCCCATCCAGGCTGCGTCTCTTCGGGCGAGATAATCATTAAAGGTGTGGATGTGAACACCTTTGGCTGTAAGAGCGTTCAAATAAGCAGGGAACACGGCCACCAGAGTTTTTCCTTCTCCGGTGTTCATCTCCGCGAGTTTGCCTTGATGCATGACGATTCCTGCAATGACCTGGACATCGAAGGGGCGCAGACCTAGCGTGCGCCATGCCGTTTCCCGTACCAGAGCGTATGCATCGACCAACAAATCGTCTACAGAGACGCCCTGCCTGGCTTGTCCGATCAGACGGTCTGAGATTTGTTTCAGTTCACGGTCCGATGCTTTTTCCAGACTATATGCATTGATCTTGGACAGTGTATTTTGGTATGGTCCTAGGTCCCATTCCATGGGTACTCCCCGGAGTTTATTCCATTGATGAAGAATTTTTCTTTTTGTGTGATGGTTCATGATTTCCCTCAAATTGTCAGAATTTGTCGAAAACTCAAAGCTTTATGGTAAAGAGTGATGTTGAGTTAAAAGAGGGAAAGCTTAGTATGGAGGGCTTCGAGGGCCTGAGTAACTGTGGATGTATACAGATCTTGATGGGATCAGAGGAAAGAGCTTCCTGAAGAAAAAGACCATCAGGAAATAAAAAAGAATAGGCAGAAGAAAAAGCAAAGGGGGAAAAAAAAGACCTAGTATCAAGGAAAACGAGAGGAGAAACAAATGAGCCATTTTCTCTACAACTCCTGGCCTAGGGTTATAATATAAGGCGTAATTCCCTCACTGTCAATAATTTGGGGATAGGATAATTACCAAACTTCAATAAGTTTTGTAATGGAGTATTCTGTCCCTGGTGTTAGTGTCCGAATTTAACCATCACATGACTTTTGTGTCATTACGGGTTTGAAGATGATTCCATTGTGGAATGGCTCCTTGTGGCTTTCTTTAGGAAGGAAACAAAGGTATAATCCTTTTGAAATGCTCTTGGGGTTAGTTCCATCCTATCCTCAGGTCTTGTATGTTTCTCTGGTATCAGCCATCGTCATTCTCGGGAGCGGGTCTTTGGCCGGTGCCCTTAAACGATATGCAGGCTGGAAGACAGGATACACACGCAAAACCCTTCATTTCCTGATCTTTTTTTCTGCTGTAGGACTCCACATATTAGGATGGGAAAGGATGGCTTTGTAGAAGAAAAGACGGGCATATTCTTTAAAAAAGCTGTGATAGCTGAATTCCCAGATGTGGAAATTCAGGAACGATTTTCTGTCGAGGCTCGAAAGAAATCGACTGAGCATGATTGCCCTGAATCATTCATAAAACAGATAAATGTAAAAGAAATACTATTCTACATGAGAAAATATGCAAATGTTAACCGTCTCTATTTATGACCCTTACAAAGGACGCCTTGCGGGATAGCGCCTCACGGAGCCGGAGCCTCAGGTTCCGGCTCCACCTTTTCCTTATAACTTCATTTTCCGCTTGACAAATCCCTCCGAAGGCCTTATATTCTATGTGGTGAACAAAATGGTGAACAAACTCAGAAAGAGATTGACCGACAGACAGAAGAAGATCCTCAAGGCTCTCGAAGAGTTCGTCCTCGAGCACGGGTATTCGCCGACCATCCGCCAACTGGGCAAGCTGGTAAAGATTCCCAGTCCATCCGCTGTGCACAAGCACATCCTGAGCCTGGAGAGGAAAGGCTACCTGAAGAGGGAGAAAGGCCGGATGAGGCTCGAAGACCTTCCCTCTGCCGCAGAAGCGCTGGCCAAGGTGCCGCTCGTGGGGCTTGTTCCGGCCGGTGACCCGAGAGAGGTGTTTGATGCCTCAGAAGAGGCGGTGGATGTTCCCGACTGGATGGTGGGCCGCCGCAAAGGCAACATCTTCTGCATCTCTGTTGAGGGGAAGAGTATGGTGGATGCATACATCGACGACGGCGACCGGGTGCTCGTGGAACGCACCAACACCGCCAGTTCCGGCGAGATGGTGGTGGCCCTTCTGGATGACGGCTCGGTAACGCTGAAGCGGCTTCGGATAGACAACGGCGATGTCTTCCTGATTCCTGAAAACCCGGAGTTTTTGCCGATCAGAGTCAAGGAGCTTCGGGTTCTGGGAAGAGTGATCGGGGTCCTGCGGAAATACTGACTGTTTGCCTGTCGGTTTGTTGATCCGTTGACGTGTCTCGGAGATCGACGGAGTCACGGAAAATAAATATTGGTGTCGGCGTTATTTATGAATAGTTCAGGCTGAAAAGGTGAGATGAGATGAAGAGAAGGTGTATTGTCCATATCGATATCGATGCTTTTTTCGCGGCGGTCGAAGTGCTCCTCAATCCTGCTCTCAAAGGGAAGCCGGTCATCGTGGGTGGCCTTCCCCATGAGAGGGGTGTGGCTTCCACAGCTTCCTACGAGGCGCGCAGGTACGGCGTCCACTCGGGCATGCCCCTGCGAAAAGCCTACCAGCTCTGCCCCCAGGGGATATTCATTAGGGGAAACTACCAGATCTACAGTGCCTTCTCCGAACGCTTTTTCCGGGTGCTCCACCAGTACACCCCGGATGTGGAGGATGCCTCGCTGGACGAGGCTTATCTCGACCTGACGCGATGCCGGCCCCTGTATCCGTGTTTTTCCCGAACCGTGCAGGAGATCAAGCACCGGGTGGAGAAAGAGCTGGGGATTACGGTTTCTGTGGGCATGGGCTCCAACAAGCTCCTGGCCAAGCTGGCCACCAACAAGGCCAAACCAGGAGGGCTGTTCGAGATCAAGGAAGGCAGAGAAGAGGCGTTTCTCAAAAGTCTGGACATAGCAACACTGCCCGGGATAGGGCCGAAGACCCAGGTCATCCTCCGTATGCTCAACATCCACAAGATCGGCGACCTGTGGGGCCTTCAGCGGGCCACCCTGCGCTCGCTTTTTGGACTGAACGGCGACGAGCTTTTTCTGCAGTCGCGGGGAGTGGACAGCCGTCCCCTTGTCACAGCCATCATCCCGAAATCCGTCTCCAGGGAGACCACTTTTCTGGAAGACATCTGGGACAAGCGCTTGCTCCTGGCTCACCTGGCCTATCTCTGTGACCGGTTGACCCTTCCCCTGCGCAGAGACCGCCTGTATGCCCACATCATCGAAGTCAAAGTCCGGTATTCGGACTTTAAGACCGAAGCGCGCAGACGGCTCCTGTTGACGCCCCTTCAGGAGATGGGACGGATCTTTCCCATTGCCCAGGAGCTTTTTCTTGAGCTTTTCTCCGACTCCCGCTTGTCCCTCCGCCTGGTTGGGGTAAAGGCCTCTGATCTGGTCAGGGCCCGGCCTCTCTCCCTTTTTGAGTCCTATTCGCAACGCTATGAGAGATTAGGGCAGGCAGTGGATCAGGTAAGGGAGAAATACGGGTTTGGCTCGCTGCTTACGGTTCGGGAGAAGATGCTGGAGAGTATTTACTCTTTCGAAAAGGAGCGAGGCTTTGTCCTGAAAACCGCCTCCTTGACGAAGTGAAGAGTGACGATGGAAGGATTCTCCATAGGAGATGTGAAGAACTGAGATGTTCGTTCCCTTGCGCGTGCATTCGGTCTACAGCAAAGGACGAAGCGGGATAACGCTCCAGGACCTGGGTTCCTGGGTTGCGCAGAAGAGGCTTCCGGCTGCAGCCCTAACCGACATCGAGAATCTCTACGGATGGGCCAAATGGAAAAGGATGGCGCTGCAGGCCGGATTTTCCCCCTTGTTTGGCTGTGAGATAAAACTCCAAAGGAAACGATTCCTCTTCCTTGTTAAAGCCAGAGAGGGATACTGGAACCTGATGGAGATCCTCAACCGAAAGGAGATAAAAGAAACACAGGGACTGGTTGTCATCCTGCTTCCCCAGCCCAAAGAGGGCGATTCACTAGAGGATGCAGGGCATCTCAAGGGCCTTCTGGGTAGAGAAGACCTTTACATCGGGGCCGATTTTTTTAACCTTAAAAAGGCCCACGATTTGGCCAACAGACATAGCCTGCCGCTGGTGTGGGCTAACCCCTTGAAATTCATCAAAAACCCTGAAAGGCTCATTCTCCTCCATGCCATCCAGAAGAAGATTCCCTTCCCACCAGAAAGGGACAAATGGAGGGACAGGGTGCGTCTTTTCGGTCCGGACCAAGAGAACTTTGCACTCAAGAAATTCGGTCCAGAGGTGAATCCTCTTTTCGAGAGGACATTCGAGGTGACAGAGAAATGCCGATTCCCTTTTGAGGATATCGTGCTCCCGCTTCCCGAAGATCTTTTTCCCACTCCCCTGAGGGAGCGGGTGATGGACCGGTTGAGGTGCCTGAAGAACCTGAGTTGGAGAGAGAGACAGCGGGCCCAGAGGGAACTCGGCGTTGTCGAACAATCAGGCTTTGCTCCTTATTTCCTCGTGGTCCACGATGTGGTGCAGTTTGCCCGCCGAAACGGCATCCTCCACAACCTCAAGGGATCAGGAGCCTCCTCTTTTCTGGCCTATCTGCTGGGAATCTCCCACATCAGCCCCATCACTTTTGACCTCTACTTCGCAAGGTTTCTGAACAGCGGGCGGGCCGATCCTCCAGACTTTGACCTGGACTTTGACTCCAGCCGCCGCGACGAGGTGCTCACCTATGTCCTGGAAAAATACGGAAAGGGTCGCACCGGAGCCGCCTTTGTGTGCAGTGTGAAGAATTTTCGGGCCCGCTCGGCCCTGTACGAGACAGCCCGGGCCTTCGGCCTTCCACCCGAGGAGGCCCGATCCCTGAGCAAAAATGCGCCCTTTTTTGCCGAGCCTGATTTCCTGAAGAAAGAAAGACCCCTCCCCGAGTACAGGGAGATATGGCAGGCCGCCTCTGACCTGACTTCTGTCTACTGTGAAAAATCCCTCCATGTGGGTGGCGTCATCCTCACGCCAGCGCCTGCGGAACGGTATCTGCCGCTCGAGGAGTCGGCCAAGGGGTATGTGATGACCCACTATGACCGGGATGCAGTGGAGGACTTAAAACTCATCAAGCTCGACCTCCTATCGGTCCGAGGATTGGCCGCCATCTCCGAGACCAAAAAGAGGCTCAAGATAAGAAATATCCCTCCCCAAGATACCAAGAGCTACAGCCTCCTCCAGAGGGCCCAGACCATCGGGTGTTTTCAGGTGGAAAGCCCAGCCATGATGAATCTCCTGCGGCGGATGAGGCCGGAGAATGTCTATGAGCTAACGCAGGCCCTGGCCCTCATCCGTCCCGGTCCGACAGAGAGCGGAATGAAGGAAAACCTCCTCCGCCAGCGCAAAGGGAGACCTGTGAAGCATGACTCTTTTCTGGCGAAGATCCTGCCCGAAACAGGGGGACTCCTCCTTTATGAGGAGCAGGTGATGCAGATTGCCGAGCGCGTCGCCGGGATGGCCCCTGAGGAGGGAGATCTTCTGCGGCGAGGCCTGAAGAAGCGCAAGGAGAGTGGGCCGCTCAAGGAGCGGTTTTTCAAGGAGGCCGGAGAGAGGGGGTACGTGCCAGGCGAGATCGAAAAGCTGTGGAAGGTCATGGAGGCCTTTTCCTCCTACTCCTTCAACAAGGCCCACAGCGCTTCCTATGCCCACATGGCCTACCAGGCTGTTTACCTGAAGGCCCACCATCCGGTCGTGTACCTGGCGTCGGTGCTCAATGCGGGCGGCGGGTATTACGACCTGGTCGAATACGTGGAGGAAGCCAAAAGAAAGGGGATCAAGATCTTTGGACCGGATGTGAATCGGAGCGTTTATAAGTTTGAGGTGGAGGAAGAAAGCATCCGCGTGGGCTTGCTCTCCATCAAAGGGCTGGCCTTGAAGACGGGCGAGAAGATCATCGAGGAGCGAAGATACGGGCCGTACCTTTCCATAGAAGATTTTCTGGCCCGTGTGTCCTTGACGAGAACAGAGCTTTTTGCCCTGATCAAAGCCGGTGTTTTCGATTCTCTCGAGCCCCGCAGGACCAAGCAGATCCTTGGTTATTTCAGAGGCATGGAGGACGTGGGAGAGATTTCAGACCTGGACCTGAAGCAGAAACAGAGGATGATCGTCGAGTCTCTCGGTTTTTTCCCTGAAGGAAATTCCCTGTCCCTTGTGGCAGGCAAGAGGCCTGCTCTTCGGATAAGGGATTTGAAGGACTGTGTGGGACAGGTGGTGGAACTTCTGGTACGCGTCGTGGATGCGCGGCGCAAAAGGGTCACCAGCGGAGAGAAGTACTTCTTCCTTTTCGAGGATGAGACCGGTCTTTTGGAAGGCGTGGGGGAGAGGAGATGCCTGACTTTTGGCACTCCGCCTGCCTGCTACCTGAGAGGAGAGGTGCGGAGTGACGGCAACGGCCGACCCAAAATCTTTCTTTTGGGGTCAGGCTATCATAACTTTCATAACTAAAGTGAATATCCCTATTTTTCTTTTTGACTTACGAGATCGTGAGTAACTAACTTCATTCCAAAATTATGAAAGTTATGATAGCCTGATCCCATGAGCATGCTGTTGTTGATGAAACTGTTCGAGTCGACTCCGAGTCGGTATGACAGAGGAATCCGGTGGCTTATAGGAGGAAGGCTGGAAAGTGTCTATGATCGGCTGACAGCATATGTGAAGCCAGGCGACAGTGTTTTGGATCTCGGGTGCGGGACCGGGGCTCTGAGTCTCCGGGCCGCAAAAAGGGGCGCAAGAGTAAAGGCCATCGATATCAATCCAGGGATGCTGGATAGAGCACGGAGCAAGGCCAAAGAGGCGAATCTTTCCCAAAGGGTTGAATTCGTGGAGATGGGTGTTGCCGAGCTCGAGAAAGAAGAGGATCAAAACTATGACGCGGTGATGAGCGGCCTTTGCCTCTCAGAATTGAACGATGGCGAATTGGATCACACCATCAGAGAGGTCCATCGGATCCTGAAAACAGGAGGTCTTTTCCTCGTGGTTGATGAAGTCCGGCCAAAAAACCTTTTCAGAAGATTTATCAACTCTCTTTTCAGGGCGCTTTTAAAGGCCTTTATCTTCCTTATCAGCGGAACCACCACAAGGGGCTTAAAAGATTTCGAGAGTAGAATCGAAAGGAATGGATTCAGAATAATTTCTTCTCAGTTAAACAAGGGCCAAAACTTCTTGGAAGTGGTGGTTAAGAAAATAAAAGTATGAGCCTGATGGGATTTTTGATACAAGGGATCTGCACCGTTGTTGAAACAATCCTCAGGTTTCTTCCTATCCCTTGCAGGACAGGATTGATTAAAATAGGAAATCCAGATAAAAATGCGCCGGTTTTCCTGACCGGGAATTACCACCTGACCGTGATAAGAGTCAGGAGAGCGCTGAAGGGCCAGAATGCCTTTCTCCTCGTGGCCAACAGCCGAGGGGTCAATGTCTGGTGTGCGGCTGCTGGCGGTCATTTCTCCAATCACGATGTCATCTCGGCTCTAAAAACCAGCGGAATCGAAAATCTCGTCGATCATAGGGAAGTTGTCCTCCCCCAGCTTGCTGCCTGCGGAATCGAGGCCAAGGTCGTTCTACAGAGGACAGGTTGGAGGGTAGTCTGGGGACCCGTCTATGCCAAAGATATCCCGGCTTTTCTAGAAAACAGGAAGGAAAAATCAGATAGAATGAGGAAAGTTCGATTCTCTCTCAGTCATCGTCTCGAAATGGCGGTTGCCTGGGCCTTTCCTATGTCTGTGATTTTTTCACTGGTCGTCCTGCTTGTTCGTAGCCAGTCCGTAGTTCCATTGATTATTCTGGTCTGGGCACTTTCATTTTTACTCTTCTCCTTGTTTCCTCTCTTTCTTCCTCTGTTACAAAGGGAAGCACCAAAACCAAAATCAGACAAATTTAAATTTGGTCAACTCATTTTTCTTCTTATCTTGTTGTTGATGGGTTTATCTGGGCTGGTGATTTTCAGCTTTCTGACCTCCCTGTTTTCCTTGAGCTTCATTTTATTCTGGGGAATTATACACACTATTGCGGTGTTCATTCTGGGCGGAGACTTACCAGGAAGCACACCGCTTCTGATCAGTGCAATTCGTGAGGAGAAATCTTACAGGGTTGTGTTAGATCATGAGAGGTGCCGAGGAGCGAGTTTTTGCAAGATGGTCTGCCCACATAATTGCTTTGATCTGGATGAGCATAGTCGCAAGGCTTCTTTTGTTCGAGAACATAAATGCATCCGCTGTGGAGCCTGCCTCGTTCAGTGCCCCTTTGATGCTTTATGTTTTACCGATGGCAAAGAGAAGGAGATCTCCCCCGACTTCATAAGGAAACACAAGCTTAATCTTATAGGGAAAAGAGATATAACTGGTTAGACACTAATTTCTGATGATATAAGGTATGGTGCAAGGTGATTGGATTCGGGATCTTGACAAGGAAGCCATCCTGTGGTTACGTGCCTTATGATCCGATCACTTGAGCATATGGTAATGATTTTTGTTTATAAATTCTTAGAAAATCTATAAAATTTCTGGAGGAGGAGATATTATGAGTCACTTCAGGACCTATCAAGGGCGTATCTTTTCAGGGCTTTTGATTATTGCTATCGGTGTCATTTTTCTACTCGCTAACATGAATAAACTGGATTTTGGAGACTTCATTTCTACCTATTGGCCGATGATATTGATTTTTATCGGTTTATGGCATCTGCTCTCCAACGCTTTTCGGAACGCAGGTTTTCCCCTTGTCCTCATCGTGGTTGGGCTGTTTTTCCAGCTCAATAATTGGGATGTGATCAGCGGAAGCGTTTGGACCTATTTTTGGCCCCTCTTGATCATCGCTGCTGGTCTGTGGATCATCTTCAAACCCAAACACAGAGTGTTCAGCGATAAGGCACCAGAGATCAAAAGTGACGATCTTGGTGCTTTTATCATATTCTCCGGTCTCAAACGCCGATTCGAGTCGGAAAAGTTCCGTGGGGGAAAGGCCACCGTCATTTTCGGAGGAATAGATCTAGATCTAACCCAGACAAAGCTGTTTGACAACCAGGCCACTGTCGAATTGACAGCGATTTTTGGGGGAATAAATCTTTTTGTTCCGAGAGACTGGAAAGTGGTTGTGGATAGCAGCTCTATACTTGGGGGAGTGGATGACAAGCACAGTCCGATCCCCGCTACTGCTGTCCAGGCGACTTTATATGTGAAGGCAACCGCCATTCTGGGTGGGATTGATATAAAGAATTAAGAAAAGAAATTAAATCCAAAAACCGAACAAAATCAACCTTTAAACTTCTCTAAAAGTCCAACTCCAGAGATCAGAGTGGAGAGAAGGAAGGAATCAATTTCATACAGGAGGCAGGATGGATGTCATTAAGGCCATAGGAGAAAGGAGAGCCTATCGCTCCCTCGTTCCGATCGAAATCACAGAAGATTTGATCGTGGATTTAGCCCACAGTGCCCAACTCGCCCCATCATGTTTTAACAACCAGCCCTGGAGATTTGTGTTTGTTCGCGATCCAGAAATGCTGAAGAGAATGCATGAAGCCCTTTCACAAGGGAATGTCTGGGCACATGCTGCCTCTATGATCATAGCCGTTTTCAGCAAAAAAGAGGATGATTGCATCATCAAGGATAGGGAATACCACCAATTTGACTGTGGATTGGCTGTAGGCTTTCTTGTTTTGAGGGCTACAGAGCTTGGGCTCGTGGCGCACCCCATCGCAGGTTACAGCCCGAAGAAGACAAAAGAGATCTTGGGCATTCCTGAGGATTATCAAGTGATCACGCTCGTAATCGTGGGAAAGCGTTCGGAAAAGATAAGTCCCATCCTCTCTGAAAAGCAGATCGCTTGGGAAAAGGCCAGACCGGAGAGGAAGCCCCTTTCAGAATGTGTATCTATCGATCGGTTCGGTGAAAAGTTAAAATGAATTTATGAGAGCAAAAGGATTTTGTTTAAAGCGGTTGTTTGAGAAACCGGATCATCATGCTAGAATGTTGTCCAAGGTGATCAATTGTCCTGCGTGATAATC